>Ga0308170_10001196_pt1 | contig 26262 bp, 16 predicted proteins | sample PhyBR2_2_FD_202136 | JGI IMG/M metagenome (GOLD analysis project Ga0308170, IMG submission 202136) | Phyllosphere microbial communities from UC Gill Tract Community Farm, Albany, California, United States - DLSLSB.R2 | ecosystem: Host-associated > Plants > Phyllosphere > Unclassified | place...
CGACGCTTTCGGCAACGCGCCGACCCTTTTTTTGGCGCGACGAGCTGCGCGCGCGTGCGGAGGTGGAGTCGGCGGCGGCGAGGGCGGAGCGGGGCGGGCGAAAGCTGCCGACGGTGAGAGCGCACGAGCGAGAAGCGAGAGAAAGCCGGCCGTACTGCGTGCGAGGAGAAGGGGAAGGGGTCAGAGCGAGTCGCGAGGCGGCGACGAGAGCGAAGGAGGGAGAGGAAGTTCGACAGCGACGCACCTTTCGAGACCCAGTCCACCTCGTCGACCGCACCTAGTCCATCGAAAAATCCAACGTCTCGGTGCAAAGCTAACAACAAAGGAAGAGGGACGACGACAAAGGCGGAAACAAGAGGGCGAGGACGAGGTGAAAGGTACGGAGAGTAGGCGAGAGCGCGAGGCTGAGGGGATACAGGATCAGGGAGGGACGGAGGGGGGACGAGGAGGGGGGTAGACAAAGGTGGATGAGCGAGATGGGGCGAGGACGAGGCGGCTCAGGCGGACGCGTCGCGGCGGTCCTCGATCGGCTCGTAGCCGTCTTCCACGCCCGGCGCGATGCGGAACGCCTTTGTGACGCGTGCGAGGAGGAGGACGATGACGATGAAGAGGTTGAGGGCGTAGGCGACGACCGTTTCGACCCAGGCGCGGTCTGTGCACGGTCGGAGTCAGCTCCCGCTCGGAGGCGGGTCGACGAACGGGCCGCGAGAGGAAAGAGGGACGCACCAAGCTTCGACCCGTAGGCGAACCTCGAGTCGTGGTGAAACTCGTACGCGACGAGGCTGCTGCTGACGCACAGGAAGAAGGCCTGGAGGACCATGAGGCCGGCGACGATCTTCCACCCGCTGCGCAGCTTCTCGGTGCGGAAGCCGCGCCCGGCGTTGGCGGTGCCGAGGAGCGTCAGGGTGAGGGCGATGAGGTTGGCGAAGGCGAAGACGAGCGAGAGCTGCTGGGCGTAGCTATGGGCGCACGAGAGGGTCCGTCAGAAGGACGTCCGCCTGTACCACTCGCCCATCGACAGCACGTTCATGCCGTCGGCACTACGAGGAGCGGGAAGAACAGTGTGACTCACCCTGCCATCCTCCACGCATCACAGAACCCGAACAGCTCCTCGTTGTCGTCCTCGCCGCCGCTCGCCGGGCCGGCCGTCGCGCCCTGCATCTCGCTCCCTTGCCCGGTGAGCCACAGGACGCCCGCCCACACGCCATCATCCTTGCCGTCGTCGCCGTGTGCGGGTGAGCCGCCGCAGTCGATGCCGCGCTGAGGGAAGGGTCGGCAGTGGACGACGCCGGGCTCGTACGACGACGAGGTGCACTGCTGGAAGAGGCCGTACGAGGTCGTGAGGTGGACGGGGACGGTCGAGTTGGTGCGTGTCGTGATCCTGCGTGGCGGGTGGGCGAGGGCGTAGGGGGAAAGTCGTCGCGAGATGACGAAGGTGGGGGAGGAGCGATGAGGAGAGGGGAGGGGGGAGACAGGCCACGAGGGTCAGCGAGGGTGCGCGCAGGTTCACGGCAGCCTCTAGCAGCCTCTCCTGCAGCCGGCACGGCCGCAGCAGAGCCCGCACAGGTGCCTGGACGAGAGCGCGAGGGAGGCGGACGACGCACCATCTCGGGCCCGTGATCATCGAGGCGAGGTCGAGCGACAAGGTAGTCCACGAGATGGCGAGTGCGACGAGGTACAGCACGAGTAGGCCCTTCATCCTGGCGAGTCGAGGCGAGGTGGGCGAGGAGGAGAGGAACGAGTCCGTCCCCGCCTCCGTCGCGCGCGAAGGCGATGTCGATCAGCGCTCGTGCTACACCATCTGCTTCACCGAATCAAGCAGAACGAGCCAGTGCTATTGCTCATCGTCTACAACCAAGCTGCCTCCGCCGCATCGAGAGCTCCTCACGACCCGAGCGGCCGCACGAGCGTCGGCGCCACCCGCTTCTTCTGCTTCTTCTCCGGCGGCGGCCCGTCCTCGTCCCGCGCTCCCTCCTTCGCACTCGCACCCGAGCCCGCACCTGCTGCCGACGAGGGGCGCTTGACCGGCGACGACGACGCCGAGTCGGACTGCGTCAAGTCGACGACGACGGAGGGCGCGCTCGTGCTCGTGCCCGTGCCGATCGAGGAGGAGGACGAGGCGACCTTGGCGAAGAGGGACGGCAGCGCGCCCGCAGCGTCGGGCTTGTGCTCGAGCTTGGTCGGCAAAGCGGGCGCAGTCGATGCGGCGGGAGGACCGGCGCCGTGGACGGCGGCGGGCGCGGCGGCGAGCGAGGTCCAGGGCCGTTGGTCGGCGTACAGCGTGCCGAGCTCGCCCGGCTCGAAGGCGACGACGCTGCAGTAGCCGTCCTGGCTCGAGATGACGAGCGTCTGGCCGTCGGTCGACCTGCGCGCGAGGGAGAGCTCGTCAGTCTAGGTCCTTCGCTCGAGCTGCCGCTCGTTGAGCGAGGAGAGAGGAGGAGGAGACGCACCAGGTGAGGTCGGTAAAGGGCGCATAGTGCAGGTTGCCGAACATGGCGATCGGGCCGGCCTGCTGCGTGTCGTACAGGTACACCGAGTCGAGCGTCGCGACGGCGTACACCATGCGGTACGGCAGGTCGAACATGCTCTGCGGCTTGTCCTTGGTCTTGTCGTCGCCGTCGGGGTCGAGCGCGCGCGCCTTGCCCTTGTCGGCCGCCGTCGACGACGAGGACGAGCCGGCGAGGCTCACGTCCTTGGTCTCGCTCCCGAGCTCGACCCGGCCGACACCCTCGTCTTCTCCCTCGACCTCGACGCCGTCGCCGTCGCCGTCGCCGTTGCCCTTGCCCGCACCGGCGCCGGCGCTCGCCGAACCCGCGCCCGCGCCCGAGCCCGAGCCCGACGACGACGACGAGCGCAGGTCGAACAGGACGGGGCAGAACCGAATCGCGATGCTCGTCGTGCGGTGCCCGGGCAGGTGCGCGACCGGCGGCCGAGCGACGTTGGCGCGCGAGTAGATGTAGACGGTCGGGCGCGGCTCGGTCGAGCCCGCGGCGGCTCCTGCGCCCGGCGCGGCGCGGTCGTCCTTCTTGTCCTTCTTGCCCGGCTTCGACGACGACGCGCCCGGGCCCGAGGTCGAGGTCGACGAGAGCGAGGCCGGCGCGGCGTACGGGTCCTCCCACAGGCCGGCGGGCGTGAGGAGGAGCGAGCCGTCGGTGCTCCAGCACAGGCGGCGGAAGAAGGGCGTCGAGTTGGCGTCGCCGTACAGCTTGATCGTCTGCGTCTGCACCGGCTGCGACTGCGGCTGCGAGCGCGAGCCGGCGTTGCTCGACGACGGCTCGTCGTCGCCGCCGGCGGGACCGGGTGCAGGCGAGACCTTGGGCGACAGCGGGAGCATGACGGCGGGCAGCGGCGGCGCCGGGCTCGGGCTCCTCATCGAGAGGCTCCCGCTGCCGCCGCCCGAGGGGACCGCGACGGGCGTCAGCCTCGGGCTCTGGCTCGGCTGGCTGCCGCTCGTCGAGCTGCGGCGCGAGTGCGAGTGCGCCCGCGGCGGCGGCGGCGGCGGGTGGTGCGGGATGCCCGTCGGCGGGTCCATCGGCTTGGTGACCTCGGTCGCGCCGGCCGTCGTCGCGACCGTCGTCGCCGTCGAGCGGTCCGACACGTCGCTGCGGGTCGACGACGCGCGCGCAGGCATGCCCGGCCGCCCCGACGCCGCGCCCGCGCTCGAGCTCGGCGTGAGGAGGTCGGCGGCGGCCTCGCTCGGCTTGCGCGCGCGCTTGAGCGAGCCGGACGACGCCGAGGCGCTCGGGCCCGCCGAGCTCGACGACGCCGAGAGCGGGCGGCGCTGCACCTCGAGGCGCGAGTTCTTGCCGACGGCGTGCACCTCGACGCCGCCTGCGCCGCCCTTCTTGGCGTCGCGCACCTCGTACACGTGCATGCTCCTATCCGAGCTCTGGGTCGCGATGAGCTCGCCGCGCGGGTCCCAGCACACGCCCTGGACGTAGTTGGTGTGCTCGGCGATCTTGTACAGCGGCGCGCCCGACAGGACGTCGTAGATGGTCGCCGTGTGGTCGACCGAGCCGGCGAGGAGGCGGTCGCCCGACGGCGACCACGCCAGGTCGTAGATCTCCTTGCCCGACATGCTCCTGCGCGCGTGAGGATTCATCAGTACTGCAAGCTCAGAAGACAGCGCTCACTTCACCTCACGGTGATGTCGAGCGCGTGCCGAGGCGCAGAGGGACCGCGACGCACCTGATCATGCTCCTGACCCTCCAGCTCTCCTTCTCGTACGCGCGGTCCTCGTCCGTCTCGCCCATCTTCTTGCTGCTCTCGCCCGGGACCCAGATGAGGATGTTGCCGTCTGCGTTGCGCGGTGAGAAAAGTCAGCACGGCGACGAGGGAGAGGGTCGGTCGAGAGGGAAGGAGAGGGGGACGCACCGTCGCCGGCCGACGCGAGCATCTCGCCTGCGAGGGAGGGGATCGATGGTCAGGGTCCGTGCTAGCAGAAAGTGCACATCGCTCTCACTGAGGAGAGGAGAGGCGCATCGAGTTGTCGAGAGCCGACTCACCGAACGGCGCGAACCGGACGCAGTTGACGACGCCGGTGTGCTGGCTGAGGGTCGCGAGGTACTCGACCTTGGGCTCGGGCGCAGACTTGCTGGCGTGCTGAGCGGAGGACGACGAGGCGGAAGGCGCAGGCGCGGCGGCAGGAGCGGGCTTCTTGGCGGGGAGCGAGAGGGCGGGCGCGTCCGGGTGAGGGCGAGGCGTGACGAGCCAGAGCTGCGTGCGGGTGCGTGCGGGCGTGTCAGCGAGAGGTGCTCAGGACGTTATCGTGACAGGTCTGGCGAGCGATGCAGGGGTCGTCGTGCCTCGCCCGCTCGCGCTGCCCCACCTCGCCCGCGGCCGCCGGGGGACTGCTCGGAGAGAGAGAAGGACGCACGCGGACGTTGTTGTCACCACCACAGGTGGCGAGCCTCCACGACTTGTCGCGGTCCTTGGAGTCGTCCTCGCGCTTGAAGCGCTCCTTGCGCGCGTGGTCGTCCTCGGCGGCGAGGGGCTCGACGCCGGTCGCGCCGAGCTTGGCGTACGGGTGAGCGGGTTTGGTGTGCTGGGTCGGAGGGACGCTGTGCAGGTCTGCGCTGAAGATGGGCCTGCGCACGAGGAGGAGGGAGGCGGTGAGCGGGCTGGGAGATGAGGGCGGAGCGGAGAAGGAGGACGAGGGGAGGACTCACTTGGTCTCGTGCCAGCGGATCTCGAGGGCCTTGCACTTCATCGCAGTCGGTCCTCGGTGGCTGTGCGAGCTGTCGCAGCGGGGCCAGGGTGGTTGAAGGAGCGAGACGAGAGCGGTCGAGGGCGACGAGGCGGCCGACGCGTCGGACCGTGTCGATCCAGCTCGCCTGGACTTACCGGAGCGGCAGATGGACCCTAAATACAGTCATAAGCAGCTTGAAAGCTCTTTCTGCCGGCCTAGCGAAGAGCGAGAGGGCGAAGGCGGAGCTGGCGCGAGAAATCCGAGACGGCGAGCTCGCCTCGCGCTCTCTGCGTCTCTGGTGCTCGGATGTACCGGCTGGTCTGGTGAAGAGAGTACTCGTAGGGCACCTGGAGCTCCAAGCAACCTGAACGAGAGCAGTGCTGGTCGGCTGCCGCTCGTCGCCCGTCGCCCGTCGCCTCGTCGTCGTCGCAACTTCGCTCTTCGTCCAAGTACTCGACACGCTTCAAGCAGCCATGCCCCCCAAGCGTGAGTCCCGCAGCCTCGTGCACTTCCCTTCCCCGCCTCGTTCAACCCGCCTGCGCCTCTCCCTCGCTCGAGACGGACCAGGGTGGACCCCGACCAACAGCCCTCGTCCTCGACTCGCCCGCCGCGCAAAGACGCAGTGCGAGCAGCTCGGCACCGTGCACGATGTCTCTACGGGCTCGTTGGGTGGAGCAGGCGGTCTCACGAGCGAGCGCGAGCTCGTTTTCGGGCCCCCTTCTCCCGCTCGTCCTCGTCGTCAACAACAATGCGCTACGGCACTCCCACTCGCCTGTTCACCCCGGCTGACTCTCCCCCTCCTGCAGGCGCACGCTCAGCCTCCGTCGGATCGACCGACGCCAACGCCTCGACCTCGGCGCCGCCCAAGCGCCGCTCCTCCCGCCCGTCCATCGCTCCCGCGCCCAAGACGGCCCCGCGCAACCCGCCCGCACCTCCTCGCCAGGCCCGCCGCGCCACCAGCGTCCTCTCGTCGGTCAACGGCTCGGACGACGAGGCGGCGGCCGGGCCCGCCTCGAAGAAGCGCCGAGGGTCCAACGCCTCCTCGGCTCCTCGCGTCAAGAAGGTCGTCGCGCCCAAGCCGCCGCGCCCGGCCAAGCCGCTCCCCGCGCCCATCCAGGGCCTCAACCCGCTCCCCGAGCGCTGGAGCCTGTTCCCCGCCCCGTCGAGCTTCACGGCCGCCGTCGGGTTCGAGCCCGTCCCGGCGCACGGCGACGCACCGCGCCAGATCGCCATCTGGGGCGACGGCAACATGAGCGGGCAGCTCGGCATGGGCGACGAGCTCACCGCGGCCGACGAGCCCGTCCGCTTGCGGACCCTCGACGCCGAGATCCGCGCCGGGACGCCCGCGTGGAAGGACGGGCCCGCTGCGATCTGCGCTGGAGGGATGCACACCCTCATGATCGACAGCAACGGCGACGTCTCGAGCTTTGGGTGCGTCCTACCCTCGCTCTCGCCTGCTCGCGCCGTCTCGTCCGGGAGGAAGAGCTGACCTCGCTCCCTCTCGCTCGCAGCAACAACGACGGCGCCGCTCTCGGCCGCCGAACCGAGGGCCTCAACTCGGACGAGCTCGAGGGCAAGCCGATGCCGGTCCAGGACCAGCACCTCGACATCCTCGACACGAAACCGACCGGCGTCCAAGGTCATCCGTTCAAGGCGGTCCGCTGCTACGCCGGCGACAGCGTTTCTCTCGCGCAGGACGAGCGCGGCCGCCTCAAGGCCTGGGGCACAATCCGGGTGCGTCCTCTTCTCCCTCTTCGCGCTCGTCGTCGCCGTCGCTCGTGAGCTGACATCGCTCGCCGACCCCGACCCTGCAGAACGCCCAGGGCTTGCTCGGCTTCGGCGAGTTCCTCAAGTACGACGAGAAGGAGGAGAAGGTCGTCAAGAAGATCGTCAAGCGTCAGTGGCAGCCGTCGGCCCTCAGCGCGTTCGCCCAGCACTCGTTCGTCCAGGTCTCCTGCGGCGACGACCACTATCTGGCGCTCACGACGACGGGCTACGTCTTCACGGCGGGCGGTGGCGAGCAGGGCGAGCTTGGTCGCAAGGTCTCCTCTCGTGCGTCCCTTCTTCTCTCCTGTCTCGAGCCGACGAGCGCAGGGCTGACTCGTCTCCTCCTTCGCCCGCAGGTTACCCGATCGCGCCTGTGAGGCCCGAGCGCCTCTCATTCAAGAACGTCGTCCTCGTCGGGGCAGGAGCGTTCCACTCGTTCCTCGTCGACAAGGCCGGCGACGTGTACGGGTTCGGCAACAACACGTACCGGCAGACGGGCGTCGCGACCGAGGACGGCGGCGCGGCGACGATCATCGAGAAGCCGACCCTCATCCAGGGCCTCTCGCCCGCCGAGCACGACGGCGCGCGCGTGGTGCAGATCGCAGGCGGCGCGTTTCACACCGTCTTCCTCTTCTCGAACGGCGAGGTGTGGACCGTCGGGCGCGCCGACGAGGGCGAGGTCGGCCTCGCCGACGACCACCCCGAGTTGGTCGCCATGCGCCAGCGCCGCGCCGACGCCCAGATCAAGCAGGACGCGTGGAAGGAGACCAACCGCAAGAAGTACTTTGCCGACGACGGCGTGACGGTCGACTACTACAACAAGCAGGGCGACCTTATGACGGTCGCCGAGGTCGACGCCGAGGTCGAGCAGGAGGCCGCGACCGAGTTCCCGCTCCCCAACAACTACGTCGCGACGCCGCAGCGCGTCGAGTTCCCGCTCGAGCCGGCGACCTGGGACGCCGAGAAGACGCAGGACGACTACGACGACGAGCCCGAGCTGTGCACCGAGCCGACCCGCATCATCCACGTCGCGAGCGCCGGCCAGCACTCGATCGCCGTCTCGGCGCGCGGCTACGTCTACACGTGGGGCCTTGGCATCATGGACCAGCTCGGCACCGGCGGCACCGAGCGCGAGGCGACGCCGCGCCGTATCCTCAACAAGGTCCTCAAGCAGCTGCGTGCCATCAAGGCCGAGGCCGGCGGCCAGCACTGCCTCGTCGTCGGCGTCTCGCGCGACTGGGAGAACAAGAAGGCGGCCAAGGCGGCCAAGGCGGCCGAGGCGGCGGCGGCGGCGAGTGCGGCGGCGGCGGCGGCTGACGGCGCCGGCGACGTCGACATGGCGGATGCACCCGAGGGAGCCGAGCAGGAGGAGGCCAAGGCCGCGGGCGCGAGCGGCGAGCTCGAGCCCATCGTCGAGGGCTGAGCCTCGCTCTCTTCGACGCTCGTACCGTTCCTGCAAGTGCTCGTTCCTCTCTCCTCGTTCTCTGAGCTGCTGCAGCGTCGTCTTGATGCCTTGAGAGACGGCTCGTCGGAGAGCGCTCGAGCGAGCAGCTCTCGACCTCTCCTTCCTGCCTCCCTCTCCTCGTCCTTTACCTCGCTCGCTCGTCTCCCAGCTCGACTTTCTGGCTCGCTCAGCGTCGTGAGCGCATTCGTCGACTCGCTCGTGCGTCCTGTACGGCGCAAGCTAAGCTATTTGTGCGGCGGCGAGCCTCGAAGACCAGGGCAACGCAATCTGCTGCGAGCCTCGAAAGTTTGACGCTTGCGCCGGTCGCCGTCACGAGGGAGAGCGACTACTTTGACGTCGGCAATGCGATGCGAATGAACGTCCTCTCGACGGAATGCAATGCGCTGCGCTCGAGACAGGCTCGCTCGAGAGAGGCTCGAGCGCCTGGGTCGCAGTTTGAGGAGCACAGCCCGGCGAGCGGCGGCGGACATTGCTCGACTCGGCTCGAGGCGCACTCTGCTGCAGCTCGTCGTTATCAAGCGTGTCTCTCGACGGAGCTCGAGGCAAAGCAGCTTCTCGCGCGCCGCCGCCGCCGTGGAGGAGGAGGAAGGGCCGAGGCCCGGTCCGCTCGACGTTCTTCTCCAGCTCCGGCTCTCCCTCCTTCCTCACGCTCGCGCTCTCGGCTCTCGCTCGGCGACGCCCCTGAGTCTCGCTCCGTGGATTGTGCAGACTCGCCCCCACTTGTCGCCCGTCGGCCAGCGACCGCGGCGGTCCCCGCGCCCTAGCTGCCGACCTCGCCCCGCCGGCTGCGCGAGGTCCTCCAGGGCCTGGAGGGCAATCTTGCTGTGCGCGTGCGCTGCTCGACCGCATCAAAAGCCGGACCCAGGCTTGCCCTCGGCGCGCCCGGCTCGCCTCGTGGCTCGGTCGCGCTGGCCCTGTTCGCTCCCCTCGCGGCGAGCGAGCGACGCTTTCGTCTCTCCCTGCTCGTCCTTCGTCCATGGCCGCCGTCCTCCCGTACAGCTCGCACGCCCACAAGACCAAGTTCGACACGATGGACTCTCAGCACCGCCCGCACACGGTCCTCCCTCCGCTCTCGTCGCTGTCCCTCCCCAGCTCGCCCCTCGCCGGCACCTCGTCCCTGCGCACCTCGGTGCCGCCCACCTCGACGAGGCCTCGCACCGCCTCGCCGAGGCTGCACCACCCTCGCCCGACGCACCCACACGCCCTCGCCGCCGCGGTCCTCGCGCCGTCCCCGACCCCTCCGGCCTCTCCTGCACCGCCGCCCGTCGCACCGCCCTCGGCCGACGTCTACGCGCGCGTCTACGCCGCCCTGCGCGAGCGCCTTGCGCCGTGCGAGCAGACGGCCGTGCGCCATGCGGCCGAGCATGCGCGAGGCGCTCTCGAGGCGCGCCGGCGCAGCGTCGAGGAGGAGCAGGGCGCCGCAGCAGCCGCACGGCGGCACGAGCAGCCGGCCAAGCGGCGCAGGAGCGGCGGCGGCGCGGTCGTCGAGTTCTACGACAACCCGGCGCCGGTCCTGTCGAGCGACGACGAGGAGCAGCCCGAGGGCGGCAAGAAGCGCAGCAGGACCTCGCCTCGACCCGCGCACGGCACCTCCTCGTCGCGGCCCAGCCTCCTCTCGAGCCACGTCGCACACGGCGGCCGTCGTCGCTCGGCGAGCCACCCGGGCCCGACCTACCCCTCGCCGCCGCACGACCACCACGAGCTGGTTCCTCCTCGTTCGTTCAGCGGCACGAGCACCCCCCGCCCTCACGACTCGCCGCCTCTGCGCCAGTACAGCATCCGGCCGACGTGCGCCGGCGCCGCCCTCCCCTCGTCGCAGTCGCTGCCGTCGCTCCTCCCGAGCGCGCACGCTCAGGCCCGCCGCGCCGAGGCGCTCCACAACGTCGTCAGGAGCTTCGAGGCCGTACTCGCCGTGCGCGCCGAGGGCAGGAGGAGGTCGAGCTTGCGGGACGTGCTCGAGGGCGGCGCGTCGGGGCCGGCGCAGGGAGGTCCGAGCGAGGCGCAGTGGTGGTGAGCGGGGAGGAAGGGAGGAGGGAGAGGGCGAGCTACGCTGGTCGTAGACCCTCGCCGAGCAGCTTTCATGTCATCTAGTATCGTCTCCAGCAGGTCCGCTAGTCTGTGAGAGGTGAGCGAGAGGAAGGAGCGCCTGCCCGAGCTCTCGCTCGTCGCTCTCCCAGCTCGTCGTCGCTGCAGAACCCGTTTGAGCGCTCCTCCCTCGCTCGACGCTCTCGACACGCTCGCTATCTGCTCTCGTGATAAGTACCGAGGGTTCACAGCGGTTCGAGTTATCATGACAGGGGGAGGACGGCGTGGAGAAGGGGACGAGGTGCGACGAGGTACAACTGCTCGGGACGGACGAGGCGAGGAGGAGCTCATTGCTCTACTGCTTGGCGGCCTCGATCTTCTTGACGAGGTCGGGGACGGCCTCGAAGAGATCTGCAGAGGGAGGAGAGTCAGTCCTCGGCCGCTAGCTTTGACCCGCTCGAGCTCGAGGCAACGAGTGTCGAGCGGGAGCGCAGCGAAAGAGGACGGACCAGCGACGAGGCCGACGTCTGCGACCTGGAAGATAGGCGCGTCGGCGTCCTGCGGAGAGCGAGAGAGAGACAGCGTCAGCGTCGCCCGCTTCAACGAGTCCTTCCCAGCTCGCCGAGCAGCGACTGGACAGCGCTTGACAGGGACGAAAGAGGGACGCACCTTGTTGATGGCGACGATCGTCTTCGAGTCCTTCATGCCGGCCAAGTGCTGGATCGCGCCCGAGATGCCGACGGCGATGTACAGGTTCGGCGCGATGACCTTGCCCGTCTGGCCGACCTGCAGCGAGTTCTCGGCGTACCCGCTGTCGACGGCCGCACGACTGGCACCGATGGCGGCGCCGAGCGCGTCGGCGAGCGGGATGATGGTCGAGTCGAACGACTCCTTGGACTTGACGCCGCGGCCGCCCGAGACGACCGTCGGCGCCGACGACAGGTCGGGACGCTCCGACTTGACGAGCTCCTCCGAGATCCACTGCGATTGCTCTGCGAGGCGTATTGAGGACCGAGCACCGTCAGGGCGCGCTCTCGAGGAGCGAGAACGTGACGGAGAGCCGGCGATGAGCGAGTCGACGCACCTGGTCCGACGTTCTCGGCCACTGCGACGTCGACGCTGCAGTCGCTCTCGGTCGGCTGTGCGGGCTCCCAGGTCGAGGCGCGCGCCGTGAAGAGCTTGATGGCGTCCTTGGAGCGGACGGTCGAGATGGCGTTGCCGGCGTAGACGGGGCGCGTGAACGTGTCGGCGTCCTGGATCGACATGACGTCCGAGATCTGCGCAACGCCGCGTGCCGTGCATCAGCTCGCACGTCTCAATCGCGCAAAGCTGAAGGAGCCGAGACGAGCAGACGCACCTGCTGAACATCGAGGAGGCCGGCGACGCGAGGGAAGATGTTCTTGCCGAGGGCCGAGTGCGGGCCTGCGAGGTGGGTGAAGCCGTTCTTCTTGACGAGCTCGGCGAGGACAGGCGCGGTGGGCTCGGCGAGGGCGTGCTCGAGGGCGGGAGCGTGGCGAACGAGGAGGTTGTCGAGGCCGAGCCTGCAGGTTCGACTGCGAGTCAGCTCATGTGCTCCTGCTGCAGCTGTGTGCTGCTTGGGCGGCGCGCTGGCCGTGCTCGTCGACCGTTGCGCCACATCGGCTCGAGGACAGACGGCGAGCCGAGAAGTGCGCGGGCTTCGCGCCCTCGACGAGCGCGCTCGGCTGGGTGCTGCGCCCACTCCCACACGACCTCGTTGGCTCCTGTACTCCTGCTCGCGTGCCGACCGCCCGCCCCTGCCGCCGCGAGAGGTTGCCGGGTGAGCCGGAGGGGGAGGGAGGAGCGACGCACTTGCGGCTCATGGCGATGGCCTTCTCGAGGCTGGCCTCGTCCTTGCCGATGAGGATACCCGTGACCTTGCCGCCGAGCTTCTTGGCGGCGGTGACGGCGTTTGCGGCGGCCGGGACCAGCTCGCCGGCCTTGTCCTCGAGGAAGACGGCGGCGTTGACCTCGGCGGAGGTGCGGGCCGAGGCGGAGAAGCAGCGGGTGCTGGTGCGCGGGATGGCGGTGCGGCTCAGCGAGGCGAACATGGCTGGCGAGAGAGTGTGGGAGGAGCGAGAGGCGAGAGGAGCAGCTCTCGGGTGGAGCGGACGGTCGCTCACCGCCGCTCGACATCACCGCCCTCTGCAGCGCTGCACGAGGCTTGTGTACTTCCAGCAGCCTTCTGACGAGCTCCTCGAGCTTGCCCGCCGTGCTCCCGCGGCGTCCTCGTCTTGCCCTCGCCCTCCTCCCCGCCCTCGCCGACACGCTCATCGCCGACTCGCTCTTCGCCACGAGCAGCGAGTGCTGCTGATCTGCCTCAGCCTCGACTACGTTCCGAGCAGCTGATTTCGGACCGGGTGGCTCTCGCAGCGTCCACAGCGCCTGCGCTCGGCTCTCGTGTCGCTCGCAGACGCTTCCCTCGGCGTTCGAAGCAGCGCAGCAGCTCTCGCTTCTGCAGAGTTCCTGCTACGTGCTCTCGCTTCCGTACCTACTTCTACGCCGCATGCCCTCGTCGCGTAGCCGAGCTCTGCGTGAGGCCGAGCGGCTCGGGCGATTCGAGCGAGGACGACTCGCACCCCTCCCGACGGCACCTGTGGTCCGCCGAGCGCACGAGGGTTTCGACAGGGCGTTCAAGGAGGACGAGTAGACGTCTTGGAACACTCTGCAAGCAGGTGCGTCCTCGGACTTTCTCACCTCACTAGCCAACCTGACCCTTTTCGCCCCGAGCAGGACCACCACCACGACGACGAGTTCGACAATTTGGGCAGCTCGACCGACGCCTGCACGAGCAGCGACGCTACGACATCCTCTGACAACGACCTCGCGCCGCCGACGGCCGGCAAGAAGAAGCTTCGAGGCGGCTCGAGCAGGAAGCCGGACCTCGCCACGTCCGCTCGCCGCTGCGCTCGAGACGAGCTCCTGCAAGGTCGTAGAGCTCAGCGCGTAGACTTGAACTAGAACATGAACCCTTGGCAATGCAGATATCGCAACAGCAGCACCTCGTCTTCGTCCCCGAGCCCGTCTACGTCCCTCCTCCTCTCGAGCCCGACGTGCACGGCCCGCCGCCCGCTTAGATCTGGAACTTGTACCCTCGCCTCCTGTCGCCGCGAGCCTCCTCGCCCTTCTTCTCGACGAACTCGGCGCGCCCGGCGTTGTCGGTCACGTTGGCGCGGCGCATCCCGAGCGAGAGGCTGAGCGCGAGGACGCAGCCGAGGCCGGTGAAGAGGATGGCGATGCCGTGCGGGACGCGGTAGAAGTTCTTCGAGAGCGAGGGACGGTAGACGAGCGAGCCGGTGATGGCGCCGATGTCGCCGATCTGCGTGAGCGCGAGGAGGGACAAGGTGAGCAGGAGGACGGCATTCTCGGCGAGGAGAAAGCGAACGCACAAAGATCTGGTTGCCCGACGTGACGGCGCGCTTCGTCTGCGGCGAGACGTTCTCGCTCGGCCACGAGAGGAGGAGAGCTGCGGCGGGACGAGGATGGGTCAGCGCAGGGTCCGTGCACGACGGCGAGGAGCACGTTGAGAACGCGCGCAGCTGCCTCTTCTCGGTTGCCCGGGCACAGACTCGAGTTAGATGTACTCACAGTTGGCTGCAGGCGGTCATGCGTCAGCAAGATGCGCTCGAGAGCGAGAGGGAGCGTGCGGCAGGACGCACCGGCGTAGCAGCCCCCGACGGCGAAGAAAGCTCCGACGAGACGTGCGCCGGCGGTCCCCGTCAAGATGAGGATGAGGTAGCCGATGATTGAGATGCCGCCTGCGATGGCAATGCCGGTGCCGCGCTGGTTGATGCGGTGCGAGAAGAAGCAGAAGAGGAGGATGGCGAGGAAGGCGAGGGCGTAAATCGGCACGGTGAGGAGCTGCGCCCGCCACGAGGCGTAGCCGAGTTGTTGAATGATCGTTGGGAGGAAGAGAGAGAGCGAGTCTGCACCAACGGCGTGAGAACAGGGTCAGCGCGAGTTTAGGAAGGTCGACCTGCGAGGGACGGGACGTACAGAGAGGGAAGGCGAAGCAGTGGAAGAGCCAGCCGTAGCCGTGCACGAAAGGATCCTTGAAAGCGTCCCCTGCAGACAGAAAGGAGAGTTAGGGCGGCTCTAGGTGAGGGAGGGCTCAGGGCGAGGAACGAGAGGGAGAGGGACGCACAGACGCCCGACCACGTGAACGGCTCCTCGTCGTCGTTGCCGCCGTCACGCCGGAGTCGATCGACGAGGATGGCGCGCTGCCGATCGTTGAGGAACTGCGGGTGATAGGAGGGTCAGACCGCGTTTGAGAAGGCCGACGAGGGACACGAGCGCACCTTGGCTCCCCTCACGCCCGATGGCACCCACCAGTAGGCGCTGATGCCGACGAGCACGGTGAAGATGCCCTCGGAGGCAAAGAGCCAGCCCCAGCTCGGCAAGCCCCCGCCGTTTGCATGCCCCACTCCCCAGCCGATTATTCCTGTCGCCGGAGAGACGTCAGTTGCTGCGCCACCTGCTCGTCGTCGTGATGGGCAAAGCGGTGAGAGAAATGGCTCGGGAGGATGAGGGAGGGAGAGGGCTGAAGGCGGGAAAGGGCCGAAGAGAAAAGGGCTCGCACCTCCAAACGCTCCTGCGAGCGCTGCGCCGCCGAAGAAAAGCGACACGCGCATCGTGCGCATCTTGCGGGGGTAGAAGCAGCTCAGGACGAAGACGATGCCCTGCAGGAGACGAGGAACGTCAGGAAAGAGCCCTCGGAGGGGGCGCTCGGACCGCTCAGAGCCCGCTCGACGTCCTCCTGACGCCCCTACAGGAAACAGCACACACAGGGAAGAGGCCCCCCTCCGACAGGCCCAATGCAGTACGAGCGACGTAGAAACCCGTCTTGTCCTTGATGAGGCACTGGAGGGTCGAGACGGTGCCGAACAGGATGGTGAGGGTCGGCAGGACGACCCGAGGGTTGTACCGCTTGAGGCTGCGTGCACCAGGAGTACTCGTGAGCGTCGAGAGCGTCGATGAATGTCAGGAGAAGGAGAGCAGGGCGCACATCATCTGGAGCGGCACCTCGGCGACGACGTAGCCGACGAAGAAGAGGGCGAGCGCCGTGTTGAACGCCTCGGGCTTGTTGGCGAGCCCGATGTCCTTGAGGAGACCTTGCGTCCTCGCGAGGCCGACTATGTGAGGAGAGGAGGAAGAGGGAGGGAGAAAAGGAGGGAGGAGGTCCAGTTGAGAAGGCGCAGGCGAGATCGTCGAGGACGTCAGCAACGTTCTTCCGCCGACGCACGAAGCGACTTGATATGGTAGAGGAGAGCTAGAGACGTACCGTTGGTACGATCGAGGAAGCTGAGGAGGTAGAGGAACGTGAGGCCGGGCAGGAGGCACAGGTCCACTGCGAGGAGCGAGAGTCAGCCTCGATCGCCTGCCTAGATGCACAGAGAGAGCACACGCACCTTTGCGAGTGATTGCGCGCTCCTCCTCAGGCGTGTAGTCGAGCTGCGAGTCGACCGACTGCTGGCCGCTGTTGGTGAGGTCGGGCGACGCCTGGTCGAGGCGCGCGAGGTCCTGCTTCTCTGCGTCGCTGAAGCTGACCATCTCGATGCGTGGAGAGCGTAAGAAGCAGAAGAAAGCTGCAAGCGGACGAGGGAGAGCGGGGAGAAGCCGTCCGGGGCGAACGCAAGACGAGCACGACTCGCGCGCCGAGTCCAGGCAAGGGGCCGATTCGGACAAGTCGCCGAAGCAGCAGTGTACAGGTGCTGAGTGCAGCAGATGGCGCCATGCGATCAAGCCGCCGCGCCCTTGGACGACTGGGAGGATGGCGAGAGGGAGGAGGGCGAGCACGAGCTGACGATGAACGCTGCCGCGGCTGCGGGGAAGAACCGAGTGCTGCGGCCGACAGTTTCCCCGGTCAAGTTCCGCGCTGCCCCTCGTCGGAAATCAAATCCGTAGCGCGTGGGGTGGACGATCAAAATCGACCTTCTCAAAACGTGCTTCCGGCTCTTCTCGCCCGCTCACACGCTGCTCTGGCTCGAGCGGCAGGACACACGCGCACTCGATCGCAGTGAACATGCTTCTTGAAGGTGCTCCCAGCCGTCACTCCGTGAGCAGCTCAAGGAGGCTCAGACCCGCTCGTCCTGCCTGCGCACGTTCCTCCTCTGCCGCCTTTCGCTCTCCCGTGGCATCTTTCGCCAGCATCTCGTCGCACAACGAGCATCAGCAAGACTACAAAGACAGCTCTCGATTCCGTCGAGCGACAGCGAAAGCCCCTCTCGGCACACTCGGCGCGGAAACCGTGAGGAGGAGGGGAACGAGCGGCTGCATTACGGTTCCGCGCTGACCTGGCTCTGGTTGGCGACCTGCATCTGCCACTGTACTGCGAGCATGACCGGAAAAGGTCGTCAGTAGCGGCCCAGAGAGCGAGTTGAGCGAGAAGGAGAGGGAGAGAGGAAGGTCGGACGCACGCAAGAGGCCCATGTTCTGCTCGCCGCCGATGGCCTCGACGAGGTCTTCAGGCCTCGGCTCGTCCTCCTCCTTGAGGATGTCGGCGAGGCTCTTGCGCTCGACGCCGTCCACAAGCTGCTGCTCGCCGTCGAGGCGGTACTCCTCGGCGAGCTGCTCGACGAGGCGGTCCTCGGCGCCGCCGAGCGCCTCGACCTCGGTGAGGAGGAGCGAGAACATGAGGTTGACCGAGAGCGGGTTGCCCGTGCGGAAGGCGACGAGCTGCAGCGCGTTGAACAGGTTGCGCGTCGCGGGCGAGAGCGAGATCGGGACGGGCTGCGGGGTCGCGACCTGGGACGACGACGACGAGGTGGCGGCGGCGGTCGGCGACGAGGGGAAGTAGAGGAACGAGGGTGGGGAGGCCGAGGGGAGGGCGGGAGGCGGGAGCGTCGTGAGGGCGGCGAGGTGGAAGAGGAGGGCGGGCGGCGGCTGGAACGGCGCGGATGGGTCGGCGACGGGCGGGAGCGCTTCGGGGAGGGTGCGCAGACGCAGGCCGCACGTCGACTTGTGGTGCTTCTTGTAGTCGCTGACCTGGCAGTCACTGTAGCGAGGCAACAGTCAGAGCACGCTCTACGCTTGACTGCCTTCGAAGGTGAGGACGAGCGAGAGAGGGGGGCTCACCGGCAGCAGTAGTGGACTTGACGGCCGGCGTCCTTCTGGCACTTTGCGCAGACGAGCATCTTGCGCGATGTCGGCAACTGGTCCGCTGCGTGCAGGCGTGCGAGAAAGGGTCAGCTTGTCGCGACGGAAAGCCGAGCGCGCACGAGCGAGGCGAGGACGCACCGGTCTTGGCGCACGCGGTGCATGCAGGGCTGTCGAGGGTGACCATTTTGGGCGGGCGGGTCGAGTCTAGAGGAGAGGTGGAGCGGCTTGCGAGGCAGAGCGTCGAGAGTCGGGGCGAGGTCGGCGGTCGAGGAGGCGGACGAGTCGGGTCGAGCTGCTTCGGCGGCGAGGAGCGGGTGAGTACGTGGACACAGAGTACAGGGCACCGCAGTACGAGCGACTGGCGCACCTGCGCAAGTGTGTCGAGAGCGAGCGGTCGAGGTCGAGTGAGGGTGCGACGAGCGGCGAGGGCGAGGTGTCGGCGGCTTGGAACGGGGATGCGCGCGGACTGGAGGCCTTGAAGAGTGTTGCTGAGGGTGTCTAGGGCGCGTCTGGCACTGCACGAGGCTGTGAGCGAGGTGCGAGGCGAGAGCTCCTCATCTCGCTGCGAGCTGCTCTCTCTGTCTCTGCCCCGCCGCGCACCTTGCGCCAAGCACACCTCGACTGCCCTCTGCTCCACTCTCCTCGCCCACTCGAGGCCACCCGTCTTCGCCGCGCTCGCCTGCGCCCCGTCCTCGCCGACCCCGCCTCGCCCGCCTCATCGCCTCTCGGCTCGACACCCGCCAGCACCAGCACAGCACCCACGAGACGGCCTACAGCGCACGTGGAGGTACAAGCGCTCGCCAGGGCTACCAGGTGCGCCCTCTCTCCCCTCTCGTCTCCCTTGTCACGAGCTCGCCTCCGGGGCAGCACTCTGGGACCCGGCAGGAGGACGAGCGCGAGCGCTGGCGGGACAGAGCCGCCTCTGGCATCGTCCAGGGTGGAACAGGGGGCGGCTGAGCCGGGCCTTGATCCGTTCGGGACGCTGTTGAGGGCCCGAGTCGGCGCACTCGTCCAGCGCTGCGAGCTCTCCCGCGTCGCGCTCTCCTGCGCGTGCGCACGCTGCTCCAAGCTGCAGATGGAACGGCGAGGGCGGCATATGGCCGCTCGCATCGCTCGCGCGCCGGGCGGGCACCGCTCGACTCGCCCTACAGCATCGACTTCCTCCCCTTGACCTCTCGCTGACTCCTGCCTCGCGCCCTCCGCCTGCAGCCGCACTACCACGCCTCGGCGCTCCTCGTCGCCTGATCCGCCCGCCGCCCCGAGTCGAGACGACCGCCCGCCATGCCGCCTCGCGCTCAGCAACGCCCGCCTCAGTCGCTCTCGGGCCCTCAGCCGCCCAACACCAACTCGCCCATCGCCCAGCTCAACCCGCAGCAGCTCAATGCGCTCCAGGAGCACATCCGCCAGACGCGCGCCACGACTGGCCAGGAGGTGACGCCCATCATGATCACCGAGTGGATGATGCGCAACGGCATCAACACGGGCGCGCCTCAGCAGCAGCAGCAGCAGCAGCAGCAGGTCCAGCCGCAGCAGCAGGGCATGCAGCAGCAGGGCGGCCAGCAGTCGGCGCAGCAAGTGCAGGGCAACCTCGACGCCGTCCGTGAGTCGAGCCACTCCCGCCCCTCGAACAACCACTTCTCGCCGCGCGCACTCGCTGACTCGGCTCTCGCCGCTTCCTGCGGCGCTTTCCTCCCACAGTCCACCACCTGTACCCTCCGCACCTCGCCAACAACCCGCCCGCCGCCCTCGCCCACCTCCAGAACGTCCTCTTCCCGCCTCAGCAAGGCGCCAAGCAGTCGCCCTTCCTGCAGCAGGTCATGCTCCTCGCCCAGAACGGCCGCCTCTCGCCCGAGCAGATGGCGCAGCTCAAGCAGGCCGTCGCGCTCAAGAACGGCGCGCAAGGTGCGTCTCTCTCCCTCGCTCACGCCCGGCTCGCTCCTCCTCGACGAGCACTTGCTGACGTGCTCCACCTCTCCTCGTTTTTGTCCCTCGCAGCGCAGCAGCAGCAGCAGCAGCAACTCCAACAGCAGCAGCAGCAGCAGTACCAGCAGCAGCAGCAGGGCCATCCGCAGCAGCCGCAGATGCAGGCCCAGCAGCTTCAGCAGCAGGGCGGCGCGCAGCGTCCGCCTCAGCAGGGCGGCGTCCCGCAGCCCGGCGGCGGCGAGCAGCCCAACGCGACCCAGGCCGTGCAGCAGCTCAAGAACCGCGTGCACCACATCGAGGCGCTCCTCGCGCGGCCCGACGTCAACGACGACCAGCGCGCCAAGATGCAGGCCGAGCTCGACAACGCGCGCACCAACCTGTCGCGCGTCGTCAAGATGCTCCTCGCCGCGCAGCACCAGCAGCAGCAGCAGCAGCAGCAGCAGGCGGCGCAGCAGCAGCAGGCCCAGCAGCAGGGCGGCGGCAATCCGGCGGCGGCGGCCGCTCAGGCCCAGGCGGCGCTCGCCGCCGCGCAGGCGCAAGCGCAGGCCCAGGCCCAGGCCGCAGCGGCGGCAGGGCAGCAGGTGCCCGGCGGCGTGGGCGGCCAGGGCCTGAGCCTCCTCGGCATGCAGGAGGCGCAGCGCCAGGCCATGGAGCGCAAGATCCAGGCGGCGCAGCAGGCCCAGCAGCAGGCCCAGGCGGCGAACGGCGGCACCGGGTTCCGCACGGCGTCGCCCGGCCAGTTCCCGGGCCAGCAGCAGCCGGGCGGTCCGGGCGGCGCCCTACGGCAGTCGCCTTCGATGGGCGCCGGCGGGGCCCTGCCGCCCGTGCCCGGCGGCGGCTCGCCTCAGGCGGCGGCGCAGGCAGCAGCAGCGGCGGCGGCGCAGGCGCAGGCGCAGGGCAAGAAGCTCACCAAGAAGCAGCAGGCCGACGTGCTCGCGCTCGGGCAGCAGCAGGCGCAGCAGGCGCAGGCGCAGCAGCAGGCCATGGCGCAGGCGCAGGCCATGGCCCAGGCGCAGGCCGTCGCGGCGCAGCAGAAGCCCGGCGGCGCGGCGGCGGCGGCGGCGGCGGGCGGCGGTCCAGCAGGAGGAGCCGGCGCGTCCGGCTCGGCCTTCCCCGGGGGCGTCCCGCCCGGCCTCACGATCCCCAACGCGCTCAACGTCGCCGCGCCGACGCCCGAGGCGTTCCCTCCCCCGCGCCCGACCATCTCGGGCGGCCTCGCCAACAGCCCGTCCGTGTCGACGCCGGCTATCACCAAGCAGCCGGCGCTCGGGCTCGGCGCGGTCGACCCGGCGCTCGGCGGCGGCGCGTCGAGCGTCGAGGCGCTGCCGAACAAGGACGTGCGCGCCGACGACTCGAAGGGACGCACGGTGAGCAAGCGCAAGATCCGCGAGGTCGTCGAGGCGGTCGACCCGGAGGAGCGCCTCAGCGACGAGGTCGAGGACGTGCGTCTCTCTTCCTCCCTTTCGCGCTCTGCCTCTCCCTCGTCCAGTCGCTGACTCTTCGTTACTCCCTCTTCCTCTCGTCGCTCCCTGTCACCCTCTCTCGCACGTCCTCGTCCTCGCCGTCCCTCCTGCCCTGTTCGCCCGCACCTACTCGCCCGCGCCCACCCCTCCGCCCCTCGCAGCTCCTCCTCGAGATCGCCGACGAGTTCATCGACTCGGTGACCCGCTTCGGGTGCCAGCTCGCCAAGCACCGCAAGTCGGACCGGCTCGAGGTCAAGGACCTCGCGCTGCACCTCGAGCGCGCGTACAACATCCGCGTCCCGGGCTTTGCGCCCGACGAGGTCGCGCGCGGGGGTGCCACGGGCGTCGGTGCAGGTGCGGGCGGCGCAGGCGCTGGGAGGAAGGTGGCGCTGCCGCCGGGGCACGCGGCGAGGTTGGCGGCGGTGCGCGAGTCGGGCAGGAGGCGCTGAGTCGGCCTCTCTGGCCTCGCTCGAAGAGGGCTTTGCCTACATAGCTTGGAGTCTGCAGTGCAGTCGTTGCAGCCTCGTCTGTGTGCATCCTCGTGCGCGAGAAAGTGAGAGACACGGTCTGGCTCGCTCGGCGCAGCCTGCACCGCCTCGCTCGGGCTTGCTCGTCCTCGCTCTCGCTCCTCACACTCTCCAGCGCACTGCCGCCACGATGGGACTACTCGACCGTGTACCAGGTGCGCACTCGGGCTCCTCACAGCTCCTGCTTGCGCTCCAGGCGGCAGCTCGAGGAAGGCGAACCGGGCTGGACGGGCGGACGGTCGAGCGACCCTGCAGGCGGCTCTCAAGGAGCAGTGGGCCGTGTGCAGGCCCGTGGAGGAGCTCTCGAGTCGCCTGAGCTCAGCTTACAGCAACCTCCGCCTGACCTCGCCGAGTTTGACAGCTCACGCACCTCCTCCTCGCTCCCCCCACTCTGCGCAGGCCTCTCCGCCCTCACCGACCGCGCCTCGGGCGCAATATCGAGCATGCCGTCACCTTTCAGCGGCTCTGGGATCGAGGGCAAGAACGGCGGCGAGGTGCTCTCGGGCGAGGACGGCTCGCCTCCGAGAGGGGGAGCGAGGCGAGTCGACGGCGCGGGCAAGTGGTGGGACGACGAGGTGCGTTATCGTTCTCTCATCCTGTCAGCCGTGTTCAAGCTGACGGTATCCTCCCGCCGCAGGACGGCAACTCGCCCCTCGGCCTCGCCCTGCGCGTCCTCGAGACGTTCTTCGTGCGTTCCGTTCCCTCACCCTTCTCGCCGATGCTCGTGCCGAGCTGACCTCGTGCACACCGCACACAGCCTTTCGTAGCCCTATGCATCTTCATCTCGCAGGCCGCCTTTCAGTCCAAGTGGGGCGTCGGCACGAGCGGGCGGGTCGGCGTCTCGCTCTTCTTCTCGGTCGAGGCGTTGCTGCACGGCGGGCTCGTCCGTACGTCCTCTCCTCTTACTTACCTCATACACCTGGTCGACCTACTCATGCTCTCCCCTCCCGCAGTCGCAACCTTCCTCCTCGCCGACAAGCTGCGCTTCCTCCGCCCTCTCGAGCGCGGCCTCAAGCAGATCCGGATCGCCGTCATCCTCCAGGCCTTCCAGGTCGTCTGCATGCTCCTCATGGCTCTCGTCAACACCGTCTCGGCCAACGTCGGCGGCTGCAAGGACGCGACCAAGGACGCTCACGCCGACCTCGAGGGGTACGTCGATGCCCTGCCCGCCTTCTGCCGTAACAAGCGCGCGAGCGCGGCCTTCTTCTGGCTCAACTTCTGTGCGTCCCCTCCTCTCTACCTTGTCGAGTCGCACAGGGCGAGACGCACGCGCTGACGCCTTCTCCGCTCGGGCCCTCCCCTCCTCGCTCGCTCTGCAGTCGCTTGGTCGACCTCGCTCGCCCTTACTTTCCTCATCTTCTCTCGGGTCCGCCGCAACCCTCGCTCGACCGGCTTTGCGCCTCCCGGCGCCCACTTCCCGCAGGACGACGACGAGGCGTGGGCGCGCCCGTCGTTCGACGAGCCGAGCGCAGCGGCACGCCCGAGCGCAGCGGGCTACTACTCCGAGGGCGGCGAGCGCCTGTTCGACGACGAGCCGGCGGGCTATGGGCGCAGCGCGGCGTCTGCGAGGGTGCCGGCACCGCGGTACGAGACGGTCGACGAGGAGCCGCTGCGGGACCCGTTCGAGGACCAGGGGTACGGCGAGTCGGCCGCGGGCGGCAGGTACGGCGCCATCGAGGACCCGTACGAGGCGATCCGCAAGGTGCGCCAACGCGCTCTCTCTCGCTCTCGAGCACGACGACCTGTCGTCGAGCGCTCGCTGACCTTGTCGCCCTCGCGCTCGCAGTCCATGGACGTTCACGGCCGGCGCTGAGCGCTCTCACTTCTTATCGTAGCTTATAGCCTCGTCGTTCCCCCCTCGCAAAGACCCTCGCAATGCACGATACCGCCCGCTACGACCTTTCCCTCCTTACCTCGAGCTTCGCACGTCGACCTTCCTCGGACGAGCTGCGCGTTCTCGGCCGGCTCGCTGCGTGAGGCAGCGCAAAGGCACGCTGGCTCACGCCGACCTTGTCGTCCAGGCACGCTCGTAGCTGCAGCGTGCTCTCTCCCTCGCTCCCGGACGTCCGCTGCTCCTCGACGAAATCTCTCGCTCGCTCGCTCCCTCGCAGAGACGTCAGGCCGGACTTTCTCGGAGAACCCGCTGTGCGATGTGTGCTCGTCGATGCAGTGAGTGAGGCTGCGGCCCAGGGAACGGGGAAAGCTGCGAGCGTGGAGAACGAGGAAGCCACGCTTGCTCGATCAGGCTCGGCCAATGACCAGCAGTCGCTCGGACCGCGCGGTTCGCTCTTGCTGTCGCACGGAGAGAGCGCGGGGAGGCTCAAATTGCTCGCTTGGAAGCGCGTCAGGCACTTGAGCGGAGGCGAGGCGAGACGTCGAGACGACGTGCGTCGTCGCCCGGACGGGCGGCGCGACGAGGTCTGTGCGTGCGCTCGTTGAGAAGGTCGAACCAGAAGTTTCGCTACTCGTCTGTGCGGCGAGTGCAGCTCTGCGGCACGCTCTTGCCCGCGACCTTGAGAGCAGCGACGAGCCCGTCGGCGGCAAAAGCGAGAGCGAGAAGCGCCCGAGGAGGCCCGCGCGCCGAGGAGGAGGAGGAGGCTCGCTCGGTCCGTCCGCTCTCCGCCCAGCCTCGAGCTCGAGGCATGGCTCGACGCTCAGCTGCGTGACTGCTCAGAAACAGGCGAGTCTGGGATTCTGCGAGCGGCGCGCGCAGCAACAGCCACGTGTGCGCGCAGCTCGTCGACGCCGGACGAGCGGCAGCCGTCGTCGTCTCGTGCAGGTGCGAAGCATGAAGGAGAAGGAAGGAGCGCTCCGGACGGCACGAATGGACTCTGTCCCGCACGAGGGACGAGTGTCGCAGACACGAGCGTCTCGTCTCTGCGGTCCCTGGCCCGGCTCTCCAAGGCAAGCCCAGTCACGCTCCCGGACCTCTCCCTCTCCCTCTCCTTCTTCCTGAGCGATTTCTCTCGCCAAGCGCTTGTCGATCGCTCGAGCCTTGGGACAGAACTCTTTGACGGCGGAGCCTGCGGCAGCGCGAATCCTGAAAGCACGGGCTGCATGAGCGGCGAGCGCGGCGATCCGGACTAACGCGACCGCGCTCAAGGGGACGAGCGGTCGGTCCTCCACGGCGGCGGTCGGGTGGCTCGCGCATCGGCAGAGGGGATGAGCTCTCGAGAAAAGCAAGCGGCGGCGATGGCGAGGGCTCGCGCCGTGGGAGCCGAGCCGAAGCTAGGTATTGCTGAGTTGATTGCGGTGCGACTGCGAGCTCTTGCGAGACGCCGAGAGAAGCGGCAGACGAAGGGATCGCCAGTTGGCAAGGCCGAAGAACGAGCTGCCGGGAAGAGCGCACAGGGCCGCACCGCACTCAGCTGAGGAAGGGGGCCGAGCGACGATCGTCTGGAAGAACGCCGCAGAACAAGCTCAGCTTGCTGCCGCTCCCTGCGTCAGGAACGCGCTCGTCACCGACCTCGTTGCGCAGCGCTCAAGACGACGGCTCGGCCTCGGGGCAGAGACCTGCCGCTGCGGGGAAGAAGCGAGGCGAGCCACGCGAGGTGCGAGGTGCGCCAGGCGCGGCGCGGAGAGCCATTGGGAATGGAGCGGCGCCGCGCGCGGAGCCAAACAGTGTTCGGCGGCGAGCGAGGAGAGGGAAAGTGTGAGTGGCCCTGAGCCTGAGGGCGAGCGTTCCTCTCGGCGGCACGCGCGGAGATCTTTTGGAGACAGAGAGCCGTGCCGTGCGGAGGAGGCGCAGAGCAAGAAGAGCGACGGCCGACCTCGATCTCGTCGTCCCGACCCATCTCGTCCCTCTCGTGTGCTCCGCCCCACGCTGCATGCACGCTCGCCACCCGTGGGCAGTAGCTGCTACGCGCACCACGACCCACAACCAGCACCAGCACCAGCAGCAGCAGCAGCAGCAGCAGCACCACCGAGCCCCCGACCTCGTCGCGCCCCTCCACTCGCCCTCGTCGGCGACCGGACCTTCTCAGCGCAACTCGCCGAGCATGGCCAGCCTGCCTGCGCCGCAGCTCGCAGACGGCGGGCCTGGCAGCCAGCACACGGCCAGCTGGGCCTCGTCGTCGTACGGCAACGGCTTTCACCGCGGCGACGACCCGTCCGAGGTCCGTCTCTTCCCCTCCTCCTCGCTCGCGCTTGGCTCGTCTACAGCCGAGCGACCTCTCGCAGCTCGCGCAGCGCTGATCGAGTACCTGCAACAGGCCCAGCAGCACCCGTACGGCTACCCGAGCCACCCCCAGCTCCACCAGCTCTCGATGCCGCCTACCTCCGCTGGTCGCCGAGGCTCCGTCTTCCACCACCCGTCCGCCAGCGCATCGCCCTCCCCCTTCGACCCGACTCGCCCCTACCCGCTCCCGACCTCGCACACCCCCAACGGCGGCCTCTCTGCCGGGTCGGCGCACCCCGACGACGGCGGCCACCCCTCGCGCAAACGCTCGTGGGCCGAGACGGTCGACGGCGCAGGGCGGGCGGCAGACGAGCACGCGCGCTCGAGGCCGCCTCCAGGTGCGCAGTCGAGGGCCTCGACGGCGGGCGCAGGCGGCGACGACGAGCGGCACTTCCTCCAGCGCGGCGCGAGCGAGTTCGAGGGAGGAGCGAGCGAGGTCCCGCCGTCGCCGCTCAGCGCCGGCGCCTACCCGCCGCAGCAGGCGTCCTACTACGGCGGCGCCCCAGGTGACGCGCACGCGTTCTCGCCGTCGACGCTCGCCCCGCCGTCGTACATGGCGTACCGGCGCGGCTCGATGGGCCTCGCGCCCAGCCTCCAGCCGCTCTACTCGC
>Ga0308170_10001199_pt1 | contig 26208 bp, 19 predicted proteins | sample PhyBR2_2_FD_202136 | JGI IMG/M metagenome (GOLD analysis project Ga0308170, IMG submission 202136) | Phyllosphere microbial communities from UC Gill Tract Community Farm, Albany, California, United States - DLSLSB.R2 | ecosystem: Host-associated > Plants > Phyllosphere > Unclassified | place...
AGACCGAGTTCCTCAAGGGCACGGTCGCCATCTCGCGCTCGCCGACGAACCACCCGGGCGACGTGCGGCTCGTCGAGGCGGTCGGCCAGCTGCCGAGAGGCGTCGGCGAGCGCATCCGCGGGTTGACCAACTGCGTCGTCTTCAGCTGTCACGGTGCGTCGGGCTCTTCTCTCGTCCTCGCAGGCTCCGGCGCTTGTCTTTCTACATCCTCTTATGATGGAGCCTGAAGCTGATGAGCTCTCTCGGCAACAGGCGAGAGGTCGCTCCCCTCAAAGCTCGCCGGCGGTGCGTCTTCCCTCTCCCCACTTCCTTCGTCTCTCGCCTCCTGCTGACTCGCCGACCTGCTACAGGTGATCTCGACGGGTGCGTCGCGCTCGCGGCACACTTCCGTGACCGTAACTGATGCCGTGCGCCCGCAGGGACGTCTACCTCCTCCTCACTCAGCAAAGCGGCCTTCTCCCCTCGCCGCAGCGCATCTCGGCCCCCGCAGCCTACGACCCGTCGCCGACCGTCAAGCTCGACCACGAGGTGACGATCGACGACGGCGCCGACTTCTTCTTCGACTGTGCGTCCCTGCTCCTCCCCCGCTCGGACCCCTTCATCTTGCGCTCGCGCTGACTCTGCCGCACGCGCTCGCAGTCGTCACTCAAGACCGCACAGGGCTCGTTGCGACTCGGTGCGTCGTTCTGCGCAAGCTTCGGCGCCGTTCGCAGCTGACCCATCCTCGTTGTCCGCAGGCAGCTGCACCTCGCCGACGCTCACATGGAAGGCTTGTTCCACCGAGACTGCCTCAAGCTCGCTCAGCTCCACTGTGCGTCACCCTCTCTCACTCACTTCCTGCAGTCGAGGTGCACTCTGACCCATGCCCATCGTCCGCAGCCGACTGCGTCGACAGCGCCAAGAGCGGGTCGTTCGTCCCCTACGACTCGATCCCCCGCAAGCCTGCTCGCGGCTTCCCTGACTTCCTCGTCAACGACGCGCCCGACTCGTACCGCTCGCCCCGAGCGCTCGGCCAGCTGTACCGCGCCATCGGCGAGGAGACGGTCTCCTCGGCAGCGCTCGCAGGCTCGGCCGACAGCCCGCTCGACGACGTCGACCCGTACCGGCGCCTCATCTCGGCGCTCACCTCGACGACCTTTCCCTACCTCGCCGACTCGCGCCTCCCCTCGCCCTCCCGACCCCTCGTCGCCTTCTTCCGCGCGCACCTCCCCTCCTTCTCCTCCGAGCTCCTCAAGCTCCTCCCCTCCCCGCCCACCTCCGCCGCCTCCGACGAGGAGGCGCTCTTTATCTCCGTCTCGCTCGGCGCGACAACGGCCAAGCTCAGCACGGACGAGAAGCTGCGCCTCGGGCGGCGCAGGGAGCAGGCGGGCGCGCTCTTTGGGCTCGTGAGGAGGCTCGTGCGCGAGGGCGAGGACGGTGCGGTGGGTGCAGCGGGCGCAGGGGCAGCAGGCGGAGCGAGAGCAGCGGTCGGGCGCGCCTGGGCGGCGTGGCATGCGGCGGTCGAGGAGGGCGAGGACCGTGCGCGGGCGGCGGCGGACGCGCGGCGCGGACGGCGTGCGGGCGACGCTGAGGGCGCGGCGGCGGGCGCGCGAGGGCTGAGGACGTGGGCGTGGCTCGCGCTCGGGGTGCTCGTCGAGGAGCTGAGGGTCGCAGAGCTTGAGAGCGTCAAGGTCGTCGTCGTCGAGTAGAGAGAGCTGCGAGGAGGGACCAGATCTGCAACTCGCTCGTCTCGCATTCTCGCACGTTCGGTGACACGCAGGGCAAGTGAAAAGCTGCTGGAATGCAGTGCGAGCGCTGCACGTCCCGCTCGTCCTCCTCGCCTCCCTTCTCCCTCTCACTCAAGCGCCTCGCCCTCGCTCCCTCCTCCCGGCCCCTCGACGCCGACGACGCCCCTCCTCAGCGCCTCCTCGACGACTTTGCCTCGTCGTACTGGCGCTCCTTTGCGCCCTCGACGCGGTCGAGAAAGTCGCGCCGGTCGAGGTAGCCGTCCTTGCGCGCGTGCGTGAGCGTGTCCGAGAGGCCTTCCTGCGTCGAGACGTAGCTGCGCGCGACGAGAGAGGGGGAGAAAGCGTCAGTGAGGTGCTCGTGGCAGTCTTGGGCGCAGCATGAAGAAGGAGAGGGAGGGGGACGCACCTGTCCCAGTCGAGCTTGCTCTTCTCGAGCGTGTTGAGCTTGGCGGGCTTCTTGCCCACGCCGAGCGTCGCTGCCATGCCGGCGAGTCCGCCGCCGGCCTTGCGCTTGGGCGGTGCGCGGCTTGGCGCGGGTGTTGGAGCTGGTGCGGGTGCGGTCGAGGAGGAGGAGGAAGCGGCGGGCGGGTCGGCCGATGAGGAGGACGGGCCGAAGAGGGCGTCGAGCGAGGCCGTCGTCGGGTCTGTAGGTGCTGAGGGAGCGGCGGCGGCGGGCGCGGGCTGTGCGGCGGAGGACGAGGCGGACGAAGGTGGGGGAGGGTGCGTCGCAAAGTACGCCTGCGCCTCGATCGACGAGCGCGGGACGCGCTTCTTCTGCCTGCGCGCGAGACTTAGGGCGTCAGTGTCGACTAGTAGACGCGAATGAGCGCCTAGGAGCGGCACAGCGAGTGCGAAAAGCGAGACGCACTTGATCCACTCGCCGGCGAAGCCATACTCGACCTCGATCTCGACGAGGTCGTCGTCGGCGCTCTTGCCCTTGCCCTTAGTGTCGACCGTGCTCTTGCCCGCGGCCGTCGAGCAGGAAGAGGCGGCTGCGGTGGAAGCCGAAGGAGCGCCGAGAGCGGTGGACGAGGTCGAAGTCGAGGGCGCGTAGGGGTCGGCGGCCGAGGGGTCGTTGAATGCGGCCCAGAGGTCGTCGACGGCGGCTTTGTCGAGGCTGTGCGGGGGCTCAGAGTCAGCCAAGAGAAGCAGGAAGCGAGCGAGAGGAGGGGAGAGAGGGGAGCTGACGCTGGTTTGGCCTCTTCTGCGCCCTTGTGACGCTTTGCGGCGGGTTGCGCGGCGTCGTTGTCGTCGTCCGAGTCGTCGCCCGAGTCTGAGCCACCGTCGCCGCCGTCCGAGAGGTGAAAGTCCGAGTCGTCGTCGTCGTCCGAGGGGAGGAGGGTCGGGTCGTCCTTCTCGAGGCGCTGGGCTGCGACTGACTTGGGCGGGGCCATGGCGAGAGCTGTGCGGGTGGCTCTGGCACTCGAGTAGCTCCGTCGAGTGAGAGGAGAGAGCGAGAGGACGAGTCGACCCGGTCCAGCTCCTTCGCCTCGGCCGCTCTCCCTAAGCCCGCCTCGCTCCCGCTGAGCCGACGTGTGGTAGCGCGCAGTCGATCAGCAGCACCACTCAGAGCTGCCTCGTGCCGCCGCAGCCCCGCCCCGTCGTCCGCCCGACCCTCATCACCTCGTCGTCCCGCCTCGCTTTTCGGTCGCCATCTCTCTCGACCACCACAGCACGCGGCGACCTGTACGGCCCCTCAACACGCGCAACTAGTCCCAGGTAACAACCCGAGCCACCTCTGACACCGTGCGTCCCCTCCCTCGCTCTCCTGTCGCGTGCGTCAACAAGTGCTCACCCGCGCCAAGTCCTCCTGCCTCGCTCTCCCTCGTCCTGCAGCTCTTCCACGCGCCCACTCGACCCACCTGACGACACCTCGACCCAGCACAACCCCACCATGCCGCCCTCGCCGTCCAAGCGCCGCTCTGACGACGACGACTACCAGCCGCCGTACCAGCCTAAGCCCAAGACGGCCGCGTCGTCGACCAAGAAGGACAAGCACAGCACCCCGACCACCAAGGCCAAGAAGCCCAAGAAGGAAAAGGTGCCCCCGACGCCCGCCACCCCGGCCGACATCGCCTTCGGTCGCGAGGTCGCAGCGCGCGCCCTTGCCGCCCTCACGGCCGCCCGCCAGGCCTCGGCCTCGGGCACACCGCCCGTCGTCGCCGCCTCGCCCGCACCCGCACCTGCGCCGGCGCTTAAGAAGCGCGCGCCGCCGACCGTCAAGAAGGCGGCTGCGCGCGCCACCGCCGCCGCCGCCGACTCGAGCGACGACGAGCGCGACGCCGAGGTCGTCGTCGGCGTCGCCGTCGACAAGAAGGACAAGGCGCAGAAGAAGGTCGTGCAGCCCGTTGCTGCACCCGCGTCGGCGCCGCGGGGCAAGGGCAAGGCGCCCGTGCTCGAGCAGCTCGAGGCCGAGGACGAGGTCGACCAGCTCGCGAGCCAGAGCCAGGTGCGTCTCGTCGTTCACTCCCCTACTCGTCGACTCGTCGCTTCGATCGTGGCTGACTCGCCTTCCCTTCGGTCCCGCTCGCAGCGTTCGCCCTCGCCCGTCGCTACCCCTGCACCGGCGCCCAAGAAACGCGGCCGGCCGCCCAAGGCCAAGCCGGCCGCCGACACTACGCCCGCGCTCGCTCCTGCTGCGGCCGACGACTCGGACACGCCCGAGCCCGCTCCCGCGCCCAAGAAGCGCGGCCGCCCGCCCAAGGCCAAGCCCGTCGTCGAGGCGGCACCCGCACCCGCACCTGCGCGCTCGCCCTCGCCCGCCGCCTCGCCTGCTCCAGCGCCCAAGAAGCGCGGCCGCCCGCCCAAGGTCAAGCCCGCCGCCGAGCCGACGGCCGCTCCTCTCGCCGCCGCCGCCGACGAGTCGGCCGCGCCCGAGCCGGCGCCGGCGCCCAAGAAGCGCGGTCGGCCGCCCAAGGCCAAGCCCGTCGAGGACGCGCCTGCACCCGCAGCTGTGCCGGCGGCCGCTCCAGCAGCGGCCCCTGTCAACGAGCAGGAGCCGAGCACGTCGGACGGCGAGGCCGACGCCGACGCCGAGGCCGAGCGCAAGAAGGCCGAGAAGAAGGCGCGCAAGCGCGAGAAGAAGAAGGAGCGTAAGGCGGCCGAGAAGGCGACGGCGGCGGCCGCGGCGGCGAGCGCGACGGCCGACGAGGGCGCTGCCGAGGACGACGAGCCGCAGCGCAAGAAGGCCAAGAAGGACAAGGGCAAGGGCAAGGCGGTCGAGGTGCGTCTCTCGTTCTCTCCTCTCCACGCGCGCTGCTTCGAGTTCTCTCCTGACTCACCCAACGTGCTTGCAGTCGCTCCCCTCCTCGCCTGCGCGAGCGAGCCAGTCGGCGTCGCAGCCGCAGCGCGTCGTCGCAGCCGCGCCCTCGAAGAAGCGCAAGCGCGCCGACTCGCCCGACCCGGCGCCCGTCGCGTCGACGAGCAAGGCGACGCTCGGCCCCTCGCAGACCCAGAGCGCGCGCTCGTCGCCGGCCAAGAAGAGCAAGAAGCGCAAGGTCGACGCTCCTGCCGCCGCCGCCGCCTCGGCCGCTCCGCCCGGCCAAGCACTTGTCCTGCACGCCTCGTCGGCGGCCGCGCTCGCCTCGCGCCCGACACCCGCCGCAGCCTCGCTCCTCGGCCTCGTCCTCGCGCCGTTTGTCGTGCCCGCGCTCGGCGTCGACGCGCAGCAGACCGAGGCGCAGGTGCGCGCGCTCGTCGACGGCTTGCGCGACGCCGGGTTCGGCCACGTGCTCGAGGCGAGCCTCGAGGGCAGCAGGGGCACGAAGCGCGCGAGGAAGGTGCGCGAGGAGGAGGACGAGGTCGAGGTCGAGGCGACGCCGGCGCGCGTGACGGCCAAGGACAAGGGCAAGGCGCGCGCGCGCACGCCCGAGGCTGAGGACGACGAGGAGGAGATGGCCGACGTTGAGGACGAGCAGGTCGTCGAGCGCGAGCAGGCCAAGGAGCTCCACGACGCGACCGTCGCCGCCGCGCCCGTCGCAGCTGCGGCGCCATCGACCTCCACGACCGGCGCCGCCCCGTCCTCGCCGGCTCGTGCCGCAGGCTCCTCGGCCGCCGCTCCCGCCGCGACGCCGACGGCGATCAAGCCGCCGCCGTCCTCGTTCGACCCAAAGCCGCTCACGTCCGCCGCTCGTCCCGCCGCCGCCTCCCCCGAGCCCGCCCTCGCTCCCTCGCAGTCGCAGCGCAAGCCCTTCCTCGCCCCGTCCTCGACCGCCGGCGGCGCGCGCTCGTCGTCGCCCGACAACGCCGACGACAGCGAGGCGCCCGGCGGCAGTGGCGCCCGCGCTGGGCGCAACAAGCGCCGCGTGCGCCTCACCAAGGCGCAGCGCAAGGCCGCGCAGGCGAGTCGCAGCCAGAGCCGCGCCGGCTCGGCCCCTGTCGACGACGACGAGGGCGCCGAGACGCTCGAGGTGCCCGAGACCATGCCCGCCGACGTCGCGCTCGAACAGGACGACGAGCGCGAGCCGTCGACCGAGCCCGAGCCCGAGCAGGAGTCGGTCGCCGTCACCGACGCCATGGACGTCGACGAGCCCGCCTCGGCCGAGCAGGCTCCCGCCGCCGCCGCCGCCGCCGAGGCTGCCAACGCCGACGAGCTCGTCTCGGTGCGCCACCCGGCGCTCGACCGCGCGAGTGCGGCGCACACGCCGGCGGCCGAGAGCTCGGACGAGGAGGAGATCGCGGCGAGCCTCGGCGCGACGAGCAGCCCGCGGCAGAAGGCCAGGCGTGACCTCGACGAGGACGAGGTCAAAGCGCGCGACGAGGAGGACGTCGACGAGGTGCACGAGGCGCCGCCGTCGGCGCAGAAGCCCAAGGCGGCAGCAGCTCCCGCGCAGGACGACAAGCGCGACGACGACGATGTCCTCGCTCGCGCCGCCGAGACGGCCCTCCCGCCTTCCTCGCCCGTCCTCGAGGCCGCCGCCAACACTCGCCTCCCCTCGTCGTCGCCCGAGCCCGCCCTCCCCCGCATCGGCGGCGACTCGGACTCGTCGTCCAGCTCGGGCAACTCATCGTCGTCGGACGACGACTCGTCCTCGGACGACGATGCCGCCGCCGCGCCGGCCAACTTCCTGTCGGGCCGGGCGAGCCGCCTCACACACGGTCCGCGCCAGTCGCTCTCGCAGCTCGCTCTGGACGCGTTCGGCAAGGGCAGGAAGTCGGCCAAGCGCGCGTCGCTCCTCCTCGCCTCGGGCGGCTCGTCGTCGTCGCAGGGCCGCTCGCGCCCGCTCGCCGGCTCGGCAGCAATCGGCAGCCCGCTCAAGTACGCGTCGATCACGGCCGCGAGCTCGTCGCCCGTCGCGGCGGGGCGGAGCGGCAGCGCCGTCGACACGGCCGACGAGGTCGACGAGCTGCTGAGCCAGACGCAGCGCAGCACGCGCCGCGCGAGCGCAGCTGCGTTCGACTGGGAGGCGGCCGAGCGCGAGGAGGAGGAGCGCAGGAAGCGCAAGGGCAAGGGCCGCCGCGCCGAGTCGGACGACGAGGACGAGGCGGACGAGCCTGCGCTCGCAGCGGCGCCCGTCATCGACGAGGCCGTCGACCTCGCGCCCGCCGAGGCGTCCGAGACGGCTGCCGTCGGCGCACCGACCGCCGGCGAGCCCGTCCTCGCCACCTCGCCCGGTCCTGCGCCTCGCCGCACCGCCGACGACGGCACCGCCCCGCCCATCACGACGGCCGTCGACGCTTCGCCGCGCCGGCACCACATCTCGCCCTCGCCGCAGCCGCTTCCCCTCCCCACCAGCACGGCCCTTTCGGCGACCCAGCGCTCGCCCAACGGCCGCGCCGCGGGCGGGTACCGCGACCTGTCGAGCATCGGCAACATCCCGTCGAGCAGCCAGCGCGGCTCGCCGCCGATCGAGGTCGACAACCTGTCGCACGTCGTCGACGAGAGCGAGCCCGAGGAGGAGCAGGACGAGGGAGACGAGGCGGCGGCGGCGGCGGACGTTCCGGCCGAGAGCCAGTTCGTGCCGCTCGTCAAGGACAAGCCGCTCTTCCTCGAGACGCAAGGCGGCGACTCGCAGGAGACGGTCGGGCAGCAGGAGGAGGACGAGCCGGCGGCGCAGGACGAGGACGTCGACATGCTCGACGCGACGCCCGAGGTCGACGCCGACAAGGCGGCGCAGGTCAACGGCTCGCCCGACGCTCAGGTGCGCCTGCTCTCTCTCTCTCTCACTAAACCCTCTCACTCGACCGAGCACCGGGAGCACCTGACTGACTCGTTGTACCGACCGCAGCAGGCTCCCCCGACCCCCGACGCCTCGGCACCTCCCTCCCCCGCGCCCGTCAACCCCTCGTCGCCCGTCGCAGCCGCCGCGCCCTCGATCGTCGAGCCCGAGCCGACGGCCTCGGACGGTACCGGCGTGCGCGCGTCGTCGCCGCTCGCCGCGGTCGTCGAGGAAAAGGACGACGAGGAAGAGCCCGCTCAGGCCTCCTCCTCCGCCGCTGCCGCCGCCGCCGATCCCGCGCCCGCAGCGCCCAAGCAGCGCCTCCTCGTCCCCGGCGCCGCGGCGCCCTCGACTCCCGCGCGCATGACGCGCGCGTCGTCGGCGCGCCTCGCGAGCCGCTCGCCCTCGGCCGAGCCGTCGCACCAGCACCGCCTCGGCGCGGCGAGCCAGGGCGCGAGCGGCACCCTCCCGACCTCGGCGCGCGCGCCGCGCGCGAGCAGGGCCGTCATGGCCAACGGCGCGGGCGGCAAGGCGGCGACGCCTGCGCGGGCGGCGCCGGCCGCTCAGGCCGCCAAGGTGGCTGCGGCGAGCGCGGCGGCGGCGACGCCGGCGGGCGGCCGCCGCGCGAGCATGATGCCGTCGCTGTCGCAGCTCGGGGCGACGCCTGCGCGACGCACGACGCGGCAGAGCCTCGCGCCGGCGGCGAGCGCGAGCCAGGGTCCGAGCGCGAGCCAGCCGAGCCACCTTGCGCGGGCGACGAGCGACGACGAGGACGACGAAGACGAGGACAGCGAGGGCGGGAGCGACAGCGACAGTGAGGAGGAGGGCAAGAAGGGCAAGAAGGGCAGGAAGGCGAGGCCGAGCATGTCGCAGCCGGTCGCAGGGCGGAACGGCGGCGCGGCGAGGAAGCGCAACAGCCAGGCGGCTCTGTGGAAGTGACAGGGCGATCGAGCGGCTTTGTCAGGTAGTGCAGTGCAGCGTTCTCTCTCGTTGCGCTCGCTTCCGTGCTCTCGAGAGGACGAAAGCGCTCGAGGAGGAAGAGGAACGTCTAGGTTTCCAGGCTCGGGCTCGCTCCAGGGGCTCTACAGGGTCTCGCCCATCTTGCACACGACGGCGTGGGGCGTAAAGTAGCCCGTGAGGAGGAGCTCGTCCCTCCAGGGCGCGGCCGTCGTGACGGCGCTGACGACCTCGCCGAGCGGGTCGGCGAGCGCGACGGCGTGACGGTACTTGCGGCCCATGTAGCGCTCGGTGATGTCGGTCTCGTTCGAGATGCGCCAAACCTCGACCGGCGAGCGCTTGTGGTGCGGGTTCGACGGCGACGAGGGGAGCGGGGCCGACGAGGAGAACGAGAAGAACTTGGGGAAGGTGGCGGCGTAGACGGACCCGGTCGAGGGCGACACGTGCAGGTTGTCGATCGGGCGCTCGAGCTGCGGGAGAGAGAGCCGAGTCAGCTTTTGTCCCGAGCGACGAAAGAGAGAGGGAGAGAGGACGGACCCAGATGTTGCCGACGGGGACGAGCGACATGTCGCCGTGCTGGATCTCGTACACGCTCACCTCGCCCGTGTAGGTCGACGCGGCGTACAGGAGGTCGTTCGGGCCCTTGGCGAGACCTGCGAGAGGGCGAGTCAGCTCGTGAGCGAGAGGAAGGGGGAGGGAGAGAGAGGAGAGGACGCACCGTTCGGGTAGGTCTGCTCGGCGGCGACGGTGCACTCGGACTCGCCCGACTTGAGGAGGGTGCAGTGCGCGATCTCGGACGTCTCGACGTAGGCGACCTCGAGCTTGCGGGTCCAGTGCACCTTGCGGCGGTGGTCGTTCGAGACGTAGAACGACCTCGGGCCCGTCGCGACGGGGCTGTTGGGCGTGCGCACGAGCTCGTGGCTGACGGTGCCGACGTAGCGCGCCGAGCTACTGCCGAGGACCGTCTCGAACAGCTCGACGACCGAGGCGGCGCCGACCTGGGCGGCCGTGGTGCGGTCGGCCGGCGGCGGGTGCGACACGAGGAAGAGGGTGTACAGGTTGGGCTCGGCGGCGGTCGGGGTGTGGAGGGCGTCCATGCCGTGGAGGTACAGGCCCGGGTGGCCGGCGGGGAGGCCGACGAGGTCGACGGGCGAGTGGGTGCGCTTGTCGAACGAGAAGAGGCGCAGGTGGTCGGTCGAGACGGTCGGGAGGGCGAGGGCGTCAAAGTTCTCGAGGGTCGGCGACCAGTGGGCGCGCATCTCGACCGACGAGCAGGCGCTGCATGTCGTAGGTGAACGAGGTGAGGCGCGAGAGGAGGAGGTTCGGGTGGGGGAGGGCGAGGAAAGAAGGTCAGCTGGCGCTCTCGCTCGAGGGCGGGTCGCTGGGGCGGAGATGTGGACGCACAGGTAGGCGAGGCCCGAGTCGTGGTGGACCCAGGCATCCTCGCACGCCTCGAGTCCCGGGACGGGCGAGCACTGGTCGATGTGGAGCGCGGACGAGAGGACGCGCTGGGTGCCGAGGACGTTGAGCCGCGGCTTGGCGATGGCGGCAAAGGTGGCCAGGATGGGCAGCACGATGAGGAGCGTCGAGGCGACCATGGCGGGCTGGGTGCTCGAGGCTGAGGAGGAGGACGAGCGAGACCAAGCTGTCGGCCCGCTCGGCCGGTCGGCGATGAGGTCGACCTTGTCGCACAAACTCGCGCACCTCGCTGCTGCTGCTTGCTCTCCTGGTCACCCTCACGAAGCTCTCGAGTGCTCCTAGCGAGACCAAGCAACAGGCTGCGTCGAGAGCGAGATGGTTGAGGACAACATCCAGCATCGTCCGCTCTCGAGCTGTGTACTCGGCGACCAGGCCAGTGGTACCGTGGACGGGCGATAGACTGCAACAGAGGCGCGATCGGGTCGCAAATGGGCGGCAGGAAAGAGTGCGACGGTCGGCTGTCTCGGTGGGCAACGAGCGCGTCGCTCGCTCGGAGCGCCTGGCCCTCGCCTCGTTCCTCGCCCTCGAGCTCACCTCGCTCGACTGCAGCGACCTCGACGCGTGCTTAGTTCGACAGCACCGGCACCCACCCACCTCCGGGTCCACCCAGCCCGCGAGCCACGGCACCCACCCTCGCGGCTCCCTCCTCGCCCTTCATCGACACTCGACCACGCGCACACCGCGAAACAACTCGCCAACCCCTCGCCTTGGCCAGCCCTCGAGCCGGCGAGAGGCGCGCCGCCACCACGAGCAGCGCACCACTGCGCGCCCCATGACCGACTACTCGGCCTACGCCCCCTCGCTCCCGCCAGCAGCACCCAGGGCCGCCGCCGCCAGCTCGTCGTCCTCGTCGTCGCACCACCACCACCAGCAGCAGTACGGCGCAGGGCAGCAGCAGCACCACCGTCCTGGGTACGGCAACGGCGACGCACTCGCAGGCCAGTTCGGCAGCCTCAGCATGGCTCACCCTGAGCAGCCTCACCTCGGCGACCCTCGCGCCCGAGGCCCGCTCGCTCCTCCTCCCCCCGAAGGAGCGCGCTCGCCCGCCCAGTCGACCTTCCCCTCGTCCACCTCGTCGTCGTCGTCGTCCTACTCGGCCGCCAACCGCCCGCGCCCCCAGCTCTCGCCCGTCCTCACCTCGGCCCCGCCCCGCGCCTACCAGCTGCGCGACGGGCCCTCGGCGGCGTACGACCACGGGCCCGATAGTGACGCGCCCCGCGTCCCGCGCAAGAGCTCGCTCGCGGCGACGCACTCGAGCAGCGCAGGCGCGCCCGGCCTGCAGCAGGCGCACTCGCCGCTGCCTCGGCTTCCGCCCTCGGGCTCGTCGTCGGCCTCGCTGTCGCACCACGCGAGCGCGAGCGGCGGCAGCTCGCAGCAGCGCGACTCGGCCGGCGGCGAGCAGGTCTTTGACGGGACGGCGTTCGCGGCGGCGGCGGGCGAGGGACCGAGCGGCGGCTTCGGCGGCGGCGCCCAGGGACCGAGCAGGAGCGCGTCTTCGGCGACGGCGACGCCGGGCAAGAAGGCCAACCCGCTCGCCGACTTGATCGCGACCGAGACGGCGTACGTGGCCGACCTCGGCGCCATCATCAAGGTGCGTCTCTCGCTCTGTCCTCCTCGCTCGGTCCTCCTCGCCTCGCACGCGCACAACGAGCTGACCCTCAACGCTTCTTCGTCCCTCGCAGCGCGTCGCAGCAGCATGGAGCCGCGCCAACTTTCCTCCACCTGTCCTCGACTCGATGTTCCGCGCCGTCGAGGCCGTGTACCGCGTCAACAAGGGCCTGCTCGCCGTGCGTCCTCCTCCCTCTCCCTCTACTTTCTCGGCGCCCACTTCACGTACTGAGTCTTTCCTCTCTTCGTCGACTGCAGCAACTGCTCGAGATCGGCCCGTCGCCCTCGTCGCCCAAAGCGCTCGGCGACCTCCTCATGCGCTGGATCGACGAGATCGAGCCGGCCTACTCTCGCTACGCCGCGACCCTCCAGGACGGCTACGACACGCACGCGCCCGTCCAGTCGAACGAGCGCCTCGCGCCCATCCTCGCCTCGCTCCCTTGGCCCAACACGCTCCCCCCACCGTCCTCCTCACCGAGCGCCCCTCTCGTCACTCTCGACACGCTCTTCACCCTCCCTGTCGTGCGCGTCGCCTACTACCAGCGCCTGTACGCCAAGCTCCTCCGCTCGACTCAGGAAGGCCGCAGCGACCACGCCCTCCTCGTCAGCGCCAACGACAAGCTGCGCCGCCTCGCCGCCATGTGCGACGACGCGCAGGCGCGCTCGCTCGACGGCGACGTCGTCGGGACGACGAGACCGCTCGTGCTCGCGCCGGCGGTGCCGGTCGTGCCGGCGCCGGCGCAGTCGAGCTCGAGGAGCGAGGAGCGAGGCGCCGAGGCGCGCAGGCCGGGAGGAGGTGCGCCGCCGCCGCCGAGGCTCGAGCTCGACCTCGGTCGGGACGTGCACGAGCGGGGCAGCGATCGGGGCAGCGGCAGCGGCGGTGGATCGGCGGGCGGAGGAGCGGGCGGCGGCGGCGGCTCGGCGGGGCTCGACAGCCCGTCGAGCAGCAGCTACCGCTCGTCGGGCGCGACGGGTATCTCGACGGCCAACACGTCGGCGATCCACGGCGGCGGGTACGCGGCGGCGAGCCCGCTCAGGGTCGAGGACCTCGAGCACCGGCTCGACCCGTCCAGGGCCCTCGACATCTTCACGATGAAGCCTCGGGTGCGTCCCTCTTCGCCTCTCTACCTCTTCCTCTCGAGCCGCACGAACTGACTCTGCATCCTCCTGCCCTGCCCGCAGAAATGCAAGCTCCAGATGCAGCCGCCGTCGCTCACCTTCCAGCGCCAGCTGCGCAAGGCCGGGCCCGTCTCGCTCTCATTCGTCCCCTCGTCCGACCCCTCGGGCCGCGACGTGCGCATCGCCCGCGCGCACCTCGTCCTCCTCACCGACCTGTTCCTCGTGTGCGCGCCGGTCGAGCCCGCCGACGAGCACGCCGCGAGCCCGGGCGCCGACTTTTGGCTCTTGTACCCGCCGCTCGCGGGCAAGCACCTGCGCGTGCGCGACGGCGGCGCGGGCGCGCAGCAGGCGCCGGGCGAGTTCGAGGTCGCCATCATGGGCAAGGAGCGCCTCACGTTCCGGGCGCTCGACGCGCAGGGCGCGCAGGGCGACGAGCAGCAGGCGCGCGAGTGGCGCGCCGCGCTCGACGAGGCGATCCGGTTCGGCACGGCGCAGGGCAGCCGGCAGAACTCGGCGGCGAGCGGCAGTGCGGCGGCGGGAGGGGCGGGAGGAGGCGGCGCGTCGCCCATCTCGCCAACGTACCGCAGCAGCCCGCTCTCGCCCAACTTCCAGGCGAGCGTCCAGCCGCCGACTGCGCCCAACTCGACCGCCCCTTCGCCTCACCTCGCCGCGCCCTTGTCGTCCTCGGCGGCGAGCGGCAACTACGGCGCCGCGCCGCCGCCCTCACCCGGGTTTAGCTCGGCCGGCAGCAGCAGCGCACGCCCGGCGCTGCAGCTCATGCCGCCCGGGAGCCAGGCGCCGCCGCCGAGGACGTACTCGACCTCGAGCAGCAACGGCGCGCCGGCGGCAACGGTCAGCAGGCCTGAGCGCAACGCGAGCATGCTCTCGAGCGCGTCTCACGCCGCGCCGCCGCCGTCAGGCTCCGCCTCGGCGTCGTCGCACGGCGGGTACACGGGCAGCGCGTTCGTGCAGAGCCCGACCGGGTCGGGCTTTCCGCACTCGCCCGTCGGCAACGGCAGCAGCTCGCGCGGGGCGTCGCCGTACCCGGGCAGCGACTCGAGCGCCTACGGTCGCCAGTCGCCGTACGGGCAGCAGCCGCAGCTCCAGCAGCAGCAGCAGCAGCAGCAGCAGAACGGCGGCTACCCGGCGTACCCGGTTCCGCCGCGCTCGCCGCACTCGGCGCACGACTTCTCATCGTCGTCGCGCCCGAGCTCGTCGCGCCCGTCATCGCGCCAGTCGAACGGCTCGTACCAGTCGTCGCAGGCCTACCCCGAGTTCGACCCTCGCGCCGCACCGCCGCCGCTGCCTAAGGAGCGCAGCTACAACGGCGTCGACATCAGCGGGCGCGGCGGCCCACTCTACCCGACGAGCCTCAACGGCTCGGCGTCGCGATCCGGCAGCGGCATGCTCGCGCCCGCCTCGTCGCACCAGCAGGTGCACCGTGCGCGCTCTGCCGAGGGCCTGCGCTCGTCGCCGCCCATGTCGTCGTCGGCCCAGTTCAACCGCGGGCACCACGCCGGCGGCGGCGGCGCCGATGGCACGGCCGGGTTCGGCTCGCAGTACCGCATGCCGTCGCAGACGCTGCTCGAGGACCGCAGCGCGTCTGCGCCGGGCTCGTCGCGCACGTCGGGCGTCGCCGAGCGAGGCGTCGGGCTCGACTTTAGCCCGCCGACGAGCCCGACCTCGGACGACCGCGAGCGGCTGCAGCAGCAGCAGCAGCAGCAGCGCGCCGACGACAAGACGAGCGTCGTCGCCCAGATGAGGTGCAAGATCTTCCTGCAGCAGCACCACTCGGTGTGGAAGAGCCTCGGCACGGGCAAGCTCAAGCTGTTCCACTCGATGCCGAGCGGCACCAAGCAGCTCGTCGTCGACTCGGACAAGGGCGGCGGCAAGACGGTCATCTCGACGATCGTCCTCACCGACGGCGTCGAGCGCGTCGGCAAGACGGGCGTCGCCATCGAGCTGAGCGACCAGGGCGACCGCACCGGCATCGTCTACATGCTCCAGGTGCGTCCCTCTCCTGCCGCTGCTCGTCCTCGTTCCTCCCTCCTGACATCTCTTTGCTCGTGCGCGCAGATGAAGACGGAGCAGTCGGCGACCGGCCTGTTCGAGCAGCTGCTCGTCGGCACCGACCGCGCCAAGCGCTAGGACCTCTTCCTCGCCTCGCCTCGCCCGTCCCCCCTCCCGCCTGTACCACTCCCCGGACCCCTCCCCCTCGCCCTACTACATAGACGCGCGCCCGCCAGATACCCCTTACCTTCCCTCTCCTCGCTCGCTCGAGCTGCATCCTCGTCCACGACCGCCTGCCCCTCGCATCTTCGTCGCCATCCCTCGCTCTCTCTCTTCGGTCTTTCACGCCCTCTCCCCTCCCTTCTGGTGTAGAGACATGCCTCGCGCCGCGCTGGAACGCCGTTGCCCGGCCGTGCACGCTATTTCCCGACGTCGCCGACGGCTCGCGAGGAGCGGGGAGCTGTTCCCCACAGCTCGGCCTCTTCGGCTCGCGCCTCGTCCTTCTCGTCCTCCTCGCCAGCCTCTCGCACCCGCTGCGACTCGCACAAGATGAGCTTCCTCACGCTCAAGCGCTACAAGGTCGGCACGTTCGCTCTCGGCGCCGCCTTCCTCGCCGTCATCATCGGCCAGAAGCTCGACCGGGCAGGCGTCACCCGGACCGTGTCGCCGCTCAACAACGACAACTGCTACGCCGTCCCAGGTACGCTCTCTTCCACCTTCTCTCGAGTCTGCTTGAGCGCGAGCTGACCCCGAGGATCGACCGGCGACAGGGCTCGAGGCGTGCGAGGATGCTCGGTGGGTCGACCAGGAGAGCGGGCTCGCCTACCTGTGAGTCCTCCTGTGCCCTCCTGCTCCTTCTCTGTCCTTCTGGGCACTCAGTGGGAATGCTGAGCGGCGAGCTGACCCGGAAGTACGTCCTCGCAGAGCCTGTTCGTCGCGCGAAGCTCGCAAATGGTGGGTCCCAGCAACGCTGCACCTCAACGCGACAGAGCTCCCGACCGTCTCGACCGACTACATCGCCCTCCTCGACCTCAACACGCGCCAGCACAAGCGCGTCCGCCTCGACGGCCTCCCCGCGGCCGCCAACGGCATCTGGGTCCACGCCATCGAGCTGTACCGCTCGCCCTCGAACCCGAACAAGCTCACCATCTTCGTCAACTCGCACCGCCCGCCCTCGGACCGCTCGCTCGCGCCGACCCAGGGCGCCGACTCGGTCGTCGAGATCTTCGACACCGAGGTCGGCAGTGACTCGGCGCAGTATGTCAAGACGATCCAGCATCCGCTCGTGCGCACGCCCAACAGCATCGCCGCCGTCACCGACCGTTCGTTCTACGTCTCGAACGACCACCGTCACAAGGTGCACTGGTCGCGCAAGTTCGAGGTCCTCAAGAGCAACCCGAGCGACATCATCTTCTGCGACGCGTCGGGCTCGGGCGACGCTCGGTGCATCATCGCCGCCGACCAGGTCATTTACCCGAACGGTGCGTCTGTTCGCTCTCCCACTCCTTCTCGGCGAGCGACGCTGACTTTCGAGCCGCTCTCGCGCGCAGGTCTCGCGAGCGGCCCGAACGGCCTGGTCTACCAGGCGTCGACGATCGAGGGCCTCATGCGCGTCTGGCAGGCGCAGCCCAACCACACGCTCACGCCCGTCGAGGAGGTTCACGTGCGTCCAGCCTCTCTCATCGGCTCGTCGCGCCCGTCTCGCTCTTCGCCCCTCTCTGACCTTCCCAACTCGCACTCGCTCGCAGATCAACCGCCACTTCGACAACGTCCACGTCGCCGTCACGCCCAAGGGCGTCGACGTTTACCTCACGGCGCTTACAAAGCTGTTCGACTTCATGGCGGCGGGCAAGGACGGCGGCAGGAGTGGGCCGCTCCCAGCCGTCGAGGTGTTCAGGGTGCGCGAGCAGGCCGAGAAGAAGAGGTGCGTCGACTCTCTCTTGTTCATGTCACTCGCTCTCTCTCCATCGCCCGCTGATGAGCAACACGGCGCCACAGCGGCGGCAAGAAGTACCGGTCCGAGCGCGTCTTTGGCGACTCGGGCGAGATCGTCATGGGCTCGACGACTGCCGCGCCGTACCAGGACAAGCTCCTCCTCACCGGTGCGTCCTTCTCTCGTCGCTTTTGCTGCTCCGAGCCATGCTCACGTTGTCGTACGCGTCGCAGGGCTCTTCTCGAAGGAGGTCATGGTGTGCACGCTCAAGCAGTGAGGCGTCGTCGGCCTCGTTGCGCCCCTCTTTTCCTCCTACCCTCCTTACCCTCATGATTCTGCAAGGAACAACTGCAATGAAGTCTAGCTGTGCTTGTCGAGCGTGCGCGTCCCAGAGTGAAAGCGAGCCTCGGATCCAGCTGCTCCTCCTCGAGCGCAGGGTCGCACGGACCTGTTCCGGGAGTGGGTCGAGGTTACCGGTCCATCGTCGAGAGCACGTCTCAACGAGGCTGCCGATACAGTCGCAGCAGGAAAAGAGCGCGCCCCTCGAACGCAAAGCGAGCCTCGGATCCAGCTGCTCCTCCTCGAGGGCAGGACCGCACGGACTTCCTGCGTCTAAGCGATTGCGTGACCGGTCGCCGCCGAGCGTGGACGTCTCCACAAACAGGCCGCCGTGTGGTTCACCGCCGGCAAGGCAGAAGACAAGGCAGACGAGCAAGCTCAAGAGGTCGAGCCGGCGCGTGCACGGTCCGCCTCCCTCAGCGCGTTCGCCGCGGCACGTCGCGGATCTTGCGCATCGCCTCCGAGCGCTCTCCGAGAACACACCGACCGATGGGCAGCCGCAGAAGGCGCAAGAGCAAGCGCTCATCGCCGTCGACGCCGACGAGGAGCGGAGAGCGCAAAGCTATTCAGTCAAGCAAAAGTCAAGCGAAGGTGCCATGCATATTAGTATTGCGTTTGCGTTAATGCAGGGGTAATCCAGCCGTCGCCCTTGACCCTGATTAGCTTTGGTCGCTTAGCTTTGGGCTTGACTTTCGCTCGCTTCCCCGCCCGCCTGGACTCGTCGCCCGCCACCTCTGCTCACTCGACAGCAGACCAAGCGCCATGCTCAGCGACGCTCCGCCAGCCTATCAAGCTACACCGCAGGCCACTCGAACACCGCCCAAGCTCGACGCGCTCCCCTCGCACCTCCTCCTCCGCATCCTCGCGCACCTCGCCCTCCCCGACCTCGTCCTCGCCCTGCGGCCAGCAAGCCGCACGCTCTACGTCCACGCCATGTCGCTCGCGCGTATGCAGGCCCTCCCGCTGTGGCACGACGAGATGCGCGCGGCGGCGGCGGCGAGGGGAGGTGGCGGTGCACCGCTCGGCTCTGGGCCGCCTTCGACAGACCCGCTCGGCGCAGCAGCAGCAGCGCCGACCTACACTGCACCAACCCCGACCAGCGCGCACCCCTCCTCGCCCCTCACCGCCCGGACCCGCGAGCTCGCCGTCCTCGACCAGTTCCTCGTCGCCCTCTCGTCGTCGCTCGCCCGCCTCGGCGCCTCGGCGCTCCTCTTCACGAGCGAGGACGATGCCCTGCGCCTCGTCCCCGGTGAGAAGCGCGCCGACCTGTGGAACCTCCTCCAGCCGAGGGCCAGGTGCGAGGACTTGCTCGCCGCGAGCTTGGCGGCCGCGCGAGCGAGTTCGGCAGCAGCGGGAGGAGCAGTGGGACGAGATGAAGCAGGTGCTGTGCGAGGTGAGGACGTGCGCGTCGAGCTCAAGGCGAGAGAGGCGCGGGCGCTCCTCCCCTTTCGCAGCGCGGCGGGCGGGCGCGAGACGTGGAAGGGCGTCGCGAGCGTAGCGAGGGACTCGAGGGAGCCGCTCGAGGCGGTCGCTGAGCGGCTCTCGTACGAGCTGCAGCGAGCGGCGGTGCAGCGGTGGTCGGACGGGCTCTCGAGGTGGTACGAGGCTCGAGCGCAATAGAGCAGGTCGTTCTTTTCGCATTGCTTGATAGAGAGAGAGAGAGAGCAAACGGTGAGGGCACAGGCTACAACGGTGCGAGAGGGTCTGTGTGTGAGGGCTCTACAGGCCCGAGAGGTACCACCCGACGATGCCGAACGCCGTGCCCGTCGCCTTCTCGAGCGGCGAGTGGAAGAAGAGGCTCGTCATGAGCAGCATCCACCAGCAGAGGACGACCGCGCCGACCGCCGCGTAGCCGACCGCCTTGACCGCCGGGTGGATGCGCTGCACCTTGGCGCGGGCGCCTCCCGAGAACAGGCCCGGGAAGAGCGCCGGCAGGAGCGGGTACACGAGCTCGACGAGGAAGAGCGAGCAGTGCACCATCATGAAGGCGTGCCCGCTCACGTCGTGCCCGCCGCGCCAGTACTCGCCCTTGGCGCCCGTGCACACCATGGGCGGGCCCGCCGGGTCGCCGAGCCCGTCGGCGTGCAGGCCTGCGCCCGCCGCGCGCGAGCTCAAGGGGTCGCTCCCGATCGCGCTCGGGACGCACACGGCGCCCGACGAGCGCAGGATGCGGAAGGCGATGCTCGGGCCGAGGGTGGTGCCGAACCATGTCGCCTGCGTGAGGTAGAACCACGCGAGCGACGCGAGGAGGTACCGCCGCAAGGACGCGAGGAGGTGGGCCGACGAGACGGCGGTGCGGGTGGAGGGGACGTTGCGGCCGTTGGCGATGGTCGGGGTCGAGGGCGAGGCCGACTGGGCGGCTGGCGTGGTCGGGAAGAGGAGGACGGCGAGGTTGAAGGCGAGGAAGAGGGCCGAGATCCAGCCCCACGACCGCTTGACGAACCACTGGTTGAGGATGTTGCGCTGCAAGGAGGAGTCACTGAGTCAGTTCCTGCGGCGCTGGAAGCGCTTCTAGAGAGAGGCGGGGCGCACCTTGTCGGCGAAGAAGGGGAGCGAGATCGGGAACTTGGTTGCGCTCTCGCTCAGGCGGGTGAGCGTGTGGGCGGGCAGGCGCGAGCGGAAGGCGGTGGCGGCTGCCGAGGTGGTGTAGACGCTCCACGTCGTGCCTGCGACGACGGTGAGGACGAGGAGGTTGATGAACCGGCGGCGAGGCGACCAGGGTCGAGGCGGAGCCGAGTGGGCGTTGACGACCGGTCGTGGTCGCTGAAGCGTCGCAGTGCTCATCGCTGTGGCGTGCGCGAGCTCTCGTAGGCGGGCGAGGTCGTGTTGGGAGGAGAGAGAGAGCTGCTCTGCTTTCCGCTCGACGTCATCGGCCTGCGCACAACCAGCTTGCTCACTCTCGCTCACAGCGCAGGCAGGACATAGTGCAAGCGTTGCTAGTTGCATCGTAGACAGACAGCAAGCGCTAAAACCCCTCCCCGCTTCAAGCCTTGTGAGCGCGCGTCCGCTCCGCCATGACCCCGGCGCCCTCGCCCTCCTGCTCGCGCCGAGCCAGCTCCGCCCTCCACTTGACCGCGTCCGCAAACTGCCTCAGCGCATCGGGCAGGCCGTCGTCGGCGCGCGCCGCGGCCCGCTCGTACGCCGTCACCTCGGCCGCCGTCGGCGGAGCGCGCACGACGCCGTTCGTCTTGGTCTTTGGGTGCTCGAGCTGGAACTGGGCGAGGCGCAGCTGGTGCTCGGCGTGCCGCGCCGAGAGGTCGACCCACTCGGCGAGCGCGTCGAGGTCGTCGACGCCGCGCACGACGAACCAGTCCTTGTCGTCGTCGCCCGACGCCGCCGAGTCGTCCTCGCGCTTGACGGCGGCGGCGGCGTCCGGGCGACGACCGTGCCCGATGATGCACCAGCTGAGCGGGTAGTCGCGCACGCCGTCGTCGCTGTCCTTGCGGTCGAGCGGGAAGCCCGACGTCGCCGAGCCGGCGCTCGACTGGAGGAGCTCGTCGGGCGGCGGTGCGGGCGAGTAGTACTCGGTGCCGTGCGCGTCGCGGCCGAGCGAGGTGAAGCGGATGCGGGTCTTGGACATGGTGAGGAAGAAGTCGCTCTCTGCGGGCGCAGGAGGTACTCATCAGCGAGGGGCTCGAGCGCGAGAGCAGCACGAGGGAGACGAGGACGCACGGAGCTGCAAAGAGTTCTTGACGGCGTCGTCGGCGAGCTGCTGGATCTTGGCGTCGACGTCGTCGCACGCCTCCTGCCACTCCTTGACCTTGGCCGAGATGCTGTTGCCCGGCGGCTTCTCGGGCTTGGACTCCTCGAGGCGCGCCTTCTCGACGGCGAGCTCCTTGCGCTGCTGGATGCGCTTCTTGCGCAGCGCGATCATCTCGGTGTACTGGTGGTCGACGCCCTGCGAGCGCGGCGAGGGACGAGCGTCAGCAAGGGGCCAGCTCGAGGCGCAGAACGAGGAGAGGAAGACGGGACGCACCTGGGTCATCTCGTGGCGGACGGCCTCGGTCGAGCTCGCGAGCTCGACAAGGGCGCACAGGACGGCGAGGCGCTCCTCGCCGGGCATGTCGCGCTCGCCCTTCATGCGGCGCCCGGCCTTGTCGAGCTTGGGCGGCGGCTCCTCGTAGTCGCTCGCGAGCTGGTCGACCTCGTCGTCCGTGCCGCGCGCCTTTCTCGACGTCGGCGCGCCGCCCTCGTCCTCGTCGTCGCTCGAGGCGAGGCTGCTCAGCTCGCTCTCGGAGCCGTCCGCCCCGCCTGCCGCCGCCGCCGCCGAGCCGTCGCCCGCACCCTCACCCTCGCCCTCGCCCTCGCTTCCTCCTTCTCCGTCCGAGCCCGCGGCGCTGTCGCCCGTGCGCGGGCCCTCGGCGCGCTTGCGCCGCTCGAGCGCGTCCTTGTGCCACTTGGGCCCCTCCTCGACCCAGTACGCGCCGAGCCCGCCCTCGGCGACCTTCCGCGCCGTGCGCCACGGCCGGTCGAACACGTCGCGGTGGCGCTGCACGCCGGCGAGCGCCGTGCGCAGCTCGACGCGCAAGTCGTCGAGGTCCTCGCGCTGGAGCTTGTGGACGACGCCCGTGTAGGCCTTCTCGCGCACGAGGAGCTCGACGAGGGCCTGGAGGAGGCGCAGCTGGACGGCCTCGGCGGCCGAGTCGCGGTCGCGCCACAGCCACAGGACGTCGTCGCTCAGGGCCGAGAGGACGCGCACGAGGTGCGGCGAGAGGGTGTGCGCCTTGGCGTTGGCGCGCGACGACGACGACTTGGACGATGACGAGGTCGAGGTCGAGGCGGTCGGGTCGAGCGTCGGGAGGCAGGGGAGGAAGCGCAGGAACCACTCGCGCAGGTGCAGGCGGGCGCGGATCGACTCGTCGCAGGGGAGGGTCGGGCTCGACGCCCACACGCTCGCGAGGACGTGCGAGCGCGGCGGGAGGGGGAGGACGGGCGGCGGGCGCGGCGGCATGACGCGCTTGCCGGTCGGGCCGACAGGTCCTGGGCTGCCCGACGCGGCCTTGCCCTTGCCCTTGGCGGCGGCGACGGGCTTGGGCGCGGGCTGGTCCTCGTCCGAGTCGGTGAGCTCCGAGAGGGACGAGTCGGACAGCGCGCCGTCGAGGGCCGACGTCGTCGCCTTGGACTTGACGACCTTCTTGCCCTTGCCCTTCTTGGGCCCGGCTGCGGCCGGGCTCCTCGCCGAGCCGTCGTCGTTCGTGAGCGCCATGGCCGCCACCTTGCCGCTCGCCGTGTAGCCCGACGACAGCTTCGTCCTCGCCGCCGCCGCCGCCCTGCGCCCGCCCGTGACGGGCCCGAAGGCGCTCGCCGGGTCGATGCCGAGCTCCTTGAGCGGGCCCGTCGCCTCGAGGCCCGAGCGCTTGCGGCACGACGAGCAGTTGCACTCGCCGCGGCACGACGGGCAGGTCCACGACGCCGCGGCGCCGGATGCGACGAGCGCCTCGGCGTCCTCGGCGTAGCGGCTCGCGAGGCAGCGCGCGCAGTACGTGAGCGAGCACGGGCGCGTCGGGACCTCGGTCGAGCCGGGCTTGGGCTTGCCGGCGACCTTGTGCGCCGTGCACCGCATGAGCGTGACCTTGGTGACGTCGTGCGCCTGGTGATCTGCGTGCAGAATGAGAGAAGAGTCAGCTCGGCGAACGCAGGGTGCAGGTGCGCGAGAACGACGCGCAGGGCGAACGCGCAGGAGGGGCCGAAGGGAGGAAGAGAGGAGCGAGACGCACCTTGGTGGCAGTACAGCGTGTCGGCCGGCTTGGGCCCTGCCGACTTGCGCGCCTTTTTCTTGGGCGGGCCGGCGCTGTCGGGCTTGGTGTCGCCGGCGAGAGCAGGGCGCGTCGAGTCGTGAGCCGGCGGCGAGTCGGCCTCGAGCGGGCGCTTGTCCCTACTGGTCGACGCGTCGCCCGGGGCCCAGTGCTTGTCGCCGTTGACGGCCGGCGAGATTGGCGTGCTCCTGGCGGGCGTGAAGGGCCCGATGACACGGTCGAGCGGGCGCGACGCGAGCGAGACGGGCTCGTCCTCGCTCGGGGCGGGCGGTGCCGGCGCGGGCTCGTCCTGGCCGGTCGGGTCGACCTGCATGGGCGTGTCGAGCTGTGCCGGGCCGGGCTTGGTCGAGGTGGTGGTCGAGTCGGGCGGCGGAGCGGCGACGGAGGGCGAGGTGGGCGTGGCCGGGCCCGTCGACAGCGCAGAGGCTGGGTCGGGGGCTGCTACGGGTGCCGAGTGCGCCGCAGAGCTCATGGTGCTGTCCCAGGTGCGCGGGCGAGAGCTGGCGAGCGCGTACAGGCCAGCCTCTCCTCGTCTCGACTTTCGCCGACGACGCGTCGGCCTCGCGTCTCTCTCGCCTCGCTCTGTGGACTCGAGGCTACGGAAGATCGTCGTGCGAGTGCTTCAGATCGCGACTCCCGCAGCAAAAGAACACTCGAGACGGTGACGAAGACGAGCTGCAGGCCGGAAGCACGCTCGCTCGCGTCGAGGAGGACAGGCGCAGCTTCCACGGTTTGATGCTGCTCAGTGACGTCTCGCCTAGAGCAAGGATAGCTCGAGCGAGCGCAAGACAGAGAGGCTTTCAGGGCGCAGAGCCGGGCGAGGACGAGAGCAGCTCGCTCCCTCTCCTCCTCCTCCTCGAACCGTCGCGGCCGCCCTGCCCCTCGGCCGCTCGCCGCGCCGTTCAGAGCGGCCCTCGGCCGGCGCAACAATCGCCGCGCGCGGCCCACTCGTTCCTGCCTTCCTCCTCAGGGATGGAGAGGGCTGCTCCGCCTCGTCGCCTTCCTCGTCGGGCGCGGTTCCAACCTTGCGCCTCCAGGGCTCCTGCTCGGCGCTGGACGGGGTGGATGGATCTCCGCTCTCTGGGCCTAGCTCGTTGCGGAGCTGGAGCACTCGGGCAGAGGGCTCAAAGCCATGGGCCGACGACGACCGGCGGGGCGGCGCAGAGAGGGGAGGCGGGGGGGGCGGCCGCCGCCGCGCAGCGCTGGGTCATGGAGCCTTCGCGCGCGCAGAGTGCACCTCGCTCGGCTGCACCTGCTCGTCCACCTTTACCGGCTACCGCTCGCCGTCGCCGCCTCTCCTCGTGGCCCGTCGTCGCTCCTGCTCCTCCGCCCCGCCGCTCTCGTCGCCGGCCCCGCCTCGAGCGCGCGGCGATAATCAGTGATCCTCGCCCTCCGCCATCACCGCCGTACCCTCGTCCTCCTCCTCGACGACGACAACCGCGCCGCGCCCGCCTTCCTCCCGCCGCGCCCTGCTCGTCGAGGTTCGAGCCGCCCAGCAACCGTCATGTACGCCGCCGGCTCGCAGCCTCAGCACGCCGGCCTGGCGCCACCGTTTGTCCAGGACTCGCCCTACCTCCTCTCGCCGCACGCGCCGACCCCGACCCCGCCGCGCGAGTCGCACTTCGACCCGCACGACCCGGCGTGGTTCACGCCGCAGCTCGCCCCGCCGGCGTCGAGCCAGTTTGGCCAGGGCGCGTTCGACTACGGCTACGGCGACGAGGAGCAAGAGGTCCTCGCGCTCGGCGACGACCCGATGGAGCCCGTGTACGAGCCGTCGCCGTATCGTCGACACAGCGAGGGCGGTCAGCCGACGAGCGGCATGAGCGACCGGTTCTCGTTCACCTCGGTGCGTCCTGCTCTCTCTTGTTCCTGTCCTGCCTGCGCACGCCCTGAGCTGATGTCGTCGCTCGCCCGCAGAAGCCGTACGGGTACGACGCCACGCCGGCGCACCCAGCCTTCTTCGACTCGGGCTACACGCTCGCACCCGCCGCCGCCTCGAGCGCCGCCGTCTCGTCGGTGTACGGCCCGGCGCACCTCGGACCCGGCGAGGTCTCGCCGAGCTCGGCGTCGTTCCCGCGCATGTCGAGGGAGCACTGGCGGGACGAGCAGCAGCGGCCTCGAGCCGCGCTCTCGTACGGGCAGGACTACTCGGCGCCGCACGGCGCACTCGACGAGTCGGCCTACTCGCACTACGACGCCTACTCGATGGGCTCGTACCCGGCATCGACGCACTCGCCCTACCAGCCGGCGGCGGCATCGTCGTCGAGCTCCGCCGCCGCGCCTCGCACGGTCGCGCAGCCGATCCCGCAGCGAGCGATGCAGCACGCCGTCCTCGTCAGCCCCGCCTTCTCGTCCTCGGCGCCCGACACGCCCATCGCCTCGCCGTTCGTCGGCTTCCCCTCGCCGAGCCAGCAGGTCCCGGCGTCGTCGGCATCGGCGAGCGCTCGTCCCCTGCGCCCGGGCCTCGTGCGCGCGCACACCAACGCGAGCCCCGAGTTCGTCGCGCAGCCGCACTTCTCGCCCGTCGTCGTCGCGCCCGTGAGCGTGCCGCGGCACAACTCGTGGTCGTCGCCGCAGCAAGAAGCGCGCTTCGACTCGCCGCAGCAGGTCCAGGGCGACATGGGTCGGCAAGCATCGATGCAGCCGAGCTCGCCCGTTGCGTACGCACCGTACCCTTCGGCGGCAGCGCGGCGGCGCTCGTCGCAGGCGGCACTGCAGCAGGAGTTCGGCTCGCCGGCCCGTGCGTCGGGCATGACTTGGGCGCCGAGCTCGAGTCGGCGCTCGTCCGGCGCGCCTCCTGCGGCACTCGTCAACCGCGTCGTGCATGGCCGGCAGCCTGTCGAGGAGACCGTCGACTCGTTCACCCCGCCGACCTCGTTCGACCCGGCGACGCCCACCTCTCGAAGGACCTCCTCGTTCGCGCCCGACTTGAGCACCGGCTCGCCGGCTCACCCCTATCCAGCCTCGCCCGCCTTCTCCTTCTCGTCCCGCCGGCCGCACCCGAACCTGTCGATCTCGGTCGACGGCTCGTCGTCGCGCCGCTCGTCCGCAGCCACGAGCGGCATGGGCCCGTACCGCTCGCCGCACTACTCGCCCTTCTCGCCCTCGTCGCCCTACGCCAA
>Ga0308170_10001201_pt1 | contig 26197 bp, 21 predicted proteins | sample PhyBR2_2_FD_202136 | JGI IMG/M metagenome (GOLD analysis project Ga0308170, IMG submission 202136) | Phyllosphere microbial communities from UC Gill Tract Community Farm, Albany, California, United States - DLSLSB.R2 | ecosystem: Host-associated > Plants > Phyllosphere > Unclassified | place...
CCGTGGCCGACTTCCTGCACCGGCGGGTCGGGGGCCTGGCCCCGGGAGCTGCCGGCTACCGCCGGCAGCGCATCGCTCCGGTGCCAACCAGCGGGCTTTCCTGGGCGCGCTCCGAGTTGCACACCCCCTACGGCCTGGCCTCCTCGTCGTGGACCCTTGAGGAGGGAGCCTTCGAATTGGAGGTCCTGGTTCCGCCTTCCACCTCGGCGGAGGTTTTCCTTCCCGACGGCTCGGAACCAATAGTCGTGGCTGCAGGGAAGCACCGGTTCTCCTGCGCCTTCCAGGAGCAGGAAGCGGCTCGCAGCGCGCAAGCCTTTGACACGGTGTAGCTGAGCCCTTGCCCCGGGGCGCACTGCGGCGCCGGTTTTCGGGGGAACCGCCTGAAGGAGAACAGTGGCCCGGGGTTTAATGGTGCCAGCTGACCGCTTGTGGCGCGGGAGTTCGGCGGACGGTTCGGCATCACCCTGGGGTGCTCACGCCCGCCAGATCGATGTTTCCATGCAACGCTCTTATCGCCTGCCCGAAGACCACCGTTTGCGATCCCCCGACGTAACACGAAAATTCCTCGGGAACAGCAGTACCGCACGGAGCCACTCAGATCCGTGGGGCAAACACCAGTTTCCGGCAACTCCAGTTCCACCCGCTCCGCAGCTTGGGCTCCCTGAACAGGCGGGCGGTGATGGAGCGCACCTGCTCCTAACCGGAAGCCATCAGTAAGGCCGGCGCACGGCCATACCTCTTCATACCTCTTCATACCTGCGATTTAGAAGTTCTTCTCCGGGTGGGCCAGCAGTACAGCACTTTCAAATGGAGACAGGCCGTCCCACGATGTGGTCCGGTTGCACGTGCGTGGGCATGGCTACAAGCTTCACCGCAGGGAATTGCTTCAATTCGCTCCGGTTTGGAACCCAACAGCCAACAATTACTGTTGCCAACCCCATGCATGATAGACATGGCTGGCCAGACCTTTTCTGGATCCCCGGCTACGGTTCGAGTCCTCGAAAGGTATAAACGTTATTCGCAAGGTACGCGCTAGTTAGTCATAATGTCCCGCCCATCAATTATGATTAACTTAGTTATTCAGAATTCTGATGGAGGGTCTTATGAGCAATTCTGAATCCTGGCCACAGGTTGCCTATGAAGAACATATTTGGGAGTCCTCAGCTCACTCTTGGGGCGTCAACGCTGAATACACCAACTCGGGACAGGTCTATAAAGCTGCCGTTCCCCCACCGATCGCATCTCAAAGCATCGTAGGCCTCAAGGCCGATACGCTGCGCTACGCAGAGCAAGCAACCATGGAACTCATACGGTTCGACCAAGAACTCGGATCAATGATCATCAATTTCGCTCCCGTACTGCTGCGGTCAGAATCTGCTTCTTCCTCACAAATCGAAAACCTTTCTGCCAGCGCACGGGCTATCTTCAGCGCCGAACTTGGCCTAGCCAAAAGCCGCAACGCAGAAATGATCGCTGCTAACACCAAGGCAATGGAAGCTGCCATTGATTTAGCTGAGGAAATTAGCTGCGAGTCCATCCTAAAAATGCACGAAGTTCTCATGTCTTCGCAAAATATACATGCGCCAGGACAGTGGCGTGACGAACTGGTATGGATAGGCACCAATGGCCTCAGTCCGCACGGGGCAGAATACGTGGCGCCACTTCCTGCGCGTGTACCAAAACTCGTCGATGATCTCGTCCTTTTCCTTCACCGGCAAGATGTTCCTCCACTGGTTCAAGTGGCTTTGGGCCACGCCCAGTTCGAAACAATCCACCCGTTTACAGATGGGAACGGACGCACCGGCCGCGCACTTGCCCAGTCCGCCCTCCGGCATCGGGGTATTACCCGGAATGTGGCCATGCCCGTATCCGCGGGCCTCTTAGCAGACACTGCCGGATACCATCAGGCACTCACCGACTACCGGCAAGGGCAGCCTGATGCCATAGTTCAGGCCTTCTCTGCAGCCTCCCTGCGTGCGGTCGCCAACACCCGCCAGCTCGTCACTGAAATATCCCAGCTCCGGCAAACTTGGAACGACCGGTTCCACGCGCGCAAATCAAGCAACGCGTGGGCCGTCCTTGACCTGCTCATGACTCGACCTGTTGTCACAGCAGCCACTGCAGCACAGCAACTTGGCGTGAAAACACCGAACATCTACCCACCGTTGAAAGCATTGGTTGATGCGGGGATTCTCCAGTCAAAAAAAGAGCACAAGCTCGGACCGTTTTGGCGAAGCGACGAAGTGCTTCAGGCAATCGACCGATTCGCTAAACGTGCCGGCAAACGCAGCAGATCGTGAAGGGCATCCATAGATTTTCCTGCGAACATCAAATCGAATACTTGCCTAGCCACACTTCATTGGATCCCGGATCGTGAAATATAGAATGCCAGACCTGTGCTTCAAGTGCGCGCTGCATCCAGATCCCCTGGAGCCCCTGTCCTCCGACCAACCCGGATTCGAAGCATTGGCCCGGCCGGCACTTGCCAAGCACAAGTAATCGCTACCTGGTGCTCGGCCCGCCAACCAAACCGTATTTCCATGTATCGTTCCGGTCGGCAAGCAGAACGACAATGGCTGCGGGTACTGCGGCAAGAAGATTCCTCCTGTTCAGGAGCATCACAGGAACCGCCGAGATCCGTGGAACAGAAGCCCGTTTCCGGCAACTCCAGCTCCACCCGTTCCGCTGCCTGGGCTTCCCCGGACAACACCGCGCCCATGGGCGCGCCATCCTCCGTCCTCTGGGAAGCGGCCCAGTTCCTTGATGTCCACATGCACCAGCTCGCCAGGTGCCTGCTTCTCTCAGCGCATACTGATCGGCTTGCGCACCGGCAGCCCAGTGGTCTGGTCCAGATGCGCCAACCTTGGGCATCCGGCAGCGGATCAGAACGCGTTCGACGGTGCTACGGGGAATGCTCAGGTGGTAGCTGATTCGGTGTGGTCCCCATTGGCGGTTGAATCTCAGGGAAATGATGCGGTGTTCGCGCTTGCGGCACAATCGTGTCGGGTAATGCTGGGGGCGCGACGAGCGGTCATCGAGGGAATCCTTGGCGTGGGACAGGAAGACCTCCGTGCACGATGGTGAGCGTGGTAGCCCGCATCCTGCCGGAGGTCTTCGTCATTCCCTGGTGTTCACAACGTCCTGGGGAACTGCACCTAGTGCTCGCTGATGAGCTCGCTATCGGTGCCGTCGTTGATCGCCGTGGCAGCTTCCGGCGTGCCGCGCTTCTTCAGGTTCTTGCGCACCAGCGGCCAGAAGGCGACGAGCACCGCGGTGGCCAGCAGGCTGGTCCATACCTGGGTCCGGCCGCTCTCGGAGCTGAGCATGACTCCCAATACGGCTGCGATGGCGGCAAACAGCAGAATGTTCAGCCACGGGTGCAGCCACATTTTCAGCTTCAAGGCCGCAACCTCTTCGGCCGTCATCTTCTGGCGCAGGCGCATCTGCGTCAACGAAATGAAGACGTAGACGAACAATGCCACCAGGCCAGCGGAGTTCATGATGAAGTCGAAGACTCCAGATTCGGGAGCAGCGAAGTTCACGATGGTCGCGATCACCGCACCGCTGGTGGAAGCCACCAGCGCCCACAGCGGGACGCCGCTCTTGGAACGCCGGGCCACGAACTTGGGGGCGAACCCCTGATCAGCCAGCGCGGCGAACATGCGCGAGGCGGAATACAGTCCAGAGTTGAGCACGGAAATCACCGCGGTGAAGATGACCAGCTGCATGATGATCGCAGCTCCAGGCAAGCCGAGCAGCTCGAAGACCTTGGTGAACGGGGCAGCGGCCACGTTCACTGGTTCAGGCAGCTCATCCCATGGAATCACCATGGTGATGATCAGAACGGCACCGACGAAGAAGAGCAGGATGCGCCAGATCACGGTGCTGGTCGCCTGCTTGATTCCCTTGGCCGGATCCTCCGACTCAGCCGCTGCCATCACAGCGATCTCAGTGCCGAAGTAGGAGAAAATCACCAGTGCCACACCAGTGAACGCCACCCCAAACCCATTCGGGGCAAACCCGCCGTGATCCCACAGGTTGCTGACCGAAATTTCGGTATCAGGCCATAGGCCCAAGGCGAAGAGCAGGCCAGCGCCGAGGAAGACCACGATGGCCAGGACCTTGATGCTCGCCAGCCAGAATTCGACCTCGCCGAAGGTGCGCACCGAGATTGCGTTGGTCCCGATGAAAATCAGGATCAGGACCAGCGACCAGGTCCAGGCTGGGAGGAAGGCAAACCACGAGTTCAGGGTTTCACCGCCAAGCACCGCTTCGTAGGCGAGCACCCCGACCCAGAAATACCAGTACAGCCAGCCCACCAAGTAAGCGGCCCAATTGCCCAGCCCCACCCGGGCGTATTCCATGAAGGAACCAATCGTCGGGCGCGCGGCGGCCATCTCTCCGAGCATCCGCATGGCAAGGAATACCAGCAAGCCTCCGATGAGGTAGGAGATAATTGCCGCTGGCCCCACCGAGCGGATGACGTTGCCCGAACCGACGAACAAGCTTGCGCCGATGATTCCGCCGAGGGTAATCATCATCACGTGGCGCGAGCGAAGCTGCTTGGGCTCCGCCGTTGTTCCGGTTGGGTTAGTGGAGGGTTCTTGTGTTCCTGCCATGGTGCCTCACTAGAGAAAAGTTCAATCTGCACGCGTAGTTGCAATGATTTTTCGTACGGTTCAGCATAAACGCCGCGCTTTGAGCGAAGAAATTGTGTGTCTATTCATCCAGAACAGGCAAGGGAACGCTGGAGCGCTCAGTGAACCAAGCCAGTGCGGCACCCGAACGCCTTCATCGGAATCCCGGCACAGCTCCTAATAGATGCGCGGATCCACGCGGAGTCCCGCGGAATATCAACGCAGCGCACGTCAGTATCCAGTCCAAGAAATCCTCCCAGGATGCCCGACAGACGATGGATTCACAAAGCGTTCTCGGTTGAGAAGCAACGAGGATAATGCGCATCAGAAACCCGAAGGAAATCACCTTTTAACAAGTCATTTACCAGTTCGTGGTTGGCTGGCTCCACTGCGGACGAAAACCGATGCTCCTCTGGCTGCGACGAGAAGAAGCCAGTGACTCCTATGCAGTGGTCGCTTCTGTCGACGGAAGTTGAAAACTGGTCATAAACGGAACTCGAAAAGTGAACACTCTCAGAATAAGGAGGGCAATCATTTTGGAAGATTGGGTTTTGAGTCGAACGCTGTCGGAACCATCGATGACTACACGGGGCCTCCCGCCCTTAACGTCGTAGCCCCGGCGACATAGCCCATATCTGGGCCATCGGTCAATCCGGGGCTTTCTAGTCACTCATTCTATCGGCAAGTACAGCGACATTTAACTTCACGTAGAGTTTTCGCGAGCACTTTGGCTAAGTCACGGGGTCCTGCTTCCATTGCGATAGTCCAACGTTGCTCACGGGACGCTCTGCCATTACTCCTAGTCACCAGTCGTATTAATTGGGAGTAACTTGGCTTCCAAAAAGAAGCAACCCGAGGCTGCCGCCGAGGTACACCTAGCGCCAGATCGACTGTCAGAACCAATGATTAGAGGTCCGATTCCTTGCTTCATCCTGAACTGTAGAGGTGCGTCAATGGGTTTCACGCGTACGCGCACGTTGACTGGGCTCCCACCTTCCGAAACTCTCATACGTTTCGCCAGCGATGGGTGGATAAAAATTGAAGTTCAGCAGGAAGGAATTGGACGCTGGGCAATCGAAGCGGGCCTGTCTGCTTTGCGAGTCCCTAGATAGAAACTCGAGATGGTTCAGCATGCAACGTTTCGTTGTTCCGACATCTGGTCGTACCCACGTCGAGCTTTATTGAACTGCGAACACCTCAAGAAAATAACCCCGGCCGCTTCATGACTCGTGGTCAGAGAGGCGGGTCCGGGGACTTCAAGATGATTCTATCCTAATGTTTGGAGTAACTAGCAAGTGACTGCGAACCACGACCAATGGCTGTGCAAGCTGCCCGCGATGGCTCTGAACGAGGCGATCACACCCACACGCATGGCAGCTCATTTGACTTGCGCAAACACCTACATTGAATTTGCCCATGCGTTCTATGACCGGGGCAGAAACGTATCTTGTCGTTACTAGCCGATATTGCTCTGAGGGACCCGAACTCGGAACGCACTTTCTCAGACCTAGAAGAAATTTCCCCATACAGCCTAGAATTCCAATCCCGTAGTCTGTGCCCGCGACAAATAGCTACTTGCCAATTACCCCGTCATACTCTGCATTCCCATGCAGCGTTCCAGTAGGTATCCCGAACGCCACCGGCTGCGGCCCGCTGGTGCAGCACGAAGATTCATCCTGTGCTGGAACATCACAGGAACCGCCGAGATCCGTGGAGCAGACGCCCGTTTCCGGCAGCTCCAGTTCCACCCGCTCCGCGGCTTGGGCATCCCCGGAAAGGTGGGCGGCGATGGAGCGCACCTGCTCATAGCCGGTAGCCATCAAGAAGGTGGGCGCACGGCCGTAGCTCTTCATGCCGACAATGTAGAAGTTCTTTTCCGGGTGGGCCAGCAGCTTCTCGCCGTGGGCGCTGACGGTGCCGCAGCTATGGAATTCCGGATCGATCAACGGTCCCAGCTGGCGCGGAGCCTCGACGCTTTCATCCAGATCGAGGCGCAGTTCCGAAAGCATTGACAGCTCCGGGCGGAAACCGGTGGCCGCGATAATCCGGTCAACTACCAGCTCCCGGCCATCGGCCAGGGACACTGCCAGTTGCTCGCTAGACATCATCGCTGCCACAGCAACATTTTCCAGCAGCTGCACGTTGCCGTTCTCCACCAGTCGGCGCAGGCTGGTGCCCAACTGGCCTCGTGCAGGCAGCTGATCTGCCGCGCCTCCGCCGTAGAGGCGTATCGGGTTGGCCGCCCCGCGCAATCCCCACAAGATGGTGGTGTCCGGGTAATTCTTCTGCAAGCGTCCCAGGGCAATGATGGTGTTGGCCGCGGAGTGCCCGGCACCGAGCACCAGCAGCGACTTCCCGGCCAATTCCGCTTCGTCCACACCCAGCGGATCAGGCAAGCCGCCCAGGATGAAACCGCGTTCGCGGGCTTCGGCTTCGCCGATGGCCTCGATGCCGGCCCGGCCTACTGGGCTGGGCTGGTTCCAGGTGCCGCTGGCATCCACCACGGCCCGGCCGACCACATCCACCTGGCCGCCAGCGGTTTCCGCGCGCACCAGGAACGCTGCCTCGTCGCGGCCGGCGGTGCGTGCCTTGTCGGCGCCACGGCCATCTTCCAGCAAGCGGCTGACCTTCAGCACGCGGTGGCCATAGCGAATGCGCGGGGCCAATTCCGGATGCGCCGCCAAGTGCTGCAGGTACTCGCGCACCAGCTCGCCGCCGGTGGGCAGCTTGGTGAGCCGCGGTGATTCCCAGTCCCCCGCATAGTCCCCGCTGGGTGATTCCAAAAGGCGCTGGGCGGCGGCATCGATGTTGAATCGCCAAGGAGAGAAGAGCTTGATGTGCGCCCACTGTTCCATGGACGCACCGGCCTGCTCTCCGGCTTCCAGAACCAGCACTTCCTGCCCGCGTTCGCGCAGGTGGGCCGCGGTGGCCAGGCCAATGGGCCCGGCGCCAATGACGATCACAGGATAGGTCGGGTTCATGGAACACTCCTCAGCTAGAAAACAACAGGTCGATGATTATTTGGCAGGCAGCAGTTCGGAGATCAGGGTTTCGATCCGGTTGCGGATCTCATCGCGGATCGGGCGCACTGCGTCAACGCCCTGGCCGGCCGGGTCGTCCAGCTTCCAGTCTTCGTAGCGCTTGCCGGGGAAGATCGGGCAGGTATCCCCGCAGCCCATGGTGATCACTACGTCGGATTCCTTGACCGCTTCGGTGGTCAGGATCTTCGGGGTTTCCGCCGACATGTCGATGCCTTCCTCGGCCATGGCCTGCACGGCGGCGGGGTTGACCGAATCCGCTGGTGCGGACCCTGCCGAACGAACCTCGATCCGTCCTTCGGAAAGGTGCGAGAGGTAGGCGGCGGCCATTTGCGAGCGGCCGGCGTTGTGGATGCAGACGAATAGGACTGAAGGTTTTTGCGTGTCATTCATGGTCAAGTAGTTCCTTAGGCTGAAGTGGATAGGGCCGGGGAGGATGGGAAGAATTTGCGCGACCACAGGGCCACATAGACCAGGGCCACGAGGATCGGCACCTCGATCAGCGGGCCCACCACCCCGGCCAAGGCCTGGCCGCTGGTGGCACCGAAGGTTGCGATGGCCACGGCGATGGCCAGCTCGAAGTTGTTGCCGGCGGCGGTGAAGGCCAGCGTGGTGGTGCGCGGGTAGCCCAGCTTCAGGCCACGGCCGATGAGCATGCCAGCGCCGAAGACCACGACGAAGTAGGTCAGCAGCGGGATGGCCATGCGCAGCACATCCAGCGGCTTGGAGATGATGTTATCGCCCTGCAGGGCGAAGAGCAGCACGATGGTGAACAGCAGCCCGTACAGTGCCCACGGGCCGATCTTCGGCAGGAACTTTCCTTCATACCACTCCCGGCCCTTGGCCTTCTCCCCGAGGGTGCGGGTCAGGAAGCCGGCCAGCAGCGGGATGCCCAGGAAGACCAGCACCGAAGCGGTGATGGCGGCGACGGAGAATTGCGCGCTGGTGGTTTCCAGGCCCAGCCAGGATGGCAGGACCTGCAGGTAGAACCAGCCCAGCGCGCCGAAGGCGATGACCTGGAAGACCGAGTTGATGGCCACCAGCACGGCGGCCGCCTCGCGGTCGCCGCAGGCCAGGTCATTCCAGATGAACACCATGGCGATACAGCGGGCCAGGCCCACAATGATCAGCCCGGTGCGGTATTCCGGGAGGTCCGCCAGGAAGATCCAGGCCAGCACGAACATGAAGGCCGGGGCCAGGATCCAATTGATCACCAAGGAAGTGATCATCAGCTTCTTGTCGGCCAGCACGCGGCCGGTTTCGTTGTAGCGGACCTTGGCCAATACGGGGTACATCATCACCAGCAGGCCAATGGCGATGGGCACCGAAACACCGGCGACGGTGAAGCGGTCCAGCAGCTCGCCGAGCTGCGGGAAGATGCGGCCCAGCCCCAGGCCAGCGGCCATGGCCAGCAGGATCCACAGGGCCAAATAGCGGTCCAGGAAAGACAGCTTTTGGGCTACAGGGGCAGTATCGGGCACAGGCGCGGCTGTCACTGATTCATCACTCCAAAGATAGACATCGACGAACATCGATGTCTCGAGTATGATTTCATATATCGACGTTTGTCAATCTCTTAACGGAGCAACCCAGAGAGCGCGAGACATGAGCACGCATACCTTGAACGAACCGCCAGAGCAGGCCGAAAGCATCGACGCGCCATGCTGCGTTCCGGCGCAGGGCGAAGGCATGCTGCAGCTGGAGGAAGCCGAATTGCTGGCCGCTCGCTTCAAGGCTTTGAGCGACCCCAATCGCCTGCGCATCCTCTCGATCGTCTCCTCGAACCAAGACGCTGAAACCTGCGTCTGCGACCTGCCCGAGCCCCTGGGACTCAAGCAGCCCACCGTCTCCCACCACCTGAAAATCTTGGTGGATGCCGGAATCCTGCACCGCGAAAAGCGCGGTGTGTGGGCGTATTTTTCTGTCGTGCCAGGAGCACTGGAATCATTGGGCTCCACCCTGCTGCCCAAAAACTAGGCTTGCCTTGCAGGTTCAGAGGCGCAGCTCGTAAAGATAGGTATCCATCCACTGCCCTGCCAGCGGCCCGGCCGCAACTTGGGCTATCCGTTCCCGGAATCCCACTTCCCTGAACCCGAGCTTGACGTGCAGATTCCGGCTGGCTTCGTTCCGGGCGATTATCGCCGATTGCAGCATCCAATAGCCCTGCGCAGCAGCCTTGCTAATGAGCTCTTCCATCAGCGCCCGCCCTACGCCTTGGCCAGCAGAGTCCGGATCCACATAGATTGAATGCTCGATGACCCCGCGGTAGGCGGGGCGGGCCGAAACTGGCGCGGCCGCAGCCCAGCCGAGCACACGCCCTTCCAGATCCACCGCAACCAGTGACAGCGAGGGGATTTTCCCGCCAAGGAATGACTCCCGGGTCGGAACCTGGGATTCAAAAGTTGCCAGCCCGGTCGCGATCCCCTGCCCGTAAATGCGCGAGACATCCTGCCAATGGCTTTCAGCCATGTCGGTTACCTGGATTTCCATTCCATTCAACTCCCCCACAGTCTTGCCAAGCCGCAGGAGTTGGCAACATGGCGTTTCCCGAGACTTGCAATACCCGCGACTCCAAGAACTTCAGATAGCTGCGCCTTTGATGAGGCACTGCCACGGAAACGACGTGTTGTAGCTCGACTACGTACTAACTGTTGGAATTCCTCGGCTGAGATGCTGGCCAGTTTTTTGTGCAGCCTCCAAAGCTCGCCTGAAGAAAGCCAAGTAACTTTTTGGCCAGAAAGCAAGAATCTGGTGGCCCAAGCAGTTCGCGCCATCCACAAACGGCCCGAACACTTTCCTTCACGCTTAACGCGGCGCACCGACTCGGCGTCAATCAAGATTGTGCGCCCAGCCACGCCAACCTGTTGCAAGCGCGCGACTTTCAGCATTTCCTGACAGCTTCAGTACTGACACCCAAGACCACAGCGGCTTCGCGTGCAGTCATTGCCTCCATGACACAACGGTACTGATAAGCCAACCATTGTGTAAACGATAAAGGGGCGTCAATAACTAGCGACCCTGATGTGATTATCTACCTCGGTTCTGCCGAAGCACTACAGTTTCACGGACTCTCAGGCCTAGCGTGCGAAGGGTCCGTGCCAAACCAGTCACATAGCAATACGTGACCCTGCAGCAACCTTCAAAAAACACGAATCAAGCAAGCGCCCCTCGGACTCCTCCGGACTTTTTTCGCTCGTGCTAGGTGCCTCAGGGACCCTGAAGCAAAGGCACAATCATCGGCAAATTGGCAAAGTACGCTTAGAACCTTTCCGTCGAGGATGAATGAGGCCAGCTTGAAGATGCGCGAACGCCTGGGTGGGAAGCTGTGCGGCGGGCACTAACTTTAGGATTTCATGAGGACGATCAGCCATCCCAATGAAGGCGGCACAACGAGCTGGCCGCCCGAATTGGTGATCGTTTTGTTGTTCCCCAGATTTCGAATGGACTCAATTTAGTCCACTCCCACGGAGCCCGTAGCACCAGTGTTTCAGCGCCCATCACCGTGGGCGCAGATGGAGATGGCTCTGCGAATCCTTAAGGACTGAATTTTGGCGGCCATCAGCTTTTCTGATGAAAAATCCGGGCTAGGAAATCTAGGTAGAAATCTATATAGTTTTAATATGACTACTTTGAGCATCACCGAAGCTTCACGAGCGGGGCTCTCTGCGCTTGTCACCGCCGCCGAAGAAGGACGGGACATCCCTCTGTCGCGCCACGGCAAGGTCGTGGCCGAAGTCGTTTCAGCGAAGGAAATTGCTCAGTTGCGCAACGACCGAGACACTCTTCGTGATGCTGCGCTGGCGATGGCACGTTTTGCCACTGATAGCGGCGTCCGCACGACTCTCGACCAAGCAATGGAATTCTTTAATTTGAACCGTGCTGAGCTTGAGGCGGAAAACGCCGAAGAAGCTCAGTCTGATAATTCGTGAATCAGCCTCAAGACCACCTGTGCATCGTCCGGTTAACTGAAGACGCGGTATCCGATCTGCACCGGCTTCACAAAAAGGATCCGCAGATCGTGCGATCCGTGTTCAAGAAGATGCTGTTGCTCGAAAAGTCTCCTGAGGCTGGCGAGCCGCTGCTTGGTGCGCTGGTCGGTTTTCGCAAGTTGGTCGTTGGCGATCGAGATTGGCGAATCGTTTGGCGCATTACTCAAGACGCATCTGGACGCCCAATTCTTGATATTTCCGAAATCTGGGCTGTTGGCGCCCGTTCGGATGGCGAGGTCTATGATGAGCTCACTGCACGGGTCGCACGCATGGGCGACGATCCGAAGATTCAATCACTCAAAGACGTCATTATCCAGATGGGGCGGCTCTACGAATCCGTCGAAGCCACACCTGAGCCCGCACGGGGATCTAACTTGCCCGAGTGGCTGGAAACTGCACTCGTAGAACAACTCCATTTGTCTGCACAAGAGATTTCAGGATTGAGCGAACAGCAGGCCCAACAAAAGCTCATGCAACACTGGTCCCGCGACGACAACAGCTAAGCCGTTCGCCGGCGCTGCCGATGTCAACGGCAACCGTATCGTATTGAACGGCTGGAGATTCTCAATTACGTCTAAAACCTGCGGGCTCAATCACCGAATTGGACATTGCCATGGGATCGTTCTGAAGTTGCCCCGGCATCCTGTGCCGGCTTTTCGTTCTGGGTGGAACTCTTAAAGTTGCACCCAGAGTTCACAGCAACGCAGCCAGGGAACCGCGCCCATTCCCATTCATTGACATATGCGTAGGATCTTTCTTTCCCACGTGCCACAATCCGAAGAGGATAGTAGCGCCGGACACCAGTTGGCGCGTCCTGTGCAACGAGGAAACGGCGGCAGTGCAAGCCAAAATGGAGCAGGTACAGCAGCGCACCAACACCGCATGGATCATCATCGTGGCCTCCGGCGTCGTGGCAGGGCTGCATATCTGGAAGCTCTCCCCTGCGCTCACCGTGATCCAGGACGAGCTGGGCTTCTCGCTGATCTTCTCCGGCGTATTGCTCGGAGTGGTGCAAGTTGCCGGCATGGTCGGCGGCCTGGCGGTCTCGCTGCTCGCCGAAGTGATCTCTCAACGCCGCACGCTGATTCTCGGCCTGCTTCTGCTGGTTGCCGGCAGCGCGCTGGGGTCCTTCGCGCCCAGCGCCGCATTGCTGCTGGCCACCCGCGCGCTGGAAGGCGCCGGCGTCATCATGGCCACCGTCATGGGGCCGGGACTGGTCCGGCTTCATGCCCCCGTCAAGAACTTGAACATGGCTGTGGGCTGGTGGGCCGCCTACATGGGCATGGCCACTTTCCTCGGAGTCTTCTGCACCGCGCTGGCTCTGCAGCATATGCCGTGGCACCTGTGGTGGGCCCTCCTCGCGGCCATCACGTTGCTGCCCATTCCGCTGATCCTGAAGTTCGTCGCGGCGGACCGGCCATCGGGGCCGGCAGCCTTGCGCGAGGCCGTCCAGCGCATCGCCATCACCGCCCGTTCCGGACGCGTGTGGATCTCAGGATTGATTTTTGGCTGCTATACGGTGCAATGGATGGCCGTAGTGGGGTTCCTGCCCACAATCTATGAGGATTTCGGCCTATCACCGGTCGCCGGTGGTTTGGCTTCGGCCGTGGTGGGTGGCCTGAACGCGGTCGGCGCCATCATCTGCGGCGGCCTGCTGCACCGCGGGATCAACGGGCGAACCCTGCTCCTGGCCGGTTTCGCTTTGATGTCCCTGACGTCGATTCTGACCTTCGTTTTCGAATACCCAGCACAGCTGGTCTGGTTCCAGATGCTCTGCGTGGGCTTGTTCTCCCTTGCCGGCGCGAGCATTCCCACCACCATGACCCGAGTCATCGTGGATCTGGCCCCGGCCGGAGGTTCGGCCCCGGCAGCCATGGGGCTGAGCCAGCAGATCTTCAACATCGGCAATTTCACCGGCCCGATGCTGCTGGCCTTATTAGCCACGTTCAGCGGCGGGTGGAAGTCCACCTGGATCCTGACCGTGGGCTTCGCACTGCTCGGAGCGCTTTTGACCACGCTGCTGTCGCGCAAGAATTCGCCGTTCCAGACCACCACACCCGCCCGCTAGCAGCCTTGGGCCGGCCGCCGCTATCTGCTGGCCGGCGGCTCGATGCCCAGCTGCTGGGCAATGCGATGCAAGTGCCCGGTGGTGACGGCATTGAGCCGGATTTCCGTGTCTTCGGCCATCGCTTCGGGCGACGGAGCGCTCTCCCCTGGCGCGCGGATCGCACGTGCCCCGGGCTCCAGCTCGGAGCTCTTGACATGGGCAATGAATTCTTCGACCTGGGCAGTGTAGTCATCCAGGTCGCGCAGCTGGGCGACATCCAAGGCGATGATCAGCGTTCCTTGGGCTTCTTCGCTCTGCCGGCCGGATACCGTGTCCGATCCGGTGAGCGCACCGCCCAGGGCCTCGACCAGCAGGCCCAGCCCGAAGCCCTTGAATCCGCCGAATGCCTTCAGGTGCCCGCCGGGACCAGTCCACGATTCCGGAGCGCTGCCGGTGCTGTCCTTTTCAAAATGCAGCCGGCCCGATGCCACCTCGCTGGTAGCGAAGTCCAGCACCAGATGAGGCGCCTTGGACCGGGGCACACCGGCGGCTATGGGGTTGGTCGACAACCGGGGCTGGGTTCCTCCGGGCGGGAGCACCGACTGCAGCGAGCCGTTGTTGTTCCCGAAAACCAGGGTGATGACACCCTGTTCGGCAGCATCCTCGCAGAACGGGGCGAAGCGCCCAGCAAAATCGCTATTGCGCACCGCGACCGCGCTGATGCCGTGCTCCTTTGCCCGTTCCACCGCGAGCTGCGTTGCATCGCGCAAGGCAAAATGCCCGTGGGTGCGCTGGCCGTTCATGGCCACCAGGGCCCCGCGATCCTTCTCAATCGTGCTCTTGGCCGCCGCATTGGTGATCCCGGCTACCGCGCGGTCCACATATTCGGGCAGCCGGCGCAACCCATGCGAGGGATGCCCTGCCAGTTCCGAGGCGATCAGGTGGCGGGCCATATAGGCGCTGTCCCCGGTGCTTGCGCCAACTGCGTTCATGCAGCGTTCAATGAAGCCGCGCAGTTGGTGCGATCCAAAGGCCGTTTTGCCTTCTGGCCTGGTGCCATCACTCATGCTTGCTCCTTATGCTCTTCAACCAATATCCAGTCCGCGCTGTCCCGCAGGACTTCTAGAACCGCGAACAACGCAATCCCCCGCACTGCACTCATGCCCTGGGAACACTGCTCCGCGAAGTGCACGCCGTCAAGGCATGCGCGATCATCGCCGGCTTAGCGGAAGAGATCCAGGTACGCCAGCGCATAGCCCACACGGTAATCCGAGGCGGGGTTCGTCGCCACCATCTGCCGGTCATTGATCGCCATTTCGACGCTGTCGGTGACAATTCCGTCTACCGGCAGGCTCAATAATTCGCGAATCGTGGACTCGTCATTAACCGTCCAGACGTACACGTCTTGGCCCTGCTCATGGGCTTGGTCCAAGAGCTCGGGACGGAACGAGGCTTGCTCCAGCGTGTAGAAATCGCAGTTCACCCGTGGCAGCTTGCCCACGCTCATGGCCACGGTCAGCCCGACGCGCAGCTCAGGACGGGCGCGCTTGATCCCCTTGACCGCCGCTGGGCTCAGTGAATGGTAGATGTTCTTCGTCGTGGTTCCCGTCGCGTCGACGTCTTCGAGGAAGCTGCGCAGATATCCCTTGGATTCGTGCCCGGTCACCTTGAGCTCCACCAGCACCGGAATCCCGAGCTCATCGGCATGCTCGAGGTACTCCTGCATGGTGGGAATGCGGTCGGAGAATCCGCCTTCGCTGACTTTCACCTTCCGGACTTCTGCCAGGGTCATCTCGTAGATGTTCCTGTTGACCCCGGAAACCATCAGCAGGTTGGTGTCATGGCTGGCGACAAAGTGGCCGTCCTTGGTCTGCTGGAAATCTGCTTCAACATAGTCCGCATGATGTTCAGCCGCGGCATCCAGCGCGCCAAGGGTGTTTTCCACGCCACCGGCCGAATAGCCGCGGTGCGCAAGGATCAGGGTGTCCTCGGCACTGGACACGGTCTGGCCCAATGCCGGTGTCGCATAGAAGCTCACCGCAACAGCCAGGCCGAATGCGACCGTTCCCGCCGATGCCCGTGCAGCACGTGCCTGCACGCTTTGGCGCTGCCTGCTGTGCACTTCAAATACCGAGGCGAGCCCCAGCCGGTCGCGGGTCAGGGCGACCAGGATTTGGAGTGCGACAACGGTCGCGGCGCCGATAATCATGAATCCCAGCGTGTGGCCCAGCCCGATGCACAAGCTCGAAACCAATGCAGAGCTTTGACCGCTGGCAAGGTTCGAAGCATGGTCGGAGACCCAGACCAGGAATTCCACCAGGAATGAGGCGACCAGCGCTGCCACCCCGAGCGGCAGTCCAACCAGGGCCAGGTACCTGAAGAAGTTCTTATGCGTTGCGCGCAGGCTTCCGCCCAGGGCCGCCAGCGATTTCTTCTCGCCGATCACCATCAGGGGCAAGGTCAGAATCAGGCGGAGGTTCACCCAGAGGATTGAGCCGATCAGCAGCACGTAAATGGCCGTGCTGAGCGGAACCTTCAAATATTCACGGGTGACGAAGGGAGGAATGCCCACGCCTTGAATCAGCACCGAGGACAGCCCCAGGCCGCCTAGCGGCAAGGCAAGGAAGAAGTAGACCATCAGCAGTGGCGATGGATAGCGCAGCAGCCTGCCAAGACAGGTCACGGTGTCCGCGAACATTTCGGCAAGATTGGGCGGGCGGCCGGACTGCTGCCGGTTGACCATGACGATCAGTGCCACGAACTGCAAGCTGACCGCAGCCAGGGCCAGCACGGCTATGGCAAGAAGCAGCAGCACCGAGATCGGCTGGCTCAAAAGCACGGTGTAGGTGCGGTCGGTGACGTTTTCCAAATGGCTGGCTTCCAAAGCCAGGCCAAAGAGGTACCTGATGGCAGGCAAGACGCCCAGGCCGTTCGCCAGCTGGATCACGCTGATCACCAGGAGATAGCGGAATACCCGTGCATGGCTCAACCGCCAAATGCGATGCAGAAAGGAGGGGATTTCAGTGAACTTGGGAGCTCCCTGACCAGGTTGGGCCTGGATTCGAGCAGCATGGACTGGGCCAGTTGAACCACTATCCATTCCACTGCTCACTGCTGCATGTCCCGTTTCCGTCGTGCGTCTTGCCCAAGAAGGCTAACTGCCATTCTATCGCGGCAGCTCTGTTCCGGCTGTGCAGGAGATCTCAGAAAGCCCACCAAAATGCTGGAGTTCACTGGAGACCAGCTTGGAGCCAGCACTCAGCCGAAGCGCCAAGGGGCGCAGGGAATGGCCTACTTCTTAAAGGCGGGAGTGGTGGCTTCGCATTCCACGCGCTTGCCAGGAGCACCGGTTTCCGAAGCGATTTCCTTGACCCCGTCCAGAAGAATTCGGCAGGTTGCGGTGCCGCCTTGAGCGGGTGTCGCCGCGATGGAGGCATCCTTCTGAGCTGTCACCATGCTCTCGACCGACCAGACTTTGCTTCCCTTCTTCTTTGCATCGTCCGTTGCCGCCACGGAATCTTCTGTCACGGCGGTGGAGTCTTCGCCGCGCTTTTCGGCTTCAAGGTAGGACACGTCCTTCAGGCTGTCGCCCGAGCCTCCGGCAACGGTGACTTCATAGGTCACGGCCCATGCGTCAGCTGTGGCTTTGTCCCAGGATCCGACGGCGCCGCATCCGCTCAGGCCGGCCCCGAGTGCCAGAACGGCCGAGCCGATGAAGATGCGGGTGGCAATGCGGGAATGGGCTGACGTGGCGAAGCGGGTCATGAAGTTCCTTTGTGAAGTTGGCAGAACAGCAGTTATCTACCTTCAACTGTAGAACCGCCGCTATCCCCCGGTGATGGCATCGAAGAATGATCTTCGGCCCGGGCTCTCACCCTCAGGGTGGAGAACCCGGGTGCGCCACCGGGCCCGGCGAACTCGGGACCATCCCGGACTTGGCCTTGAGCGTGTCAACCGTGCCATTGCTGATGTCGCTGACACCTCCAGCGAGCAATCCTCCCGGCACGGCAATCAGCACCACGCCTTGGGCCCCGGCCAACTTCAATTCGGAAAGGCGCTAAAGCCATCGGTCGCTACGTGCCTATGAAAGAGCCAGACTCGGTCAGCTAGCGGTTAAGCACAAAGGTGTTCAGGTCATCCAGGGTCTGCTGCATGTGCTGGTCCATGGCCTCGCGCGCGCTGGAGCTGTTGCGCTGCGACAGGGCCTGGAGGATTTGTTCGTGCTCGTGGATCGCGTGTTCCTGGATCTGCGGGAAAGCGCTGGTTTCGCGCCGGCGCGAGGAGAGCACTCGCCCCAAGGGCTCGGAGAGCGCGGAGACGAAGACATTGCCCGAGGCGTGCAGGATGATGTCGTGGAACCCCAGATCAGCATCCACGAATCGGTCCAGGTCTCCGGCCGCATGGGCCTCGCGCATGGTTTCGAGCAGCACGCCCATTTGCTCAAGCTGCTCATCGGTGATTCGCGCCGCAGCCAATTCGCAGGCTCCGGTCTCCAGCATGCGGCGCAGTTCAATGAGCTGGACCGCGGCGGCGGCAGCCCCCACCCCAGCGGTGGTGGCACGAACCACGGCCTCCAGCGAATTCCACATGTTGATCGGATTCACGTAGGTTCCGCGCCCGCGCTCAATGCGAATGATGTTCTGGGCGGCCAAGGTCTTGATCGCCTCGCGCACCGTCATCCGGCTGACTTCCAGGGTGTCACAGAGTTCCAATTCGCCCGGAATTGGCTGGTCAACCGATAGTTCTCCGCTGACGATGCGGTCAAGCACGCTATCGACGACCTGTACCACCAGTGATTTCCGCGCCACGATTCCTCCAGCTTTGGGATGATCCATCCTCTTCGAGACCTGTCCAGTCTATGTCCCCAAAGGGCTTGCGGCGGACAGTGATCCATGCGACACTAATTTGCACAACAGATGTCTGACATCTTACCTATAAAATTGATGGGTTGCCCAATGACGAAGGAGTCCTTGTTCATGCTTGAGTCCGATTTGCTCGCCGGATACCTTCCGGAGCGCGACATCGCCCCCGCGCAGATCGCCGCGGCGGCACGTGCCACCGGGCGGGTGCTGGTGGTCCTCGATGACGACCCCACCGGAACGCAGTCGGTCAGCAACCTGCCGGTGCTCACCGCCTGGGAAGTCGATGATTTCCGCTGGGCCTTCGGCCTGGAACTCGACGGCGAGCGCCCGCTGGCCGTCTACGTCCTGACCAACACCCGCTCGCTGGATGCCGCCGATGCCGCCATCCGCAATGAGCAGGTAGCCCGCGCCGCCCTGCAGGCTGCCAGCGAAGCGGGAATTTCGGTATCCTTCGTCAGCCGCAGCGACTCCACCCTCCGCGGGCATTTCCCATTGGAAACCGACACCCTGGCCGCGACTGTGGCCGCCGTGGATCCCAACGAGGCAGTGGACGCGGTCCTGATGGTTCCCGCATTCGGCGAAGCCGGCCGGATCACCGTGGCCGGCGAGCACTACATGCGCAGCGGCAAGGGCGAGCTGGCCAAGGTCAGCGACACCGAGTTCGCCAAGGACGCCACCTTCGGATTCAGCACCAGCTACCTGCCAGACTACGTCGCCGAGAAGACCGGCGGCCGCAAAGCCGCCGAGGACGTGATGGTCCTGGATCTGGACACCATCCGCGCTGGCGCTTCGTCCATCGCCGGCAAGCTGGCCCAGGCATCCAACGCACAGGTGGCCACCGCCGATATCGTCACGGAAAACGACCTGCTGGCGCTGGCCGAGGGCCTGCAGCTGGCCGAAGCGGCCGGGACCCGGGTGCTGTGCCGGGTGGGCCCGCCCTTCATGCGTGCGCGCATCGGCCAAGAGAAGCGCGAGCCGCTGACCGCCGAGGAAATCTTTGCGGACAACGGCGCCGGGCAGCGCACCGCGGGCGGGCTGATCGTGGTCGGATCCCACGTTGGAGTGACCACCCGCCAGCTGGCAGACCTCACCGCGGTGCACTCGAACGCCACGGTCTTCGAGCTGGACGTGCCCACCATCCTCGCGGAGGAAAGCGAAGCCTATATCTCCTCCAAGGTGGCACAGATCGGCCAGGCCCTGGCCACCGGCGATGTCATCGTGCACACCTCGCGCACGCTGGTGAAGACCGAGGACGCCGCCCAGTCGCTGGATATCGCCCGGAGAGTGAGCGCCGCAGTGGTCGCCGTGGTCAACCGGACCCTGCATGCCAATCCGCCGCGCTTCGTGATCGCCAAGGGCGGGATCACCTCTTCGGACGTCGCGGCCTTCGGCCTGGAAATGCGCCATGCGATCGTGCGCGGCCCCATGCTTCCTGGCATCGTCTCGCTCTGGGAATCCGTGGATGGACCGGCTGCCGGCATCCCGTACATCGTCTTCGCCGGCAATGTGGGCGATGACAGCTCGCTCACCGCTGTCACCCGCAAGCTGAGCGCCACCTTCTAATCACCACCTGAACCTTTTTGGAGTATTCAATGAACACCACCGCAGTTGCCGTCCTGGGCCTGGGAGCCATGGGCCTGCCAATGGCCACCCGCCTGGCGGCCAAGTTTTCCGTCCACGGCTTCGACATCAGCACCGACCGCATGGAGCTGGCCAGCAATGCCGGCATTGCCACCTTTGGCAGCGCCCGCGAGGCCGTGGCCGGTGCCGACGCGCTGATCCTGGCCGTGCGCAACGGCGAGCAGCTGAACGCCGTGCTCTTCGGCGAAAACGGCGTGGCCCAGCACCTGAAGTCCGGCGCCGTGGTCATCCTGACCTCCACCGTCGGGCTGGATGCCGTACCGGCCACCGCTGCCCGGCTGGGCGAGCTGGGCGTGGGCCTGGTGGACGCGCCGCTCTCCGGCGGCCCGGTGCGCGCCGGCGAAGGCGACCTGCTGATCGTGGTCGGTGCCGAACCTGGGCAGCTGGCCAAGGCCCGCCCGGTGCTGGACCAGCTGGCCTCCACCTTGAGCATCGTGGGAGACAAGCCCGGCGATGGACAGGCGCTGAAGACCGTGAACCAGCTGCTGTGCGGCGTGCATATCGCCGCCGCCGCCGAGGCGCTGGCCCTGGCGGACCAGCTTGGCCTGGACCAGGCCACCACCCTGGATGCCTTGCAGGCCGGCGCCGCTGGCTCCTTCATGCTCGGCAACCGCGGCCCGCGCATGCTCGAGGCCTACACCGAAGAGGGCGCCGAGGTGCTTTCCCGGCTGGATATCTTCGTGAAGGACCTGGGGATCGTGACCACCGCGGCCCGCGCGCTGCATTTGGCTACCCCGGTGGCTTCCGCCGCGGAACAGCTCTTCCTGCTGGGCGAAGCCCACGGGCTGGCCGCGGCCGACGATTCCGCGCTCATCAAGGTCGTCGCTCCGAAAACCGGCAACTAACCTCATCACCGCGCGGGCTGAACCCCCGCTGGCAACGTCAAAGGAGACGAAACTGTCATGAGCCCGATTATGCTCTTGCTGATTGCTGTGGCCGCCGTGGCCCTGCTGCTGGTCGGCGTCATCAAATTCAAGATGCCGGCATTCATAACCCTGTTGCTGGTCAGCATCCTCGTGGCGCTGGCCGCGGGCATCCCCATCCAGGATGTGGCCGGCCTGGTCACCACCGGCATGGGCGGCACGCTGGGCAGCGTGGCCGTGCTGGTGGGCCTGGGTGCCATGCTCGGCAAGGTCATCGAGATCTCTGGCGGCGCCCAGGTGCTGTCCACCCGTTTCACCGCGCTCTTCGGCCCGCGCCGGGTGATCGCGGCACTGACCACCGCAGCATTCCTGCTGGCCATCCCGGTCTTCTTCGACGTCGGATTCATCGTGCTGGTGCCGATCATCTACGGCTTCGCCAAGGCGCTGAACGTTTCCCCAGTGAAGATCGGCCTGCCCGTGGGCGCGATCATGCTGGCCATCCATGTGGTGGTTCCACCGCATCCGGGCGTGGTTGGCGGTGCCCAGATCCTCGGCGCGGATATCGGCTGGGCCACCATCTTGGGCCTTGCCTTCTGTGCCCCGCTGGGCGTGCTCGGCTTCTTCGTGGCCAAGCGCATCAACCGCCGCGAGATCCCGATGCTGCCCGAAACCAAGGAGCAGTACGAATCCTTTGGCGCCAGCGCGGACACTGGCAAGGGGAACACCCTGGCCAAGACGAAGGCCCCGACCTCGGGCATGGTCATCTCGATGATCCTGCTGCCCATTGTGATGATCATGTTCGGCACCGTAGGCACCACCTTGGTTGCCGCGGAATCCACCGCCGCCAATATCCTGAGCTTTGTCGGATCGCCATCCATCGCCCTGCTGACCACCGTGCTGGTGTCCTACTACCTGCTGGGCGTGCGCAGCGGCTGGAGCAGCGAAAAGACCGGCAAGGTCATGGACTCGGCCCTGGCCCCGGCGGCCATCGTGATCCTGGTGACCGGTGCTGGCGGCGTATTCGGCAAGGTGCTCACCGAATCGGGCATCGGCACCGTGCTGGCCCAATCCCTGGCATCAGCGGGCCTGCCGCTCATTGTCATGGCCTTCATCCTGGCTGCCATCCTGCGTGCCTCGCAGGGTTCAGCCACGGTCGCAATCATCACCACCACGGGCCTGCTGGCTTCCGCGGTGGAAGCAGGCGGCTACTCCCCCGTGCAGACCGCACTGATCCTGGCATCGGTAGGCTTTGGCGCCTTCGGCTTGAGCCACGTGAATGACTCGGGATTCTGGATCGTCACCCGCTTCCTGGGCCTGTCCGTGGCTGATGGGTTGCGCACCTGGACGGTGCTGACCACCATCCTGGGCGTGGCCGGATTCGCGCTCACCGCCCTTGTCTACGCCATCGTTACCGCGGCAGGAGCCTGATCCATGCTCAAGCCAATGAACCAGATGGTCGCCGAGGCCCTCGCCGCAGGCCATGCTGTCCCCGCGTTCACCTGCTACGAGTTCACCACAGCCCTGGCCGTGGTGGCCGAGGCCGAAGCTCAGCAGCGCGCGGTCATCCTGAACGTCGCGCCGAAGACCGCAGGCTCCGCTTCGGGCCTGAGGCTGATCTCGGCCCTGCGTGCCCTGGGCGAGCAGGCCAGCATCCCGGTGGCAGTCCAGCTGGACCATGCCAGCGACGCGCAGCTGATCATCAGCGCGGTGCGGGCTGGCGCCACCGCGGTGCTGGCCGACGGCTCGGCTGGCACGCTGGAGGAGAATATCGCTTTCGTGCAGCAGGTGCGTTCATTGGTCGGGCCGGACATCGCCGTGGAAGCGGAGCTGGGCGCGCTTCCCGGCAACGAGGACCAGGCCTTCGAGCAGACGGCCTCGCAGCTGACCGACCCCGCACAGGTGGACGGATTCCTGGCAGCCACCGGCGCGGACCTGCTCGCGGTGGCCATTGGCAATGTCCACGGACGCTACAAGGGAGAGCCGAAAATCCATTGGGAGGTGCTGGAGGCCATCCATGCAGCATCCACGGTGCCGCTGGTGCTGCATGGCGCTTCGGGCATCGCCGCGGCTGACCTCTCGCGCTCCATCTCCTTCGGGGTGGGCAAGGTCAACCTGAATACCGAGCTGCGCACTGCGGTGCTTTCCACCCTGTCCGGGCAGCTGGAGCCGCGCCGGGAAGACGGGCAGAATATGCTCGGCCTGCTGGGAGATTGGGAACGCGCAGCCACCGAGGTGGCCGCGGCAACCTTCACTGCCCTCGTAGCCAAGTAGCACCCAAGCACCAAGGCCGCGATGGAAGAGCCAGATTGCCCTTCCATCGCGGCCTTGGCGCTATTTGTTCCGGGAAATTCCCGCGCCAGATCCTTCGGCCCGAATTTTCTGGCCAGCCGCAGCGCATCAACGGCCGGGCGCACCGGTGCGCAGCAGCGACTGCTGGTGGGTGCGCAGCTGGAGAAGCGCGGCATGCAGCAGCGGTGCGGCGATGCCCAGCTGCTTGGCGCGAGCGGCCAAATCCCCGATGATGTGCTCGGCTTCGACCGGGACCCCGTGGCCCAGGTCGCGGTAGAGCGAAGAAGTGAATTCGCTGCCCCGCTCGGTGAGCAGGCCGAGGGACTGCTCATGGCCTTCCTTGCTGACCGGGTGGCCCGCCGCAGACGCGATCCGCTCGCATTCGCCGATGGCTTCCAGGATCATGTTCTCTCCCCCAGCGGCCAGGATGTCGCCGATATTGCCGCGGAACAGGCAGGTAATCACGCCGGCTGCGGCGATGAAGGCCCACTTTTCCCAGAGCTTGTCCATTGCCTGCTCCAGCACTTGGATCTCAATGCCATCCACGTCCAGTGCTGCAATCAACGGCTCTGGGACCGGCACCCCGTGCAATCCGCCCAGGCCCAGCTGGCATAAACCGGTCAGCTGGCGGACCACTGACTGCTCGTCCAAGGTGGCGACGATCTTCACGATGCCGCCCAGCACCTGCCCGTCGAAGGCCTCCTCCAGGGCATCAATATGCGCCATACCGTTGAGCAGCGGCAGGATGCGCGTGTGCTTGTCCAGGGCGCCGGATAGTTCCGGGATCAGCCCGGCAATGGCCGGAGCCTTCACCGCCACGATCACCAGGTCGAAGGGCTTTTCATCCGCAAGAGTGGTAACAGCCCGCACTGGCCAGGTGCCTTGGGTGTCGGGAGCGCTGAAGCGCAGTCCGTCTTTGGCAAGCTGCCTCTGGCGGCGTTCCCGCACCAGGAATGTGACTTCCCTTGAGGCTGCCAGCAGACGGGCTCCCAAAGCTCCGCCGGTCGCACCGGCGCCGGCAATCAGTATGCGGGTCATCTGTTCTTCCTTTCCAGTGGGCACCGGATGGGTGCCCTGATCAATTATTTATCCCTCTAAGCCCTCAGGCCCACGCGTGGACCAGTCCCAGCGCCGCCGCAGCCAGCAGCCCGATGGCAATTGCCACCAAGGACGCTCCGCCGGCCACGGTCACGACTCGCTCTGCGGTTGGCGATTGATGCATTCCGGAGAACCGGACTACCGCGATAGCTCCTGACCACCACAATGCGGCACCGATGACCACGGTCGCGCATAGCAGCACGGTCCGGTACCAGGCGCCCTCGGATTGGCCGATGAACTGGGGAAGGATCGCCGCAAAGAACAGCAGCGCCTTGGGATTGCTCGCGTTGGTGATCAGCCCGCGGGCGTATCCGCTCCGGCTTCGAGCAACCGTGGCTGGCACTGCGTTGCCTGCCCGGGACAGTCCAGCGCGCAGCATGCTGAACCCCATCCACAACAGGACCATGGATCCCAGGGCCTGCGCAACGGCCATGGCCCCTGGCGCCGAGATCAGCAGCGTGGTCACTCCCGCCACCGCCAGCAGCGCATGCATCATCAGCCCGGTGACCACGCCCGCGGCTGTGGAAACTCCTTGCCGCACCGACCGAGTGGTAGATTGCACCACCAATGCCAAGTCCGGGCCGGGCACCGCCAAGGCCACTAATAGCGCTAGGACGAAGGCCGCCCACGATTCAATTCCCATAGCATCCCTCCGGTCCACCAGCTTTATTCCAGCTTCAGACTATGGGCCGGATTCGCTAGAATCATTGAGTGAGCGACTCAGAAAAGAAATTAGGCAAATCTCCCGAATTGGATTCGGTAGATTGGGCAATTTTGGAATTACTTCAGGTAGATGCGACCCTGCCGAATAAGGAGATCGCAGCCAAAGTGGGAATTGCTCCCAGCACTTGCCTGGAGCGGGTTAGGCGGATGCGCCGCAACGGCACCATTGTCGCCACCCGCGCCCATGTGCTGCCCAGTTTGCTGGGCAAAGGCGAGCAGGCATTCCTTCGCATCCAGATCCGCCCGCATGCCCGCGACACCGCCAATGACTTCGTGCACAAAGCACTTGCCCTGCCTGAAACCCTCGCGCTGTACAACGTCAGCGGCAGCGAAGATTATCTGGTCCATGTCGCAGTCGCCAACAGCACTGAACTGCAGACGCTGATCATCGACAAGCTCCTTGCCCTGCCCCAAGTTGCCCACTGCCGGACTCAGCTGATCTTCGGTGAACCCTGGGTGGCTCCGCTGCGCAAACGCTAGCCGAAACCGCTCCGGGCGGACGGAAGCGCGAAGCTCCCCGGCGAAAACTCCACATGAAGTGGGAGCCCTGGCTCGGTCAGGCAAATGCCGCGAACCAAGCAGTGCAGATCCTTGCCCGGTGGCTCCATCACGACGTTGAGCCGCAGGTGATGAAAGAGTTGATGACCCCAATCCGGGAAACCGGTCCCTGCCTAGCAATAGTTCCAGCCCGGCACCGACAGCGCGCGCATCGACGCATCGACGCATCGACGCATCGACGCGACACCGGTCGAACCAGAAGCCGGAACTTGTACTTGCCGAAGAACAAGGCCCCTCAAGGAAAACAGAATACTGATTAACGCAGAAAGCCAATCACGGCAACTTTCATCCGTGATTGGCTTTCTGCGTTTATGGCTGATCTAGCTGTAGTTCCCCGGGACGTTGTGAACACTAGAGAATGAAGAAGACCTCCGGCAGGATGTGGGTTACCACACTCACCATCGTGCACGGAGATCTTCATGTCCCACGCTAACGCACCGCTGACACCCGAA
>Ga0308170_10001202_pt1 | contig 26175 bp, 25 predicted proteins | sample PhyBR2_2_FD_202136 | JGI IMG/M metagenome (GOLD analysis project Ga0308170, IMG submission 202136) | Phyllosphere microbial communities from UC Gill Tract Community Farm, Albany, California, United States - DLSLSB.R2 | ecosystem: Host-associated > Plants > Phyllosphere > Unclassified | place...
GGCCTGAAAGGCATGGAGACCGGCGTGCTGGAGGCGCTGGGCGAAGTCTGCGCGGCGGCCGGCGTCGACTGGCCGGGCCTGCAGGCGCGCATGGTCGGGGAAGGGCGCTTCCATGTCGAGACTTACTAACATACATCCAAAGGATTGCTGAATGAGCCGTGACATCACCGTCGCCACCAAGAGCTTTCGCGTCGAGATCGACGCCCACGGCATCGCCCACATCATCTTCGGTCCGGCGGGCGCGATGCCGGTCACGGACATCGCCGGCCACGCAGCGATCGGCACGATCTGGACCGAGCTCGATGCACACCCCGACGTGAAAGTCATCCTGGTGCGCAGCGAAGGCAAGGGCTTTTGCGCGGGCGGCGAGATGGCGATGGTCGAGGAGATGCTGGCATCCGAAGCGGCGCGCGCCCGCGTCATGCGCGAGGCGCGCGACCTGGTGCGCGGCATGATCGACTGCGGCAAGCCGATCGTCTCCGCCATCAACGGCGCGGCGGTCGGCGCCGGCCTGGCGGTGGCGCTGATGGCCGACATTTCGATCGCCTCCCGCAACGCCAAGCTGATCGACGGCCATACCAAGCTGGGCGTGGCCGCCGGCGACCATGCGGTGGCGATCTGGCCGCTGCTGTGCGGGATGGCCAAGGCCAAATACTACCTGCTCTTGTGCGACGCCGTCAGCGGCGAGGAAGCCGAGCGAATCGGCCTTGTCAGCCGCGCGGTCGAGGCCGGGGCGCTGCTGGACGAGGCCGTGACGATCGCGCAGCGCCTCGCCGCGGGCAGCGCGTCCGCGCTGGCCGGCACCAAGCGCGCCCTGAACGGCTGGCTGCACGCGGCCTGGCCGGCCTTCGAAGCCTCGCTCCACGCCGAGTTCATGGATTTCGCCGGCGCCGACGCGCGCGAGGGCGTGGCCGCCATCAAGGAAAAGCGCAATCCCGTCTTTGGCGGCGCGCCGCAATGAAATTCGCCGAGATCGCCGCCAGCGAGCGCTTCGTCCTCGGCCCCGTCACGGCCGACAGCGGCGAGGTCGTGGCGTTTGCGTCCAGCTTCGACGACCAGTGGTTCCATACCGACCCCGAGGCAGCGGCGCAAGGCCCGTTCGGCGGCCTGATCGCCAGCGGCTGGCATACCTGCGCGCTGGCGATGCGGCTGGTGTCGCGCGAGCTGCTGGCCGGCTCCGAATCGTTTGCCTCGCCCGGCCTGGCTTACCTGCGCTGGCCGCATCCGGTGCGTCCCGGCGACCGGTTGATGCTGGAAGTGAAGGTCATCGACGCGCGCCGTTCGGCTTCACGGCCCGAGCTTGGCATCGTGCGCTGGCAGTGGGTGATGCGGAATAGCGCCGGCGAGGAAGTGCTGGACCTGGAGGCGACCAGCATGTTCAGGCTCGGTAACGCCGATTCCCCGGCCTGAGTCAGACGATGACAGGGCACGGCTTCGACCGCAGGCACGCCCGCTCCGGTGTCCATGTTTTACGACCAGCTCGCACTAGCCGCCCGAGACAACGGACCTTTCGCCTGTTGCGAAGTGTCCGACTATCGATCATCATGGACCGATGTCCAGACTCCCGACGGAACACGCATGAACGATCCACGCCCGGCCACGACCAATAGCAGCGACACTGTCGTCTACGACCGGGAACAAACCGCCGCGCTGCTCGAGTTCGGCGAGCTGGTCGAAGCGATCGCCGCAGCGGCGGGCGAGCTCGAAGCGGGCGCCATCCTGAGCCCGGAGCGCCTGGTAGTACCGCTCGGCCAGGGCGCGGTCATGCTCAGCATGCCGGCCGCGGCGAGCGACATCGCCATTCACAAGCTGGTCAACGTCCACCCCGGCAATGCCGGGCGCGGCCTGCCGACGATCCACGGCGCCGTCACGGTGTGCGATGCCGCGACGGGCAGGATCCGCTGCGTGCTCGACGGCCCGGAAGTGACCGGCCGCCGTACCGCCGCCGTGACGCTGCTGGCGATGCGCCGCCTGCTGCAAGGCCCGCCGGGGGATATCCTGGTCATCGGCACCGGCAGCCAGGCGCGCTATCACGTACAGGCCCTGCATGCCCTGTATCCGCAAGCCCGGGTGTGGGTGCGCGGACGAACTATCGAGGCGGCCGCCCGCTTTTGCCAGGACGGCCGCTCTTTGCACCCGCGGCTGCAGCCTTGCGCAGACGCCGCTCCCGCCGTGGACGTGGTCGTCACGCTCACGACCAGCACCGAACCGGTGTACAACGAAGCCGCGCGGCCGGGGCGGCTGGTCATCGGGGTCGGGGCATTCAAGCCCGTGATGGCGGAGCTGGGAGCGCTGACGCTGGGCGGCAGCGATATCTATGCGGACGACCCGGCCGGCGCCCGGCACGAAGCCGGGGACCTGATCAGGGCCGGTGTCGACTGGGCGCGCGTCGCGTCGCTCGGCGCCATGCTGCGCGCGCCCATCGACGCAGCGCGGCCCGCCGTGTTCAAGAGCGTCGGTACTGCGGCCTGGGACCTGGCCGCGGCGCGGGTTGCGCTGCAGTCGCTGGCGCGCCGCTAAACCCGGCGCGCTTGGCGGCGCAGCCTCAAGGCTGGACGCAGCTGAAGCTCCCGGCCGCGTTCACGTCGCCACTGCCCGCATAGCGCGGGTACTGTGGATACGTGCACAGCGGCCGCGTGCGCCCGGCGGTGGCGGTCCCCGTATTGCCGTCGCTGGCAACCAGGTTTGCCGGCGCCACGCCGCGCTCGACCCAGGCCTGCAGCGCGGCCAGCGAATCCCAGCGTGCCAGGAAGATGCCGTTGCCGTGGCCGAAGCCCGGGATCAGGTAGAAGCGGACAAACTCGTCCACGCTGGCCTGGCCGTTGGCCGCGACCAGCTTCTGGTACCAGGCGATCGTGTTGTGCGGCGTGATCGAGTCGTCGATGGTGCCGTGGGTAAGCAGCATCTTGCCGCCCCTCGCCTTGAAGCGCGACAGGTCGACACTAGCCGCATCGAGCCAGCCGGAGACTGTCTGGATCCGGCTCACCCATGCGTTCGGATCGAAGGCCAGCGCGTCGGTACTGAAGTCCTGGGTGATGATGCCCTTGATCGTGCCGCTGGCCGGCAGCAGCTGGAAGGCCGAGCCGGCAACCGGATCGAAAGGAACGATCGGGGGATTGAGCGCGGTGCCGCTCTTGCCGAGGTGGTTACTCAGGAAGGTCGCGCCCTCGAGGATCGGCCAGCGCGGGTAGCTAGTCGAGCCGCCCGAGAAGGCGAAGCTGAAGTCGACCGGCGAGGCGATCTTTGCCACGGCCCCGATCTGGGCGTCGGACAGGCAGGTGTCGCCCGCGTCCTGCCCGTCCGGGCAGCGCAGGCTGGCCTTGACGGTGTCGATCGTGTACGCCGCGTTGCACGCGCGGACGTTGCTGATGATGCCATCGGCGACTCCATCGAGTCCGTCGCAGGCGCTTGCCACGGATTTGACCAGCAGCGCGACCTTGGCCGGATTCATCCAGGCGGGGCTCGCGACCCCGGACTGCTTGCCGTAGATGGCCTGCGCCTGGGCCTGCGAGCCTAGATGCATGTTGACGACGTTGTAGGCCGGGTACTGGGCGACGACGCCGCTGTAGTCGTCGGGATAGCGCTGGGCCGCATCGAAGGCTTCATGCCCGCCCTGCGAGCCGCCGATGAAATAGGTGTAGCGCGGCGCCTGGGCGTAATAGGCCTTCATGATGGCGCGCGCCGTATCCAGCGTTTTCTTGACCTGGAACTGGCCGAAGTTGAGCAGCTGTTCCTGGTTGAGCGCGAAATGGGTGTCGAAGGCCGGGTCCTTGTCGGCGTTGTGGCCCGAATCGCTGCCGAGGGTGACGAAGCCCTGGGCCAGCGCCGTCGGCTGGGTCGCCGGCTGGGACGTGTAGCTGCCCAGGCCCGTGACCACGGTGCCGTCGGTGCCGCCGCCGCCCATCTGCAGCGCGCGCTGGTTCCAGCTCGCCGGCAGGTTGACCTCGAAGCGGATCGGGGCCGCGTTCGGGTCGACCGGGTTGATCGTGCCGGTCACCTTGCAGTAGTCGCGGGCGGCGCCGGCGCTGTCCGTATCGGTCACGGGCACGGCGGCGCTGACGGCGGCGCCGCTGGTGGGCAGGCCGATCGCGGCCACCGGCACCGTCATCCCGGTCAGGCTGGCGCAGCTGACGGCGCCCTTGAGGTTGGCGAGCTGGGTGTCGGCAGGCGCAGCCGCGTCGTTGGTGGAAGAACTGCCGCAGCCGGCAATGAGGGCCAGCGCAGCCGCGCTGGCGAGCGTTCGGGTCAATCCGTGCATCGTGTCTCCTGTCGTTGTTGTTGGAACGGACGTGCGTGGGGACACCGCTCCCCGGTGGGAAGCGGCGAAAAAACTGCAGGGAAAAGCGGAATTGCCTAGCGCGCGGGTGGGGCGCCGGCCTTGTCCCAGCTGGCAGCGTCGGTGGAGGCGCTGCCGGCAACCGAGTACATGGCCTTGGTATTGCGGGTTCTCTGGAATTCTTCCAGCGACTCGCCGCGCATGGCGGCGTAGATGTGCAGGTTCGAGACGCCGACCACGGCGCCGAGCTTCTCGAGCAGGAAAAAGATGACGCCGTAGCGGATCATCGCCTGCCAGTCGCGGCGCGCGATCATGTCGCGCTCAATCTGCGGCAGGCCGGCTTCCTCGTAGGTCGCGTCGGGATCGGCCAGGAAGCGCGCGCGGAAGGCCGGGTCGATCAGCTGGTGCAGGTATTTGTTGATGCGGTAGCCGTCGACGCTGCGCTGCAGGGTGAAGGGGTAGGTGCCTTCGAGCTTCCCGGCGCCTTGCGTCTGGTGCGCCATGTGCCGGCGGTGCAGTTCGTGCGCGCCGGCGTTCAGCGCCGGATCGACCGCTACCTCGCTTTCATACACGGCCACCGCGATGCCCGTCATCGACGGCAGGTAGTACTCGCGGTGCAGGCAGTTGATTTTGGCGGGCATGGCGCCGCGCATGACCATCCACATGATGATTTCCGCGCTTTCCCAGCCGCCCAGGCGGGCGAAGTCGGCCTGCGTCATGTTCAGCAGGACTTCCGGGTCCTTTTCGAACAGGTCGAGGAACTGCTGGTCCCAGCTTGTATTGTTGAAGCCGCAGCGCTCGCCGTGCACCTGGTGCGACAGGCCGCCGGTGGCGACGATGGCGACGTCCAGGTCTTCCGGATAGCTTTCGATGGCGCGGCGCAGGCCCTGGCCCAGCTTGAAGCAGCGCCGTGCCGAGGGCACCGGGAACTGCAGCACGCCGCACTGAAGCGGCACGATCGTGCCCGGCCAGCTTCCTTCGCCCTGGCCATCGGATTTCTGGTGCGGCCACATGATCGACAGCGGCGAGAAGCAGCCGTGGTCGAGCGGCTTGTCCTGGAAGAAGGACATGTCGAATTCGTCGGCCATCAGCGACTCGCCGATGTGGCGCGACAGCCCGGCATGGCCGCCCACCGGCGGCAGGTCGCGCGCGCCGCCGCCCTCGTCGGCGACGCGGTACTGGTCGCCGATGCCCAGCGCGAAGGCCGAGTAATGGTCGAAGAAGAAGGAGGTCACGTGATCGTTGTAGATCATCAGCAGGACGTCGGGCTTCTTGGCAGCGAGCCAGGCCTTGACCGGCTCGAAGGCGGCGAAGATCGGCGCCCAGACGGCGTCGTCCTGCTTGTTGGCGTCCATGGCGAAGCCGATGGTCGGGGTATGGGAGGAGGCGATTGCGCCGATGATGTTTGCCATGATGATTCCTTGTTGTCCTTACGCCGCGGCGAGGCCGCGCGGGGCGAAACGGGTGAAGACGATCGACAGCGCCGCGATGGTGGCGGGGATGGCGAGGATCGCGATCACCGCGCTGAAGCCCCAGCCCAGCGACAGCATCACGCCGCCGGCGAAGGACCCGAAGATGCTGCCGAAGCGGCCCATGCCCTGCATCCAGCTGACGCCCGTGGCACGCACCGCGGTCGGGTAGCAGGACGGTGCGAAGGCGTTCAGGCCGGTCTGGGCGCCGCTCATGCAGAAACCCGCCAGCAGCACGAAGGCGGCAAACAGCGAGGACCCGACCGAGCCGGAAGCCAGGAAGAGGATGAAGACGGCGCCGCCGACATAAGCGAAAGCGATCACCTTGTTCGGGGTCCAGCGGTCCATCAGGTAGCCGACGACCAGGGCGCCCACGGTGCCGCCCAGCTGGAACAGGGCGGTGATGTTCGCCGCTCGTTCGATCGGCAGGCCGGCGTCCTTGATCAGGGTCGGCAACCAGCCGCTGAGCAGGTAGATCACCATCAGGCCCATGAAATAGGTGGCCCACAGCGACAGGGTCATCTTGCGGAAGGCGGGCGAGAGCAGCGCGGCGGTCGGGGCGCCGCTTTGCACGGCCTGTTCGCTGATCGTGAATTTGGTGGCTGCGGAGACGTCGTTCGTGCCGACGACGCGGCGCAGCGTGCGGGCGATGCGTTCGGACGAGGCATTGCGCACGACGAGGAAGCGCACCGATTCGGGCATCAGCCACAGGTAAAAGGGCAGGCAGGCGAGGGGTATCAGGCCGCCGGCCACCAGCACGGCGCGCCATCCGTGTTCGGGCAGGATCGCGGCGGCGCCGAAGCCGACCAGCGCCGAGCCGAGGTTGAAGCCGGTGAACATGATGGCGAGCAGGGTGCCGCGCGACTTCTCGGGAATGTATTCCGACAGCAGCGTCGTCGTGTTCGGCATCGCGGCGCCGAGGCCGAGGCCGGTCATGAAGCGCAGCAGCGACAGGGTGTAGACGTCGTTGGCCAGCGCGCTGAGGAGGCTGAAGGTGCCGAACCAGGCGACCGCGCCCATCAGCAGCGTCTTGCGGCCATGGCGGTCGGACAAAGGACCGATGAGCAGGGCGCCGATGGCCAGGCCGACCGGCGCCGCACTCATGACGAGGCCGAAGGCGGCGCGCGAGATGCCCCATTCCTTCGTGATGGCCGGCGCCAGGAAGCCCATGATGGCGACGTCGATGCCGTCGGTGGTGATGATGAGGAAGCACAGCGCCAGCAAAAGCCACTGGTAGGCGCTCATCGGGCGGCTGTTGATGTGCGCGCGCACATCGAGGGTGTGTACTGAATTCATTAAGTCTCCTGTGCGAATACGGGGCAAGGCTTCCAGGCTGGCGATGTTTCATGCAGCTGGCATGCCTGCGCGGTTCTGTATATCCCGCATCTGTTTCGGTGATACCGCACTCGGAGTATAGTTTTTTAGCCTCCCTCGGGTATTGCTTTTGACTGGCGCAGCGTTGCAATCTGCTTATTGGCCTTCACTATCGTCCCAGCGCCCGCTGATGGCGTCCATCTCGTCCAGCAGTGCACGCGCCCCCGGCGCCAGGTGTGCGCCCTTGCGGGTCATCACGCCGATCGAGCGTTCCAGCCCTGGCATATCGAAGGGCAGTACCACCAGCTGGCCGGCGGCCACCTCGTAATGCAGCTGGTGGGCCGACAGGACGGTCAGCATGTCGCTCGAGGTCAGCAGGCCGCGCAGCAGAGCCAGGTCGCCGGTTTCCACGGTGGGCTTCGGCGGCGCCACGCCGTGGTGGTGGAAGAACTGCCCGAGCGACTCGCGCAGCGGCGCCCCGGGGCGCGACAGTACCCAGGGATAGCCTTGCAGGTCGCCGATGCGCAGCTTCTTCCTGCTGGCCAGCGGGTGACCGGCGCGCGCGACCAGCGCCGCCTTGTCGGTGAACAGGGCGTGCACGCTGAAGGCGTCGCCGGGGTTGTTGCGCAGCGCGCCGACGATGAAGTCGATGCGTCCGCTGAGGAGGCCCGCGGTCAGTTCGCCGTAAGGGCTCTCCAGTGAGCTGACCTGCAGGCGCGGATGGCGCTGCAGCACCGAGGCGATGGCCAGCGGCAGCAGCTGGGTGCGCGCCAGCGGCAGGGCGCCGATCATCACCGTGCCTTCGACCACGCCCGCCAGTGCCGCCACATCTTCCGGAATGTGGCGCAGCTCGGTCAGCACCCGCCCGAAGCGCTCGATCCAGCGGCGGCCAGCATCGGTGGGCAGCATGCCGTGGGCGGTGCGCAGGAACAGCGGCTGGTCCAGCATGTCTTCCAGCCGCGAGACCGCCTGGCTGACGGCCGACTGCGAGGTGCCCATGGCGTGCGCCACGGTCGGCATGTGGTGCACCTCGGCCAGCAGGGTCGCGGCCTGCAGGCGCCGCTCGTTGAGCAGGGCCTCCACGCCGCCGACCTTGCGTCCAGGGTGGGACTGTGCGCGTTCCTGCGCCCGCACCGCGTCGTCGCGTATATATTGGAGCTCGGCGTCGATGCGGTCCGCGCGCAGCCGCACCACCTCGCCGGCCGCCGTCAGCAGCATGCCGCTGCCCTTGCGCTCGAACAGCTGGACGTCGAGCTGTTCTTCGAGCGTGGAGACCGAACGCGTTACCGCCGACGATGCGCGGAACAGGGCGCTTGAGGAGCGGCGGATGCCGCCGGTGGCGGCGACGACGCGAAAAGCGTGCAGGTGGCGGAGGCTGATGGGGTTCATGGGCCTGGAAACTCAACGATAATAAGAAAATTAGAACACCCGGAGGCCCATAAAGCAACCACGCAAGCGCCGCCATCCAAGATACTTGGCAACATTAAACGCTTTCCGCGAACTTTCCCGGGCTTGACCATGACCTACGAAATCGCTTCCGATCTTCACGCCGTGCCCTGCATCCTGATGCGCGGCGGCACCTCGCGCGGACCCTTCTTCCTCGAGTCCGACCTGCCGGCCGATCCGGCCGCGCGCGACCGCCTGCTGCTCGCCGCCATGGGTTCGCCCGACCGGCGCCAGATCGACGGCCTCGGCGGCGCGCATCCGCTGACCAGCAAGGTCGGCATCGTCCGCCGCAGCACGACCCCCGGCGTCGACCTCGATTTCCTGTTCGCCCAGCTGCAGCCCGACAAGGACACGGTCGATACGACCCCGAACTGCGGCAACATGCTCGCCGCCGTGCTGCCCTTCGCGCTGGAACGCGGCCTGCTGCCGGCGGGCGAGGGCACCACGACCGCGCGCATCCTGACGCTCAACACCAATATGCAGTGCGACGTCACCGTGCTCACGCCCGGCGGGCGCCTGCAATACATGGGCGACGCGCGCATCGACGGCGTGCCCGGCAGCGCCGCCCCGATCACGATCAACTTCCTCGACACCGCCGGTTCCGTGTGTCCGTCGCTGCTGCCGAGCGGCCGCGTGCTCGACGAGATCGCCGTCGGCGGCGCCGAGCCTTTTACCGTGCAGGCGACGCTGATCGACAACGGCATGCCGATGGTGCTCGTACGGGCCGCGGATTTCGGCATCATGGGCTATGAAAGCGTCGATGAGCTCAACGGCAACGCGCCCCTGCGCGCCCGCCTGGAAGCGCTGCGCCTCGCTTGCGGGCCGCTGATGGGCCTGGGCGATGTGAGCAAGAAAAGCTATCCGAAAATGTGCCTGGTCGCCACGCCCGCCGCCGGTGGCAATGTCGCCACCCGCTGTTTCATCCCGCATGTCTGCCATGAGGCGATCGGCGTGCTGGCGGCGGTCACGGTAGGTACCGCCTGCGTGCTCGAAGGTTCGATCACCCAGGGCATTGCGGTGCTGCCCGAGGGGCTGCGCAAGACCGTGTCGGTGGAGCACCCGACCGGCGAATTCAGCGTCGAGCTCGAACTCGACGCGCAAGACCATCAAAAGGTAATCCGCGCCGCGCTGCTGCGCACCGCGCGCCCGATCATGCGCGGGGAAGTGCTGATTCCCGAATAACAGAGAAAGAGGAGACCAACATGCGCAAGCCACTGATCATCGACTGCCACGGCCACTACACGACCGCCCCCAAGGCGCTCGAGGAATGGCGCAACCGCCAGATCGCCAACCTGAACACGCCCGAACTCGGTCCCAAGCCTTCCGAGCTGAAGATCAGCGACGACGAACTGCGCGAATCGATCGAAGCGAACCAGCTGCGCCTGATGCGCGAGCGCGGTTCGGACCTGACGATCTTTTCGCCGCGCGCCAGCTTCATGGCCCACCACATCGGCAACTTCGAGACCAGCGCCACCTGGGCGGCGATCTGCAACGAGCTCTGTTACCGCGTGTCGGAACTGTTCCCCGATAACTTCATCGGCGCGGCCATGCTGCCGCAGTCGCCCGGCGTCGACCCGGCCAGCTGCATCCCGGAGCTGGAACGCTGCGTCAAGGAATACGGCATGGTCGGCATCAACCTGAATCCCGACCCTTCGGGCGGGCACTGGACTTCGCCGCCGCTGTCCGACAAACACTGGTATCCGATCTACGAAAAGATGGTCGAGCACGATATCCCGGCGATGGTCCACGTCAGTACCAGTTGCAACCCGTGCTTCCACACCACCGGCGCCCACTACCTGAACGCGGACACGACCGCCTTCATGCAGTGCCTGACGAGCGACCTGTTCAAGGACTTCCCGACCCTGAAATTCCTGATCCCGCACGGCGGCGGCGCGGTGCCTTACCACTGGGGCCGTTTCCGCGGGCTGGCGCAGGAGATGAAGAAGCCGCTGCTGGACGAGCACCTGCTGAATAACATCTTCTTCGACACCTGCGTCTATCACCAGCCGGGCATCGACCTGCTGACCAAAGTGATCCCGGTGAAGAACGTGCTGTTCGCCTCCGAGATGATCGGCGCCGTGCGCGGCATCGATCCGGAAACCGGCCACTACTACGACGACACAAAGCGCTATGTCGAGGCGGCGAACATCAGCGATGCCGACCGTTTCCAGATCTTCGAAGGCAATGCGCGCCACGTCTATCCGCGCCTGGACGCGGTACTGAAACAGAAAGGGTTTTAAGAATGAGCACGCCCCTGATGAACCAGCTCGGCGTCGTCAAGCGCAATGTCAATCGCGCCGACGCCGCGGCAGTCGAACACCTGGGCCGCCTCGGCAGCGCCACCGTGCATGAAGCCATGGGCCGCGTCGGCCTGCTGAAACCGTATATGCGGCCGATCTGGCCCGGCGCCGCCGCAAGCGGTACGGCGGTGACGGTGCTGCTGCACCCGGGCGACAACTGGATGATGCACGTGGCGGCCGAGCAGATCCAGCCCGGCGACATCGTCGTCGCCGCGATCACCGCCGAGTGCACCGACGGCTATTTCGGCGACCTGCTGGCGACCAGCTTCATGGCGCGCGGCGCACGGGGCCTGGTCATCGACGCCGGCGTGCGCGACGTCCGCATCCTCAAGGAGATGGGCTTCCCGGTATGGAGCAAGGCCATCAGCGCCAAGGGCACGATCAAGGCCACGCTCGGCTCGGTGAACATCCCGGTGATCTGCGCCGGCGCCCTCGTGAATGCGGGCGACGCCGTGATTGCGGACGACGACGGCATCGTCGTCGTGCCGGCCGCGGATGTCGTCCGCGTGGCCGATGTCGCACAGAAGCGCGAGGACCTGGAAGGGGAGAAGCGCGCCAAACTTGCCAGCGGCGTGCTGGGCCTGGATATGTACAACATGCGCGGACCGCTCGAGAAGGCTGGCCTGAAATATGTCGACTGAGATATCGACTGAGATACCGAGGCAGCGCACGGATGTCGCATGGACGTCGCGCGTGTCCTTGCTACAACGTCATCCGCACATGCCGCCAGCATATTGTTGACAACATTCCCTGGCGGACATAGTATCAAATTGTCGTTCGCTTAACAAACAAGTGTTCGATAATCGCACAAGCAGCAAAAAACCCTACAAAAACCAAGGAGACACCATGAAGAAAACCATCTGCAACGCCGTCGCGCTGATGTGCGCCCTGGCAGCCGCCAGTTCGGCCAATGCCCAGACCGCGGTCCAGATCTACGGCATCGTCGACAGCGGCGTCGCCCACCTCACCAACGTGAACAATGCCGGCGACTCGGTCACCAAGGTGCCGTCGCTCACCAGCTCCTTCCCGTCGCGCATCGGCTTCCGCGGCACCGAGGACCTCGGCAACGGCCTGCAGGCTTTCTTCGTGCTGGAAAACGGCCTCGCGCTCGACACCGGTACCCAGCAGCAGGGCGGCCGCCTGTTCGGGCGCCAGGCGAATGTCGGCATCAAGGGCGCATGGGGCGCCATCACGATCGGCCGCCAGCTGAACATGACCTATATCTCGGCCCTGAAGACCGACGTGCTGGGACCGAACCTGTTCGCCATCGGCAGCATCGATCCTTACCTGCCGAACTCGCGCAGCGACAATGCGATCGGCTACATGGGCAATTTCAACGGCTTCGTGCTGGGCGCCACCTACAGCCTGGGGCGTGATGGCTCCGCAGCCGGCGGACCTGCCGCCACCAACTGCGCCGGCGAAGTCGCCAACGACTCGAAAGCCTGCCGCCAGTACACCGGCCTGGTCGGCTACGAAACCAAGGCCTGGGGCCTGAACGCGTCCTACGACAAGATGCACGGCAACGTCGGCGCCGCCGGCGGCCTGACCAGCAGCGCAAACACCGACGAGCGCACCACCGTCAACGGCTATGTCATGTTCGGCCCGACCAAGCTGGGCGGCGGCGTGGTCTCGCGCGACCTCCAGGCGGCGACCGGCGAAACGGAATCGAAGCTGTACTACCTGGGCGTGAGCCATCCGATCGGCGCCCTCACCCTCGACGCGCAGGTGGCGCGGCTGGACATCGATAACTCGGGTAACGACACCAACATGCTCGTGGCGCGCCTGACGTATGCGATGTCGAAGCGTACCGCCGTCTACACGGCGCTCGGCCGCATGGACAACAAGGGCGTGGCGAAGGTGGCGCTGGATGCGGGCGGCTCGGTCGGCGACGGCCTGGCGCAAAATGGCTTCATGGTCGGCCTGCGCCATAATTTCTAAGCAAGCCCTGTCCCGGCGCCTGCGCCGGGACGTTGTTACGGCAGCAGTACCGCGAGTTCCTGTGCGCCACGCTGGAGGACGGGCAGGAACTCCTCGCGCATGCGCTCCGCGCTGACGCGGCTGGCCTGGGCGCCGACGTTCAGGGCGGCCAGCACCTGGCCCGAGGCGTTGCGCACCGGGACCGCGATCGAGCGCAGGCCCAGTTCCAGTTCTTCGTCGTTGATCGCATAGCCGTCCTGGCGCACCTGCAGCAGGATTTCGCGCAGGCGCTTCTGGCCGGTCACGGTCTTGTCGGTCATCGGTTTCAGCCTGGCCTTCGCGAAGTAGGCGTCCAGCTCGGCGGGCGCCAGGTGGGCCAGCATTACCCGGCCCAGCGAGGTGCAGTAGGCTGGCAGGCGGCTGCCGGTATTCAGGGCCACCGACATCACGCGCGAGGCGGCCGAACGCGCGACGTACAGCACTTCGCCATCTTCCAGCACGGCCAGCGAACAGGATTCGCCGAGCTGGCGGCTGATGGCGTTCAGGTAAGGCTGGCTCGAAACGGTGAGCGGCGTCGAGGACAGGTAGGAGTAACCTAGTGTCAGTACCTTCGGGCGCAGCGAAAAATTGTTCAGTTCCGCATCGACATAGCCGAGCTGCTGCAGCGTGAACAGGCAGCGGCGTACGGCGGCGCGCGGGATGCCGGTCTTCTGGCTGATCTGGGCGATGGTCTGCGGCTTGCGCGAATCGCCGAAGGCCTGCACGACGGCAAGGCCCCGCGCCAGCGAGGTCATGAAGCTGGGATCGGTCAGCGCGTCGATCTGCTCGGCGATGGTGAGTTCGCGTTCCGGCGGCTGGCCCGCGGTGTCGGCGCCGTCGGCGCTGCTGGAGTCAGGTGCTTGCGTTGTCGAATTTGTCATGGGCGGGATTTTAAAGGAGCGGAGGGCGTTTTGATTGGTCTTTTTTCTTGACCTTTCGCTCACCCTGCCACTACACTTTGATTCGGTAATCAATCATTAGTTCGATTATCGAACAACGGCACTGTAATTTCAAGTGCGACATTTCATGTGCGCCAGACTGATGGCGCACCTTCAGGTGCAGCACCAGGGTGAAGACATGATCAACAAAACCTTTGAATCGCTGGAACGTGCCGTCGCCGACGTGCACGATGGCGCCACCGTCATGATCGGCGGCTTCGGCAATGCCGGCATGCCGGCCCAACTGATCGATGCCCTCATTGCGCAAGGCGCGCGTGAGCTCACGATCGTCAACAACAATGCCGGCAACGGCGACACCGGCCTGGCCGCGCTGCTGGCCGCCAAGCGGGTGCGCAAGATCATCTGCTCCTTCCCGCGCCAGACCGACTCGCATCATTTCGATGCGCTGTACCGCGCCGGCGAAATCGAACTCGAACTGACCCCGCAGGGCAACCTGGCCGAGCGCATCCGCGCCGCCGGGGCCGGCATCGGCGGCTTCTTCACGCCGACCGGCTACGGCACGCTGCTGGCCGAGGGCAAGGAAACGCGCCTGATCGACGGCCGCCATTACGTGCTCGAATCGCCGATCCACGCCGACTTCGCGCTCATCAAGGCGCACCACGGCGACCGCTGGGGCAACCTCGTGTACCGCAAGACCGCGCGCAACTTCGGCCCGATCATGGCGATGGCCGCGAAGGTCGCGATCGCGCAGGTAGCGGAGATCGTCGAACTCGGCGAACTCGACCCTGAACATATCGTCACGCCGGGCATCTTCGTCCAGCGCGTCGTGAAGGAGGCAGCATGAACCGTTTTAGTCGCGACCAGATCGCCGCCCGCGTGGCGCAAGACATCTTCGAGGGCGCTTATGTGAACCTCGGCATCGGCCTGCCGACCAAGGTGGCCAATTTCCTTCCCAAGGACCGCGAAGTCTTCCTGCATTCGGAAAACGGCTTGCTCGGCATGGGTCCCGCACCCGCGCCCGGCGAAGAAGACGAAGACCTGATCAACGCCGGCAAGCAGCCGGTCACCATCCTGACCGGCGGCGCCTATTTCCACCACGCCGATTCCTTCGCCATGATGCGCGGCGGCCACCTCGACATCTGCGTGCTGGGCGCCTTCCAGGTGTCGGAAAAGGGCGACCTGGCCAACTGGCATACCGGTGCGCCGGATGCGATTCCCGCCGTGGGCGGCGCGATGGACCTGGCGCTCGGCGCCAAGAAGGTCTTCGTGATGATGGACCACCAGACCAAGACCGGCGAAAGCAAGATCGTGCGCGAATGCAGCTACCCGCTGACCGGCGTGGCCTGCGTGAACCGCATCTTTACCGACCTGGCCGTACTCGATGTCACCCCCGATGGCCTGCGCGTGATCGAGATGGCGCCTGGCCTCACCTTCGACGAGCTGCAAGCCGTCACCTCCGCGCCTTTATTGGCTACCCTTTTGGCGCCTTGAATCGAGAGGATCATCATGACCGACGCATTTATCTGTGACGCAATCCGCACCCCCATCGGCCGCTACGGCGGCGCCCTGAAGGACGTCCGCGCGGACGACCTCGGCGCGATCCCGCTGCGCGAACTCATGAAGCGCAACCCGGGCGTCGACTGGACGCAGGTCGACGACGTGATCTTCGGCTGCGCCAACCAGGCCGGCGAAGACAACCGCAACGTGGCCCACATGTCGTCCTTGCTGGCCGGCTTGCCGACCGACGTCCCGGGCACCACCGTCAACCGCCTGTGCGGCTCCGGCATGGACGCCATCGGCATCGCCGCCCGCGCCATCAAGGCCGGCGAAACCCAGCTGATGATCGCCGGCGGCGTCGAATCGATGACCCGCGCGCCTTTCGTGATGGGCAAGGCGGAGTCGGCCTTCTCGCGCCAGTCCACGGTCTACGACACCACCATCGGCTGGCGCTTCCCGAACAAGCAGATGAAGCACCTGTACGGCACCGATTCGATGCCGGAGACGGCCGAGAACGTGGCGGTCGACTACAAGGTCTCGCGTGAAGACCAGGACAAGTTCGCGCTGGCCAGCCAGCAGAAGACGGCGCGCGCCCAGCGCGAAGGCCTGTTCAAGGACGAAATCGTCCCGGTCCTGATCCCGCAGAAGAAGGGCGACCACATCGCCTTCGAGCAGGACGAGCATCCGCGCGAAACCAGCATCGAAGCGCTGGCGAAACTGAAGGGCGTCGTGCATCCGGACGGCTCGGTCACCGCCGGCAACGCCTCGGGCGTGAACGACGGGGCCTGCGCGGTCCTGCTGGCCAGTAAAGAAGCGGCGGAAAAATACGGCCTCACGCCACGCGCCCGCATCGTCGGCATGGCCACCGCCGGCGTGCCGCCGCGCGTCATGGGCATGGGCCCGGCGCCGGCCAGCCAGAAGCTGCTGAAACAGCTCGGCATGACCATCGACCAGATGGACATCATCGAACTGAACGAAGCCTTTGCATCGCAAGGTTTGGCGGTGCTGCGCGAACTCGGCGTTGCCGACAACGATCCATGCGTGAATCCGTACGGCGGCGGTATCGCCCTCGGCCACCCGCTGGGCATGAGCGGCGCGCGCCTGGTCACCACGGCGATGTACCAGCTGCACCGCACGGGTGGACGCTACGCGCTGTGCACGATGTGCATCGGCGTGGGGCAGGGCATTGCGATGGTGATCGAACGGGTCTGAGCCGACGTATCACCAGAAAAATAAGCAGTAAAAACTAGCAGGAGACACAGCATGAACCAGCACCAAAGACAAGGGAGGCAGCCATGATCGGTAATTTCATCGGCGTCCTCTTCGACGGCATCGCCTACGGCAGCCTGCTCTTCCTGATCAGCGTCGGCCTCTCGGTCACGATGGGCATGATGAACTTCATTAACCTGGCGCACGGCGCCTTTGCGATGGTCGGCGGCTATGTCTGCGTCACCTTGCTGGGCAAAATGGGCCTGCCCTTCCTGGCCACGCTGCCGCTTGCCTTCATCGTCGCGGCCGTCATCGGCCTGGTGCTGGAACGCACGCTGTACCGCCAGCTCTACCAGGCGACCCATCTCGACCAGGTGCTGTTCTCGATCGGCCTGACCTTCATGTCGGTGGCCGCCGCCACCTTCCTGTTCGGGCCGACCCAGCAACCGGTGAACCTGCCGGACTGGCTGCGCGGCCAGGTCCACGTGCTGGGCCTGGACCTGGGCACCTACCGCCTGTTCCTGATCGGCGTCGTGGTGCTGGTGACGCTGGGCCTCTACCTGCTGATCGAACGCACCCGCTTCGGCGCGCAGATCCGCGCTTCGGTCGACAACCAGACCGCCGCGGCGGGCCTGGGCATCAACGTCAGCCGCGTCTTTTCGCTGACCTTCGCGCTCGGTTCGGGTCTCGCCGGTCTCGGCGGCGGCCTCGGCATCGACGTGCTGGGCCTCGACCCGAGCTTCCCCGTCAAATACATGGTCTACTTCCTGCTGGTGGTGGCCGTGGGTGGCGCCGGTTCCATCAAGGGCCCGTTGATCGCCGCCCTGATTCTCGGCGTGTTCGACGTCGCCGGCAAATACTATGTGCCGGAAGTGGGCGCCTTCGTCATCTACACGCTGATGGTCGTGCTCTTGATCCTGTTCCCGTTCGGCCTGGTGCGGAGGAAAGCATGAACGCCTTGTCCACTTCGCCCCTGAAGGGCAAGACCGTCGCTGACGCTCCTGACAACGAACCGGTGACCGCCATGAACAAGTCCGCGCTGCGCCTGCCGAACGACCGCTGGAAGGCGCTGGAAATCGTGTTCTGGCTGCTGCCGGTCGCGTCCTGGTTCCTGTTCCCCGACTACCTGGTGCTGGTCAGCCAGATCATGATCGTCGGCCTGTTCGCGCTGTCGCTCGACCTGATCCTCGGCTACGCCGGCATCGTCTCGCTGGGCCACGCCGCCTTCTTCGGCCTCGGCGCCTACACGGCGGGCCTGCTGTCGGTGCATGGCTGGGGCGAGCCGATCTCCGGCCTGTTCGTGGCCGCGCTGGTGGCCGGCGTGTTCGGCTTCATCGTCAGCTTCCTGGTCGTGCGCGGCAACGATTTGGCGCGCCTGATGGTCACGCTCGGCATCGGCCTGATGCTGTTCGAGGCGGCCAACAAGGCGGCCTTCATCACCGGCGGCGTCGACGGCCTGTCGGGCATCGCAACCGGCAAGCTGTTCGGGGTGTTCGAGTTCGACCTGTTCGGCAAGACCGCGTTCTGGTACAGCTTCGGCGTGCTGTTCATCCTGTTTGTGGTGATGCGCCGGCTGGTGAATTCGCCCTTTGGTTTATCGCTGCGCGGCATCCGCGAGGGCGGGCGGCGCATGCCGGCGATCGGCGCCAACGTCGACCGCCGCCTGGTTGCCGTGTTCACGCTGGGCGCCGCGGTGGCCGGCGTCGCCGGTGCGCTGCTGGCGCAGACGACCCAGTTCGTCGGCCTCGACGTGCTCGGCTTCCCGCGTTCGGCCGACCTGATGATCATGCTGGTCCTCGGCGGCACCGGCCGCCTGTACGGCGCGCTGATCGGCACGGCCGTGTTCATGGTGGCCCAGGACAAGATCTCGGGACTCGATCCGGCCTACTGGCAGTTCTACCTCGGCCTGCTGCTGGTGCTGATCGTGCTGTTCGCACGGGGCGGCATTTTCGGCGGCGTGGAGCGGCTGATGGGACGATTCAAACGCAAGGAGCCAGCATGAGCGACAACACCCTGCGCACCGAAGCGCTGTCCAAGCAATGGGGCGGCTTCAAGGCCAACACCGATATCTCGCTGACCTTCACCCCCGGCGCGCGCCACGCGCTGATCGGCCCGAACGGCGCCGGCAAGACCACCTTCATCAACCTGCTGACCGGCGGCTTCCCGCCGACGGGCGGCAAGGTGTATCTCGGTGGCCAGGACATCACGAAGCTGCCGCAGCACGAGCGCGTGAAACTCGGCATGACCCGTACCTTCCAGATCAACACCCTGTTCGCGGGCATGACGGTGCTCGAATCGGTGGTGCTGGCGATCTGCGAACGGCGCGGCCTGCAGAAGGTGTGGTGGAAGACGGTCGAGAAGCATGACGAGGTGATCGAGGAGGCGATGGCCCTGCTGGCCACCCTCAAACTCACCAACGAAGCCAGTTCCATCACCCGCAGCATGGCATACGGCAAACAGCGCCTGGTCGAGATCGCGCTGGCGCTCGCCACGAAACCGAAGATCCTGCTGCTGGACGAACCGGCCGCCGGCATTCCCTCGGCCGAGAGCAAGGAACTGTTCGAAGTGATCGCGGGCCTGCCGCGCGACGTTACCGTCGTCTTCATCGAGCACGACATGGGACTCGTGTTCCGCTTTGCCGACCGCATCACGGTGCTGGTCGGCGGCAAGGTGCTGACCGAAGGGACGCCGGCTGAAATCGCGGCCGATCCGCGCGTGAAGGAAGTGTATTTAGGGGAGGCGGAACATGCCTGAATTACTGGCTTTGGATAGGGTGAGCGCCGGCTACGGCGAATCGATCGTGCTGGAAGACGTGTCGTTCACGATGAACGATGGCGACAGCCTGGCTCTGCTGGGGCGCAACGGCGTCGGCAAGACCAGCCTGCTGGTCACGCTGATGGGCCTGACGCGCCTGCACAAGGGTTCGATCCGCTGGGGCGGCGCCGACATCGCGCGCGTGCCGACGTATAAACGCTCGCGCTCGGGCCTGGGCTGGGTGCCGCAGGAACGCCACATGTTCCCTTCGTTGACCGTCGAGGAACACCTGACCGTGGTCGCGCGTCCGGGCAAGTGGACGCTGGAGAGAATTTACGAGATCTTCCCGCGCCTGTACGAGCGGCGCGCGAACATGGGCAACCAGTTGTCGGGCGGCGAGCAGCAGATGGTCGCGATCGCCCGCGCGCTGATGACCAATCCGCGCATCCTGTTGCTGGACGAGCCGATGGAAGGCCTGGCGCCGATCATCGTGCAGGAACTCGTGCGCATCATCCGGCGCCTGGTGGCCGACGAAGGCATGTCGGTGATCGTGGTCGAGCAGCATGCGCGGCTGGCGCTGTCGCTGACCTCGCGTGCGATCGTGCTGGATCGCGGTCGCATCGTTCATGACTCCGATTCCGCCAGTTTGCTGGCAGATGGCGAAAAGCTCGACCGATTGGTAGCAGTCGCATAACGTGGGGTGGGCACAAGTGCCCACCCCACGTTTTTAGAAGCGTCCCCGAGGCGCACACATAAAAGAAAGAGGAGACACACCTTGAACTACCTGAACCAAACCCGCCGTCACATCGTCATCGCCGCAGCCATGCTCGCCGCCGGCCTCTCCGCCGGCGTCGCCTCCGCCGCCGAACCCCTGAAAGTCGGCCTGATCCTGCCGATGTCCGGCCCCTTCGCCTCGACCGGCCGCCAGGTCGACGCCGCGGTCAAGCTGTTCCTGCAGCAGAACGGCAGCACCGTCGCCGGCCGCGAGATCCAGGTCATCCTGAAGGACGACGGCGGCGTCTCGCCCGACGTCACCAAGCGCCTCGCCCAGGAACTGGTCGCGCGCGACAAGGTGCAGGTGCTGGCCGGCTTCGGCCTGACCCCGCTGGCCCTGGCCGCCGCCCCGGTGGCGACCCAGGCCAAGGTGCCGATGATCGTCATGAACGCCGCCACCTCGATCATCCCGCAGCGCTCGCCCTACATCGTCCGTACCGGCCTGACGGTGGCCCAGGTCACGGCGCCAATGGCGGAGTGGGCGGCGAAGAACAAGATCAAGTCCGTGGTGACCCTGGTCTCCGACTACGGCCCGGGCCTCGACGCCGAGAAGGTTTTCGTCAAGGAATTCACCAAGGCCGGCGGCAAGATGGTGGACACGCTGCGCGTGCCGCTGCGTAACCCCGACTACTCGCCCTTCCTGGCGCGCGTAAAAGACGCGAAGCCGGACGCGCTGTTCGTCTTCGTGCCCTCGGGCGAAGGCGCGGCTGTGATGAAGCAGTTCACCGACCGCGGCCTGGCGCAAGCGGGCATCAAGCTGATCGCCACCGGTGACGTGCTGGACGACGACCTGATGCCGAGCATCGGCGACGCCGCCCTGGGCGTGGTCAGCAGCCACCATTATTCGGCGGCGCACCCGTCGCCGGAGAACAAGGCCTATGTCGCCGCCTTCACCAAGGCCAACCCCGGCATGCGCCCGAACTTCCACGGCGTCGGCGGCTATGACGGCATGCACCTGCTGTACGCGGCCCTGAAGAAAACCGGCGGCAACAGCGACGGCACCAAGCTGGTCGAGGCGATGAAAGGCATGTCCTGGACCAGCGTGCGCGGCCCAGTGATGATCGACCCGAAAACCCGCGACATCGTGCAGAACGTGTATATCCGCAAGGCCGAGAAGCGTGATGGCGGCGTCTACAACGTCGAATTCGACACGATCGAGAAAGTGCGCGATCCAGGCGTCGAGTAAGCTGGTTTGACGGGAGCCGGTCACCGGCTTCCGCAGGCCGCGGTCCTGCCCTCTGGGCGGAATCGCGGCTTTCGCATTTGTCTCAATCGGATTTGAAACAATGAAAACGATTTATCTCCTGTGTGGCCTCCTGTGCGACGAAGTGGTCTGGGAAGCACAAGCTAAGGCGCTGGCGCCCGACTACGACGTGCGCGTCGTCAGCTTCCTGCAGGGCGAGGACTCGCTCGCCACCATGGCCGAGCGGGTACTGGCCGGCGCCCCCGAGCGCTTCGCGCTGGCGGGCCACTCGATGGGCGGGCGCGTGGCGCTCGAAGTCTACCGCCGCGCGTTCGGGCGCGTCGAACGCCTGGCCTTGCTCGATACCGGCTATGAAGGCGTGGTTGCGGGCGAGGCCGAAAAGCGCGCCTTGCTGGTCGACCAGGCCGCGCGCGAGGGCATCGAATCGATCGCTGCCGCCTGGGGCCTGCCGATGCTCGCCCCTGACCGCCGGTCCGACGCGGTGCTGGTGCAGGACGTGGTCGACATGGTCGGGCGGATGTCGCCCGCGATCTACGCCGCCCACACCCGTGCCTTGCTCAGCCGCCCCGACGCAACCGAGGTGCTGCGCAGCATACGCTGCCCGGCCCTGGTCCTGTGCGGGATGCAGGACGGCTGGAGCCCGCCCGAGCGGCACGAGCGCATGGCCGAACTGATCCCCCAGCCGCCGCTGCTGCGCCTGGTCGACAATTGCGGCCACATGTCGATGATGGAGCAGCCGGAGGCGGTGCTGGACGCGCTGCGCGAATGGCTGGGGAGTCCAGTCCATGCATGAAGCCTTGATCCGCCAGGCCTGCACGGACCTGATCGTGCGCTATGCCTACCTGAACGACGAGCGCCGTTACGACGAACTCGTCTCGTTATTTACCGAGGATGCGGTCCTGTACCGGCCCTCGGCGCCCGAACAGGGCATCAGCGGGCGGCCAGCCATCCTCGCGGCCTTCCGCAAACGGCCGGCGGACAGCATGACCTTCCACGTCACCAGCGACATTCTGGTCGAGGTGCAGGACGAGGAAAACGCGCAGGCCCGTTCGCGCATCCTGCTGCTGTCCGGCACCCGGCCGCAGGACGGCAGCGCGCTGCCGCTCGATGCCAGGGCGCCGGTGCCGGGCGTCTTCCGCGACCGCTTCGTTCTGACGCCCCAGGGTTGGAAATTCGCCGAGCGGCGCGGCATGTTCTGGATCTGAATACAGGAATTATCATGGCAAAAATTATCGGTGGTATCGGCACCTCGCACGTCCCCACCATCGGCCTGGCCTACGACAGGAAGCGGCAGGACGACCCGGCCTGGGCGCCGCTGTTCGAGGGCTACAAGCCGGTCGCGGCATGGCTCGCAGAGAAGAAGCCGGACCTGCTCCTGTTCTTCTACAACGACCATGCGAACAGCTTCTTCTTCGACCTGTACCCGACCTTCGCCATCGGCGTGTCGCCGGAATTCGACATGGCCGACGAGGGCGCCGGCCGCCGCCCGCTGCCGGGCATCCTCGGCCACGCCAAGCTGGCGGCGCATGTGACCGACTGCCTGGTCAACGAGGAATTCGACATGGCCGTGTTCCAGGACCGGGCGCTCGACCATGGCTGCAATTCGCCGCTGGGCCTGATGTGGCCGCACGAACCGGCCTGGCCGGGCGCGATCCTGCCGATCGCGATCAATGTGCTGCAGTACCCGCTGCCGACCGCGAAGCGGTGCTACAAGCTCGGCCAGGCGGTACGCCGCGCGGTCGAATCCTTCCCGGAAGACCTGAAGGTCGTGATCGTCGGTACCGGCGGGCTCTCGCACCAGATCCACGGCGAGCGCACGGGTTTCAACGATACCGAGTGGGACGAGGAATTCCTGCGCTTGTTCGTCGAGGAGCCGGAAAAGCTGACGGCGATGACGCATGCGGAGCTGGTCCGCCGCGGCGGCGCGGAGAGTGCAGAAGTCATCATGTGGATGGCCATGCGCGGCGCGCTGACCGAGGAGATCACCTGCATCCACCAGAACCACTACCTGGCGACGACGACGAATATGGCGGTTGCGGTGTACGAGCAGGTGGAGGCAAGCGGACCGCCGCCGGCGCCAGTGAAGGAGCGTTCGAATGAGCAGCTGGCCGGCATCGAGGATATCGAAGGCACCTATGCCTTCGATGTCGAACACAGCGTCAAGGCATTGAACCTGAACCGGTTCTTCTGGCGCCATCGCGAGCCGGCGTTTCGCGAGCTCGTGACGCGCGACCTGGAGGCTGCGTTCGAGGAACTGGGGCTGAGCGACGAGGAACGCGAACTGGTGCGGCGCAAGGACTGGCTCGGGCTGGTGCGGTATGGCGTGAGCTTCTTCGTCCTCGAGAAGTTTGCGCGGGTCCAGAAGATGTCGAATCTCCAGGTGTACGCGAGCATGCGGAGCGAGACGCTGGACGAATTTCTGGCAACCAGGCGCGTGCCCGCCTCGGCTTGAGAGAGCGGAAGCGCTGCCTCGGCGCGGTACGTAGGGTGGAGTCCCGACTCCACGCGTTTACGTGCGGGTGCATACCGCTCCGGTGTCCGTGCTGGTGCATACCGCCCCGATGTTCATGCGGTGAACCGCGTGGACTCGGGAGTCCACCCTACGAGAGCGGGCAACGCTGCCGGCGCATACATCGCGCTTCAATCGGCCTGGATGCCACCCGCCTTGATCACCCGCGTCCACTTCGCCGTTTCGCCTTCGACGAACGAACCGAACTGCGCGGGACTGGTCGGCGTAACGGTCGCCCCCATGTCCGCGAAGCGCTTGACGACGACCGGATCCGCCAGCGCCTGGCGCAGCGCGTTGTTCAGCTTCGCCACCACATCCGCCGGCATCCCGCGCGGCCCGACCAGCCCCCACCAGACCGTCGTGGTACTGCCCGGCAGCCCGAGCGGGGCCACCGTCGGCACCGCCGGCAGCAGCGGCGACGGCGCCTTGTCCATTACCGCGAGCGCGCGCAGCTTGCCGGACTGCGTATGCGCGACGACTTCCAGCGGATTGATCGACATGAAGGAGATGCGCTCGCCGATCAGGTCCGTCACCGCCTGCGAACCGCCCTTGTAGGCGACGTGCAGCGCCTGGAACCCCGCCTGGTCCTTCAGCAGTTCGCTGGCGAGGTGGCCCGAGCTGCCATTCCCGGCCGACCCGTAGCTGAGCTTTTCCGGATTGGCCTTGCCGTAGGCGACCATTTCCTGCAGCGTCTTGAACGGCGACGCGGCCGGGACGACGACCACCAGCGGCGCATAGCCGATGCCGCCCACCGGCGCGAAGTCATGGGCCGGGCTGTAGTTCAGCTTCGGGTAGAGCGCGCCGTTGCTGGCCAGGGTGTTGGACACCGTGAGCAGGGTATAACCGTCGGGATCGGACTTGGCGGCCGCGCTCATGCCGATATTCGTGCCCGCGCCCGGGCGATTGTCGACGATCACGGCCTGCTTGAGGCGCAGCGCCATCGCCTGGCCGACCAGGCGGGTGACGATGTCGACGCCGCCGCCCGGGGTGTAGGGGACGACGATGCGGATCGGCTTGCTGGGGTAGGCGTCCTCGGCATGCGCGGCCGCAGGGGAGAAAACGGCAAAGGCCGAGAGTAGCGCCGCAGGGACTGCGGTCTTGCCGAGGCTTGAAGCGCGTGGGACAGCTTTCATCATCTTTATTTTCCTAAAACGTGAGCTCTTCGGGCCAGTACAGGCGCATGGGGTTATCGACCAATAATTTCTGCTGCAATTGCGCGGTCGGCGCGATATGCGGAATGAAGTCGACCAGCAAGCCGTCGTCCGGCATGTGGTCCTTCAGGTTGGGGTGGGGCCAGTCCGTCCCCCACAGCACGCGGTCCGGGAACTCCTCGACGACGCGGCGCGCAAACGGCGCCACGTCGCGATAGGCGTTCGTCTCGCCGTCCAGCGCCTTCGGCCCCGTGACCGACAGCCGTTCCGGGCAGCTGACCTTGCACCAGACCTGCGGGTTGTCGCGCATGAAGTCGAGGAAAACGGCGAACTCCGGGCCGTCGGCCGGTTTGCTCACATCAGGCCGGCCCATGTGGTCCACCACGACGATGGTCGGCAGGGCGGCGAAGAAGTCCTTCAGCTCCGGCAGGTCCTGCGCCTCGAAGTAGACCACGACATGCCAGCCCAGCTTCGCGATGCGGCCGGCGATTTCCTCCAGCTCTGCCTTCGGCGTGAAGTCGACCAGGCGCTTGACGAAGTTGAATCGCACGCCGCGCACGCCGCTGTAGTGCAGGCGCTGCAACTCGTCGTCGCCGATGTCGCGCCGCACCGTGGCCACGCCGCGCGCCTTGCCGTTGGAGGCCAGGCAGGCGTCGACCATGGCGCTGTTGTCGGCGCCGTGGCAGGTGGCCTGCACGATGACGTTGCGGGCGAAGCCGAGATGGTCGCGCAGCGCAAACAGCTGTGCCTTGCTGGCGTCGCAGGGCGTGTACTTGCGCTCTGGCGCGAAGGGAAACTCGGCCGCGGGACCGAAGACGTGGCAATGCGCGTCGACTGCATTGGCGGGCAGCCGGAAGCGTGGTGTGGACGGCCCGTGATACCAGTCGAGCCAGCCTGGGGTTTTGGTCGTGTTCATCGTGCCCATTCTGAGCGCGCCGCGCCCCATCTGCCAGAGCGCCCGCATGCTAGCAGCTATAACAACTTGCTATATCATCTGCGCATAGAACCAATTTCGAAGGGACGCCGGTGGACATCAAGCAGCTCTCCTACTTCGTCAGGGTCGCCGAACTCGGCAGTTTTACCCGGGCGTCGATCGTGCTCGACATCGCCCAGCCGGCATTGAGCCGGCAGGTGCGCCTGCTGGAAGTCGAATTGCGCCAGAGCCTGCTGGTGAGGAACGGCCGCGGCATCAGCCTGACCGAGGCGGGCAGGGCGCTGCTCGAGCACAGCCGGGGCGTGCTGCACCAGATGGAGCGCCTGCGCGAAGAACTGTCCCGGGTGCGCGGTTCGCTGGCGGGACGCGTGGCCATCGGCCTGCCGCCGACCCTGGGCCGGATCCTGGCCGTGCCCGTGACCCGCGAGTTCAAGCGGCTGATGCCGGACGCCACCCTGTCGATCACCGAGGGACTGTCGAAGA
>Ga0308170_10001203_pt1 | contig 26159 bp, 36 predicted proteins | sample PhyBR2_2_FD_202136 | JGI IMG/M metagenome (GOLD analysis project Ga0308170, IMG submission 202136) | Phyllosphere microbial communities from UC Gill Tract Community Farm, Albany, California, United States - DLSLSB.R2 | ecosystem: Host-associated > Plants > Phyllosphere > Unclassified | place...
GAAGAGCGAGAAGCTTTTGATATCGAGCGAAACAGACCCATTCTGTCTCTCTCTTCTCACGAAGCCAAGCTCTCCGACTTCCGACTAAAGAGAGCAAATCGAATAAAGAAAGAGTACTAAGATTACGTAAAAAAGAGGAAGAGAATTTAAAGAAAAGTGTCTATGTCAAAGGAGGGAGAAAGAAAACAAGCACTATGCATCACAAACTAGCGGAAACCTGTCTCAATCTAGAAAGCGACAGCACCAACGACACCCATCATCGCAGCGATCACTCCTCCCGCAACTCCGATTTGTCCAGCTCCACTAGTCCCACTCGCGCTCTGACTAGGAGCAGTCATACTAGCACTCCTAGTAGTCGACATTGAATTTGTCGAGCTCGCTCCAGACATTGTCGAACTAGCTTGAGTAGTCGAAGGGATTGAAGCTGCAGAAGAAGCACTCGTCGTGTTTGCGGTTACTCCATTCTGAGCTCCGAGGGCCAAGGCATTCGATTGGAACGTGTGACAGGCGGATTCATTGTCTGCTTCATTCGTGTTGAGGCAGCTGGAGGGACGAGAGCGTGAGTGAGTGAAAGGGGAGAGAGAAGGGGAAGGAGACAAACAAGACGGCTCCGAGATAACATTCTGCTGCGTTGTTACCGATGTCGGAGAAGCTATGAGGAGAGTAGAGGTCAGTGAGCAGTAGGGATGGAAGAAGAGAGAGAGAGAACAACGTACTAGTAGACCCCAGAGTTGTTTGCGATATTGAAAGTCGCAATCGGCCCATTCTCTTCGGCGGTACCACTGTGAGCCCGTCAATCGCGACATATCAGTTCCCTGGCAAAGGAGAAATAGGAATCGCCAGAGTGCTCACGCAGGTACGTCCTCTACACCTGAATCGAATCCACCGTTTGAAGCGCAAGGATTATCGAAATCTGATTGAACGACTCGGTGGTTCCCTTGTAAGAATCGGAATTGAACTTCGTTGTCGGTGGTTTGATCAGATACTACCGTGCTGTAGAGAGGGGAGAGAAGGACGAGTTAGTGGAATGTAAAAAGGGAGGGAAAGCCAAGTAATGCGAAGGTGGGGAGGAATCGAAAGGGAGTTGATGTGAGTGGCGCTGTCGCGTGTGAGATAGTCCGTAGAGCATCATGAATTGTATGTGGAGTGTCTATACACCCTCATTCTCTCTCACGTCCTTCAGAGGAGATTCCGAAAAGTGGCGATCCTCCAACCCCTCCCATCCCCTTTTCTGTAGCGTAAATCCTCCCTTCGCTTGTAGAAGTCTTGTGAGAGTAATAGTGTAGCTTACCGAGAAGGATCGAACCTGTTTAGAGAGAATGCAGGGAGTCAGTGCGGGGTTCCGACGCCTCTTCAACAGCAAGAGAGCGGAAACGGACCCAACCCCTGGTTGCCCTGTCGTCTGGTCCTTGCCCACGCCAACTATGACACGCGCACGCTCAACTAGAGTCAGCGAGGAGGGTTCGGTCAGGAGACGGTTCGATGAGAGGAGGGGCGTACCAGTGTAGACGAAAGCGTGTGCTGAAGTAGCTAGGACAGTGAGTGCCGTAAGAGTAGTCGTGAATGAACGCATCTTTATAAGTCGTGAAGTGGAGTGGAGTGAAATGAGAGGAAGGAGAGAGGGAGAGAGGGAGAGAGAATTTTGAATCAACTTGAACTTTCAAAGTTTCGCTCTCCTCGATTGCTACTACTTTCCTCTCAACTTGTTGCACTGCCTCCGTGGCACGAAGCCGAATCATCGACTCGGTAAGACTTCTCCTTCTCCAGAAAAGAATCTGGGCTCCCAATCAATTCCCCCAGACTTCTGCGTTGCGTTGCGAAACATTTTGGGTTTCGATCAAAATCTCACTGACGCCTTGCTTGCTTTGAACAGTCAAGAACACGTTCAACACTCTTTCAACCTTCTACACTTGACTCGTCAAAAGTTCAGTCGACGTCGAAGAAGTCTTTCCCTCCTTTTTCACTTTCAAGTAACTCCACGACTTTTCTCCTTTTCTCCCTCTTCCCCCAACCCCACTCTCGACAAATCCTTATCGCTCACTCAATATGACCGAAGAGAAGAAATACCGTTCAGCCAATTACCGCGGTAACGCTGTAAGTCTCCCTGCTCCCTCTCTCCCTTGCTCCTCGTTGTTGAATGAAAAAGGAAATTGACCGAGTTTGCAACGTGTTCCCCCTCGCAACAGCGTGGTTTGAACAAACATGAGAAAGCACAAGGAGAGGACAACTACACCATGATGCAAGGGTTCGAATGGTACGAAAAACCTGGAGGATCTTACTACAAAACCATGTTATCTCGAATCCCTTCTCTCTCTTCGATGGGAATCACCGCAATCTGGTTACCTCCCCCAACGAAAGCTTCCTCCCCCGAAGGAAACGGTTATGATATTTATGATTTATGGGATTTGGGAGAATTCGAAGCGAAAGGAGATAGGGCTACGAAATGGGGTACGAAAGAAGAATTACTCGAGTTGACAAAGAAAATGAAGGAGTTGGGAATTGTCGCTTATTGTGATGCTGTTTTGAATCACAAGGCTGGTGCCGATTACACCGAGACGTTCAAGGCGATCGAAGTTGCTGAAGAGAACAGGAATCAAGAAATTTCAGATGCTGTACGCTGTCTCACTCTCACCCTCTTGTTTTTCTCTCGAGAGAGTGTCACTGACTCTCGCTCGTTGTACTGGAACTCACAGTATGATATCGAAGGATGGACCGGATTCAACTTTGAAGGTCGTAAAGGAAAACACTCTGAATTCATTTGGAACTTCAACCATTTCACTGGTGTCGATTACGATGACAAGAGCAAGAAGACTTCGATCTTCAAGATTCAGGGAGAAGGTAAAACTTGGGCAAAGGCCGTCGACAAGGAGAAGGGTTCTTTCGTTAGTCTCGACTTTTCATCTTTTCCCCTCGTTGTGCGATCAAACTGAGCGATTCTCCGTTTTCGTCTTTTTTAAGGATTACCTCATGTTTGCCGATGTCGACCACTCGTACGCCTCTTCCCTTCTTCTCCTACTCTTCGGAAACGTTGCAACTGACATTCGCTCTTCGTTCTTTCGCAGTCACCCAGATGTCAGTGAAGAGATGATTAAATGGGGAGTTTGGATCCTCAAGGAAGCTGGATTCGACGGATTCCGTTTCGACGCGATCAAACACATCGATGAGAGTTTCATCGCTAAATTCTGTCAAGAAGTTCGAGACCGAGTTGAGAACGTACATCTTTCCTCTCTTTCTCCCTCTAGCTTCCTGTTCGAGGTGCTGATTTGAGTGAAATGTGTGAGAATAGCCCGATTTGTTCTGTGTTGGAGAATTCTGGAAGGATTCGCTTGGATCGCTTCAAGGTTACCTCGATAGGTGTCCTACTCAATTCTCAATCTTCGATACTCCTCTTCACTGTACGCTCTTTCCTTCTCTTCTCTATCGCTCATGCTGAGCTGATGAGAGGTGGTTGGGTGATTGCAGACAACTTCAAGCAAGCAGGAGACCAAGCCGAAAACTTTGATATTCGATCCGTGTTTGATGATTCACTCCTTCAAGCTCGTCCTATGGACGCTGTCACTCTCGTTGAGAACCACGATACTCAAGTGAGTTGGAAACGAACCAAAAGATACGCTTCTTCTGACCTCGAACTGACCCGTTTCTTATTCGTTTCCTTCACCAGGTCGGACAGTAAGCCCCTTCTCGCTCTTCCCTTCTCCCGTTCTCATCACTAACTCTTGTGGGTACTTCTGCAGAGCTCTCGAGTCGGCCGTAGCACCCTGGTTCAAGCCCCTCGCCTACTCTCTTATCCTCCTCCGAGGTGACGGTTACCCCTGCGTCTTCGCCGGTGATCTCTACGGATGCAAAGGAGACCCCGAAACTGAACCCGTTAACCAATTGTCCGATATCATTCGTGCTAGGAAACTCTTTGCCTGTACGTTTTCCGCTCTCTCTCGCTAGGTTTCGAAGCTTAGGTTTGGTCGAACTCGTGCAGACGGTCCTACGAGGGACTACAAGGATCACATGAACTGCTGGGGATGGGTCAGGGAGGGTGATAAAGATCACGATGGATGTGCCGTCGTCATCTGTAACGGAACCGGTAAGCTTTCGTTGTCTCTCTCTTCGAAACCTCCATTTTTTCTCACTCTTTTTTCCTCTGTTTCGTACAGGTGACGGTGAGAAGCACATGCAGATCCCCGACGGTCACGCTGGTGAAGTTTGGACAGACGTTCTCGGATGGTACCAAGGAGAAGTTACTATCGGTGAAGATGGATGGGCCGATTTCAAGTGCCACGAGAGGAGTGTCAGTATCTGGGCGAAGAAGGACGCTCGAGGAAGGGAGGAGTACGGTCAAGATACCAAGGAGATCGAGGAGGGTGTCAAGGATCTATAGAATTTGAATCGGTTCGTCGTGTTGGGTTCTTGGGTTCGTTAAAAAAAGGCATTCTCGGTTGTTTTCTCTCTCTCAGTTTATACACTCAATTCTCTCATCAAAGATATATCTGGTCAGTTTAGACGTGCAAACATGGGTTCTCTCTCCGTCGATCGAAACTCTGAGTCGGCATTGTGCGAAAATCCAATCTCATTCGCTCTGAAGCTCTACCAATGTTTCCGTGCCCACTAACTTTCACCTCCGATTCAAAGCGCTCGATGAGCTAAGGCGTTGTCCTTTTCGCGTGCTTCCTCACTCTCGTCTTCTGCAGAATCGCTCCATGAAGCATACATCTTCGAGAAATCAGTTCCGAAGCGTAGTATCTCCATTCCGGTGCGGCTCACTTGCCATACTTTGTCGAGCACAGATGGACCCCATCTGACTGCAGGCGAAAGAGCGAACCTCAGCGAGGCAAGGCAGAGGAAAGATGGAAAAACTTGACAAACCCATCGCAGCAGGAGCGGCCAGTCCAGCGCCAGCACATTTCGCGCTACAGCCTCCGAAGGCTACATTGCATGTCTTGACAGCAGGTATCGCAAGAGGATTCGGGACGGTTCCAAAGCTGAGGGCCTGCGTGAGCTTGGTTTCCTTGTCACGAAAGAACGAAAAAGGAGCTTACGTGAACCCAGCAGCTGAGTAGCAGGCGACCACCAGACTCGCACATCCAGATTGACAGATTCCATACGGCGCCATACCTTGAGCTGAGGTAGCGAATCCGAGAAGGGCAAGGACTTGAACGATCAAAAAGAACTTCATTTTTCTGTTGTTCCTGTACGTCAGTGTCAGCTAGAGACTAAGATGTCGAATAAAGCGTGAAGATACTGACTTGTCGTGACCAGACTCGCAGTGAAGGGAAAGGAAACAACAGTAAGCGAAAGCTCTTTTAAAGGAGAACGGGAATAGATAATTCACAAGGCACAACGGACTCCTCGGTGTTGAATGACGACGACGTGGAGCTTACACGTAGCGTAGAACTTGCTAGAACGAATCTCGCAGAGCGAACTCGTCGCAAAGCAGAAATTGTCGAAATTCGATTCCAGGAGAAGTATCGCCAACTCTGACGTTACTCTCATCAATTCGGGCGAGAGAGGAAGAGTACAGACGTTGTTTCGTGTTACAAGCGCTTCAGATTGATTCACTGCTGTATCTCAAACTCGTTCCCGATTCACCTCTTGCTGAGCATGATGACTCCGGATTGAGGTTCCTCTCCTCCAGGTCCCGAGTCGAACGTGACGACTGCACGTTCTCGATAACTGAGCTTCGCTTCGTTACGGAAGAAGTACCAGGTCCACGAGACTTCCGGAGTCGGTTCCCAAACGATCGTTTGCAATGATCGATGAGCTCTCGCGGCGGCGCAGAATCGTTTGACGTAGAGCGGACGGACACCATCAAGGTCCTCGCCTATATATCAGAGCAGAGCTCATTGTCAGCGATGCCGAATCAAAGGCGAGGATAAAGAAAGAAACGCACGAATTCGACTACGAACTTCATCATCGACTGAGTTTCCCCTACAACTGACGATGCGCATGTCTCCTCGAGCAGCTGAGCGTATGTACTTTCCATCGTGGATCAGGAGAGGCGAGAGGTTAACAGCTCGAGAATCCCATGGATCGTTGAAAGTAATCTTGACAAGATTGGGAAGTTGAGAAAGGACTGCAAAGTACTCCGACTGTAAATTGATATGTAGAGATCAGAATAAGTCCACGGGTAGCTGAGGGGCGAACGACAGAGCTCACCGGTTCAGCTTCGAGTCTTCCTTCGAAATCGAAATCGTTCAAATTGACACAAGTTTTGGCGAGTTTGTCGAAGTGATCGGGACGGAGAGGTTTAGCGTCATCGAAGAGGATACGAAGGGTACGGAGACTATGAGCTGAACAGAAGTCGGGCGATTTGACGAAATCAGCAAGGTCGATCGGAGTTATACCATTGAGGTATGCGCTAAAGAGCGGAGAGATCAGTGCTGTGCGGAATGAGCGAGCGAGCGAGCAGAGTATACTGCTCGAGAGTTGCTCCAGCAGTAAGCGAAGAGAGAAAGACTGGATATCGTTTCGTGCAGTCTCTGAAGAAGACATTGCTGCGGGCACGATCAATCGCATCAGTTCGCAGTGTACAGGGAGGAGTGTTGTAAGCAGCTTGACTTACATTCTCTTCAACAGTGGTCGAGAACATACTACCGTTTCCGCTTCAGGTTTCTTGAGCATGGCGAGAGCCAAATGCGAAAGGTAAGGAGCAGCTTTGATGAGTTCTTTGAGGAGTCTTGGAGTGAAGTTTGCGTTCTCGATATTGAGTCTCTTGAGTGAGGGTAAAGAGATCGACTTTGAGACGAGTTCCGATTGTCGAAGAGCGACTTCCCACCAGTCTTTCCCAAAATCCTCACGTTCCCAAGGAGGGATATCGAGATAGAGCACTTGAAGATTGTCTCGAGCTTTCGCGAGAAGCTCAGCGACTCCATCGATGACACTTTGACGGAACTTGTCTACGGGAGGTCGAGCGCTTGGGTTCGAAGCATCTTCTGAGGGGAGCGTACGAGGGCACACGTTGAGGCAATCAGTTAGTTCGATCCTTTGACGATAAAGCTGAAGTTCGAGCGAGACGAGTCTCGGCGTGAGGGAGATCAAACTTGGAAATGATTCGACCCCTCCACTGCACATGTTGATGAGACTGAATTTTGGAAGCCGAAGTAAGGTCGAGAGGAATATCTGAGGGATGGGTAGACTTGAAGCGTGAGTGTATTTGCGAAGCGAAATCATTTGCTGTTAATCAGCTGTCAGCGCTGAGTCCTGACGAGCTTTGCGAGCTTAGCGAGCTTACTTGAAGACATTCGTTGGCTTTCTGGAAGCTCTCGGGGAGGAAATCGTAGATCGAGACGTGTCTAGAAAAGACAGGGCTCGGTGAGCGACGAAAGCAAGAAAGGGTGAAGTAGATAGTAGACGTACTGTGCTGTAGCCAGAACGCGGCTGTGAGACTTCAACATCCACTCCATCTTCTTCTGATATCCTCGAGTCCTCTTTGCTTCCTGTTCACCTAGTTTGATCGTGCGAAATACAGACGAAAAGAGAAGATTGCGAAGTTGACGGTTGCTAGAACTGAGATTGACGATAGCTCTGTATGTCGTTCCATCAAGATCAACTTTGCTGATCATTCCTCTGGTACAGAAACTGTCATCTCCTTCAACGGGGAGGAACTCTGAAATGTGTTCGAATCTGGGAGGAAGTCTCGTCAAGCAAAGCACGGGAACGAGAGAGACAGACGTGGGCGTACATATAGAGTGGCAAGTGTTCGATTCGCATCTTCGTCGAGTCGTAATGAGTCCAGAGCAGTTCGGGAAGTGAAGGGAAAGAGAGGAAGAGACAAGACTCGCTTCTCTTCCTCGACCACAACACTTCGATAACGATCGATAGCTCGGCAAGACACTGGGAGACCACCAAAGATTCTCTCTAACCCACTCATCTCGCCTGTCGAAGCTGGCTGCTCCTCTTTCTCAATTCCCCTCTTTCCCCTCTTTCCCTCCTCTATACTCCCTACGCTCTCGCTACTCTCTATATAAGACACTCGACATGCTCAGAAGTCACTCAAGCAAATGTTCCTGACTTTCAGACTCCTCTCAACATCTCATTCGCTCAATCGACTTCTCTTCATTTTCGGCTCATCTAGGATCAAGCAGAACCGCCCCGACAATGCGTTGAACGCCTCGAGCGCGCGATGGTGTCAAACAGCAAGATATTCGGTCGCTTTGCAACACCTTACGTCCTCTTTCGAGACAGAATCGACCGCAGGAATGGTTTAATGGGGTAGGGTTCAAGTCGGTTCAGATCAGCCGTTGGACTCGGTGACCAGCTCGACACTCAATAGAGAAGATCGAAAGGGATTGGTAGGAGAACGGGAATTGATAAAGAAGGAAATGTTGATCGTGAGTTCGAAAGTCCCCTCAAAACACGCTTGACCTTCAGAGAAAGGCAGCTGACCCTTTGCTCCTACCATTCCGCAACAGTGAGCGGACGGTATCTCCTTACGAGCGATGTATCAATGACAATATGCGACTGGATTTCGCAAGTCCGACTCGACGAGGCAAGTTCTGCGAACGAAGAGCAGTTCAGCTCGCTCGGGACCTTCTCCGCCTACAAGCTCTGTGCCAAATCATCAGACTGCTTCGCGGACATCCTCGACGCCAGCTTTCCGCTTCGAAACAGGAGGAGAGGTTACGCTCAGGGTCCACGATTCTGGTCCCCTTTGACTGCGACAACTCGTTCGGAGTTGCTGACAGACGGCAGTAACCATTCAGTGCTGACGTCTGCCCCCTCTGTCCTATCTCTGCCTTCGTCTCGACTTGACAATTCAATGCCCTACGCCTCCCTACATTTTTCCTCGACTTTCGTTGTACTCTCGGATCCGTCAACTCACCCGTTCCCGTTCCGAATCTTCGATCATTGCCGTCTCCCACGAAAGCTTTCGACATTCTAGACGCTCAAATCTGCCTCTCGTGGATTTCGCAGCTTTCTCGCTCCCTCTCTTGCTCCTCCTCTTCACTCCTCCTCGCTTACTTTTTCAGTCGAGACTTCATTCAAGACGATACACCACAGTATACGTATGGCGGAGCAACACTCTCAAGGACGCCAGCCTGCGCCGAGTGTTCCCAGTTCGAAACCAGATTCTGGTAGCAGAAAGGTATCTCCTGAAGAGATGTGCCACTCCACCGTCGCTGAAGACGGCGACGATATCTGGCACTGTTCATTTGAGGGTTGCTTGTCCAAACCAAAGGACAGCCGCAGCGTAAGCGGGGTTTGTCTCGATCTCGACTTACTTGTCCAACTTTGCTAACGCCCTTGCATCACCCTCGCAGAAAGTGATAGCTCACTATCAGAGATATCACAAGGAGCCTCCGCACCTCTGCCAATATTGCGACTCGAGATCACACACTCGCCATGTATCCTGATCTTCCTCTCATCAATATCAGCCGCATTTGTACTGAGCCTACTTTTGTATCGTATGAATGTATAAGGACTATCGAATGCATCTCAGGAGTGCACATACCACCGGAAAGCACCACAAGTGCAAGTGTGAAGTCACTTCATACAATCACGAACAGTGAGCTTTTCGCTTCTTCACAAGTCTCACAAACACACTCAGCTTATTATTCTCAAGCTACAGACATTATGAACAACATCTGAAGGAGTGGTGTCCTGAGCGTCCGAGACGTGATCCGGGATGGGAAGGGCGAGAATGGGATTCTAGGGAGAAACGCTTCGAACCGGTTGTGAGTCTGCCCTTTCCACTCGTCAGATTCCCAAACTTGCCGCCATTGATGCACGGTCAATCGCTGGTCTCTGCATAGTCATCGCTTCCTTCAGCTTCGAGCTCTACTCGACCTGCTCCTCCTCAACCATATCGAGATCCTGTTCTCGCATCCGGAATTCCCGAAGTCGACTTCACCGGCAGATCAGCTCTACCTGGTGAAGGACAAGGATACTTACCGCTTACAAACAACCCATCCTTGCTCACAAATCAACACCTCCACGAATCCGCTTCACTCGAATCTCCCTTGCACTATCAGCCAATTCCGAACTCTTTCGCACCACACCACGACGAGTCGCACCGTTTCCAATTCTTCGCTCCTTCTGACCCTCCTCATGATCCAGTATTCGATAGCGCACCTCAGTCTATCCGTGGTCAGCTCAATCCGCCCACTCAGGAGGTCAATCTCGATGCAGTCACATACGAGATGAATCAAAGCGATCCACCTTTCGGGAACAATCTTTACCTTCCGAAACACTATCCGAATCCTTCGCTTCGACTCGTCCATCCGTTCGATCAGGTGCAACCGCTTCCCTTCCAGCATCCCTACCCCGGACTCGCTTCAGACCCTCCCGAGGACGCTTACATCGCTCTGCAGCAACCTAGAACCGCCTTCAACGGTTTCGAATCGAATCAAGGAGGATACCCTCAATCTGGCGATCGCTTCACTGACCCGGCTCATCAGCTCGACTATCCCTCTGCCTTCCCTTCTCATCTGTCTCCTTCACAAATGCCCTCATATCAACCTGCCTACCGAGATCAGTCCAGCTCTTCGTTTCCTCCAACACCGTTCCTTTCCCATCCCCAACCGCACTCTCTTTCTCCCGCCACCTCGCTTCGATCCGCTCCTTACATCCCGACAGCTCGGCAGAGCGCTGCTCCTATCGTACTCGACCCGCTCCCCTACCCGATTCAACGTTCTGACCGTCGTCGAGGAGGAGGCCCATCGAATTCTTCTCGTCCCCCTCACTCGTCGGCCCGAGAGCCTTACTCTCGCTCTCGACGTCCCTCAAATCGTTCAGCTCCGAGTCCAAATGGAGTCAGTCGACCTTTCAGCCAAATCGAGGACAATGGTTTCGGCTTGATTCACGATAGGACTCTGCAACGCTCTTTACCGAAACTCGGTCGACGTCAAGCTCGATGCTACGGTCAAAACGTCGTGATGTAGCGGTGGAAGAATGAAGTGACTAGATGGAGAATGGATTTACGCGAAGGAGGGGAAGAAAGCAGCAGCAAGGAAAAGAACAAGTTGTTTCGGAGGAGTAGGAAAGGGCTTTGCATACGGATAAGGCTCGGGAACAGACGACTTGTAATGACGGGCTCGAATAACATGTATAGATTGATTGTCAACGATTTGATGGACATCGAAAACCGAGGATGGAATGCGAAACAAGTTTAGTTGAAGTCGAATCCTTTTCCTCAGGTCGAAAAACCTCGAGCTGCGAGAAACCGCTGCGCCTTGCACAGCCCGTCGACTCATGTATCAAGATCAGAGACAGCGTAGTGGATCATACGCTTGGCTGCGACTTTGCGAGAACGAGTCGAAACCTGCAACATCGTGGAAACGAGAAGTCGTCACTTTCCCATGTACACTTCAACTCCTCCTCTCGCAAAGCATCCCCTCCCTCATCAAGAATCGAGAAGAGACAGAGAGGAAGAACAGAAGTTCGTTCGTGTTGCAAGCGTCTTTTCGTTTCCTACTAATTGACGCGTTTCTCGTAGCTTTCTAAGCAAGCATCAAAACAGCAGATTGAGGGATATCTCCTTGAGGACCTTTGTTGAAGGTGATCTCGGCATGCTCCTTGAATGTGACCTTGTTGTCAAAGGAGCGGAAAAAGTTCCAAGTCCACTCGACCTCAGCACTCGGGTTCCAGACGATCGTTTGAAGCGAGCGATGGGCCCGCGCAATGGCACCGAATCGTCGAACGTAAAGGGAACGGACTCCGTCGAGATCATCACCTATGAAAGAGCGAGTCATCAGCAGACTTGCGGAAGAGATGAGGCAGAATCGGAACTCACGGATACGACTACGAACTTCTTCATTGATCGAGTTTCCTCTACAGCTGATGACGCGGAAGTTTCCCATGCTCTCTGATCGAATCGACCTTCCATCGTGCATCATGAGAGGGGAGACATCGACAATTCGAGAATCCCAGGAATGATTGAAAGTGATCTCTGCCAACCTAGGGAGTTGAGAGAGCGTAGCGAAGTACTCGGGCTGTTGTATAACCAATCTTCAGGGTGAGACCGAATATGATGAACTTGGCGAGATTGGCACCCACAGGATTCGAAAAGAAGAGTGCAGCTCCGAATTTGAGCTTGACCAAGTTGATGCAGGTTTGTGCTAGCGTCTTGAAATGACTAGCACGTAGAGGTGACTCGTCGTCGAAGATGACCTCGAGCGTTCGAAGACTAAGAGCTGAGCAGAACTTGTCGGATCTGACGAAAGTACCGAGATCTGGTGGAGTGATTCCGTTGAAGTAGACACTGTAGACGAGAATGAAAGCCATTCAGCCCAATGCCTCCGTAGCAAAGAATCGAGAGGTCTGAGGTCGAGAACGTACTGCTCAAGAGTAGCGCCAGCGGTCAAAGAAGACAAGAACTTCGGATATTGTTTTGGGACATCTCCGAAGAAGATGTTGCTGTATCCCGCCCGTCATCAGTCTCTGTTCGTAAGCATGGCATTGTGTCGCTGTTGAACGCACAGAGTCTTGAGTAAAGGTAGAGAGCGAATATCCATCTCGGAATCTTTCTTTCTGAGTGACGCGAGAGCGAGATGAGTGATGAAAGGCGAGCTATTGAAGATTTCCTGTAGAAGATCTGGAGTGAAGAGAGCAGCTTCGATGGACAACCTTTTGAGTTTGGGAAAAGACAAAGAACCCAATTCTTTTGCGAGACGATGTGATTCTTGGAACCATTCGAGTTTGATCCCATCCTTGTAACCGAGCGCGGTGTCGAAGAAGAGAATCTCGAGCTTCTCATGGTTTGCTGCTAGGAATCGAGACAAACCAGTCGAAAGGGCACGACAGTAATCTTCAAGAGAAGGTTTGTCCCCAGGCGACGAGGATCCATCTTCCCTCGGTTCGGGCTCTAGGATACGAGGCGATACGTCGAGACAGTCTGTTTCGTAGACATGATGGCGACCGAGGATGAACTCGAGGGAGACAATCTTGTGAGAGAGTGCAGTAAGGGTCGAGAACGATTCGACTCCTGCCGCATACATCGTGAAGTGGCTCAAACGAGGGAGACCGTGAAGAGTCGAGACGAAGAGACCCGGGATTGCGAGAGAGGAGGCGTGAGTGTACTTGCGAAGAGAGAGCATTCGCTAGTTTGAGACGAAAGTCAGCAAGTTCAAAGGATTGAGTAGATAAAGCTTTCTCACAGAGATGCATTCGTTGGCCAAGGAGAACGCGTCAGGCTTGAACGACATGAGGACGAGCTGTCTGTTCCCATGACTCGAGTGAGCGAAATCACGATAAGGGAAATAGGCGAACCAGAACTCACTCGGCAGTAGCTAGAATGTGATTGCCAGACTCCAAGAGCCATTTCATCTCTCTCTTGTAGGTTGTAGTCCTTGTGTTGTGATACTGCCCAATGCGAATCGTCTCGAAGACGAACGAAAAGAGTAGTCTGCGCAAAAAGCGATTGCAAGAAGAAAGGTGGATAATCGCTGGCGATACGCCTCCGTCAGGGTCGTACTCAGTAATGATACCTCGAGTATTCTCTGTCAAGGGGTGGCCGTCTCGACCGCAAGAGGAGATGTGCTTCAAACTATGCAAGAGTCGAATCGTCACCAACAGCTCTAGAGCGAGAGCAGAATAGATCCGGCTTACAGGTAGAGAGGAAGACTCTGAATGGAGGTCATCTCGAGTCGTAGCGAGTTCAGAGCAGTTTCGAGAGTGAGAGGTAAGAGAGGAAGAAACAAACTCGCTTTTCTCCCTCGACAACGACGTCGCTGGAATGTGCTAAAAATTCATGAGGTGTATTTGATCATATTGTACACAAGCTTGCAGTCTCGAGAGTTTCACAGAGAACAGCGAGCGTACCCCTAACTTCTTCCTTCTTCTCCTTTCTCCTCTCTTCCAAAACTTTCGACTCCTCGAGATACGCCGGGAAGGGCTCTCAGCTAATCGAAACGATCCTTTGATACTATTTAACGTAGTCAAGTCTCGCCCCTCTCGCTGAACGACGTTCCCTTGAATTCACCTCCTATCTTCCTCATCTCGAATCGACTCCTGCTCCCCCGGCATCCCCTCTAGCGAATATCAAAGAGGCTCGGATCATTACCGAACCTATATCTACCTCTAGAGCTACTCAGATCAGCATGAACGGCTCTCAAGAAGAAATTGAAGGAGGGGAACAAGGAGACTTTGGGTTGGACTTGTTCACTGAGCAGGATCTCGTAGATCGATTGGTACAAGCCGTCACAGATGAGGATTTGTATCAAGTAGTGTTTTGGATCAAGAGGTTGGAAGAGAAAGGTTGGTTGGAGAATATCAATGATGGTCGTGAGTACCTCCTCCTTCCGTCGCAGCCCTTATGATCTTGGCCTTAACGTAACAACCGGTCTTACTCTCTACAGACAGCGCCACGACCATGACTCCTCTCGTTGCAGCCGCTTCAAAAGAAACTCAAACTCGAAATCGCAACTTGATTGTTCGAGTCTTGCGAGCGAAAGGTGCTGAACTACCTTCAGGAGACGACGCGATCTGGTTGGAATTGATTCGACCTTGGGCAATCGAGATGGTCGAAACTAAGACTGATCCCGAAAATGAAGAGGGTTCGTTTCCCTTGTGCTTTTCGTTTTCTCAGCATGATATGAGTGACTAACCTCGCTCGACCCAACAGAGAAAGACGCTGCATACCTTCTCGCTGCGACCGACGACGAAGCCGAACAATGGATCTCGCAGAACCTTCCTCCTCATCAATCTCAATTCGGATACGCCGATTCTCCTCGTGGTCAACGTTCTCACTCTCTTCCCCTCGCCGGAACTTCGAATGGTCGCTCAAACTCTCTACCTAGTCGCTACACTCCTCTTGGTGCCGGTACTTCCGGCAATTACGCTTTCCCTTCTTCACCTCATTACAAACCCGATCGCGAAAGTACTCTCCCTCCTATCGAAGAACCACAATTCGGCAACTTCCCCGAACGTGATCGTGAAGGTACTCTCCCACCCATCGCAGAACCTCACCTCGGTTTCATCGACCTTACAGAATCTCGTTCACCTTCCCCTGTTCTCCCGAAAGACGAACCCATCGACGAACCTCTCTACCCTTCGAACCCTGCCGATTCTTCTCCCGCTTCATCTCGCAAGATCGACAAAGGGAAAGGTCGAGCTTCCGAAACTCCCGATTCTTCCTCGACCGCTCGCGCTCACCTTCGAATCGATAACCTTCCAATTCGTTACACTGATCAAGATCTTTCGAACCTCTTCTCCGATTTGAGTGGAGTCATCGAAGCCTCCGTACAAGATCAAACAAACGATTCTTCTTGGGGTTTGATCACTTTCAAGAGTCTCGTCGCTGCTCAACATGCTTACGCTGTCAAAGTCGGGAAAATCGCACCTGGAGGAGTAAGACCTTTAGAATTGAAGATCTACTCGAGTGAAGGGAAACCTGTCGAAGCTCATGTAGCGGTCGAACCTGCTAGTGGATCGAATGGCAATGGTGCGAACGGAGGAGAAAGATACTCTATGGGATTCTCGGGTGGAGCTAGACCTGAAGGAGAACGAGGACCTGTCTACAGTGGTCGAGACGCTGATCGAGCTGGAGCTGGAGGAGGAGGAGGAGGATACAACAACGGAAACAACAACAATGGAGGAGGTCCAGTTGGAAACTTCTCTCACCCAGGCCCGATGCCTTTCCAAGGTCGATTCTTCCCTCGTCCTCGCGTACCCTACATCTTCACTGCTGCAGAGTTGGCTCGTCGTGTCTTCTTGGGAGGATTGCCGTTTGGGATCTCGGAAGATGAGGTTGGGAGGATTTTCAGTGAAAAGGCGAAAGTGAAAGCGAGGGTTTTGAGGGTGAAGAATAGTCCTGATGGGAGTCATGCTTTCGCGTTAGTCAATCTCTCATTCTACTATCAACCGTATGCTTCGTACTGATAGGGTGGAGCGGAGCTTGTCTAGCTTCGTTCAACATCCCGATTCGATCACAGCCGATTTCGCAATCAAAGCTCTTCACGGTCAAGTCTACTCAGGTCATCTCTTACAACTCGAGTGAGTCGCTCATGTCATCCCTCATACATGCTCCCGCACTGAATGGTAAGATCGATGGTTTCACAGACATGTCAACGAATTGGCTCATCGATGGCTCTTCTCACTCACTCTCTATGGCTTCCCTTCGAATTGGGAATATCGCGATGGTGAGCCTCTTTCTCTCTCTTCAGCTATTTGCCAACAAACTGAGGATCAATTGAGCTTCACAGTCAGCGATTTCCTCATTTCGACGATCGGGTCTTTCGCCGGATTGCGAGTTTCCCGTTCCTACGGTCGTACCGGAGACCTCTCTGTCCGCGTCGAACTCCGTTACGAGACTGAACTCCGTTGGGCCGCAAACGAGTTGAACGGTTTGATCGTCAAGAACGAACCAATCCGAGCCGAAGTCGACCAAATCGGAATCAGGAAGAAAATTGAACGAGAAATGGCTTACGAGAGGTTACAAGAGAAAGTTGCGAATGGTGGTGGGAATAATGGTCAACCACATGTCGTTGGAATGCCTCAAGAAGGATACAATCCTTATGATCCAGCTGGATCGACTACGGGAGGTTACGATCCGATGTACCCTGCAGCTACGAACGGAGGAGGTTCGACCCCACTCATCAACGGAAACAGAACTCGACCTGCTCCTCCTCCACCTCCACCACCTCCAGCGAAACGCTCGAAAACAGATGGACAACTTCCAGAAGGATCTCTCAGACCCGCTTCACTCGCAGTACCGGAAGAAGAAGATAACGTCAATCCTTTCTCACCTAGGTGGATGATGGGTGGGAGATAGATCAGTGAACCCCTGCTTGCAAAATGTATGAGGAATGGTTGTTTTTGATCTTTGGACTTGGGGAAATGTTTTCGTTGATTTTTCGATTTTTTTTTACGCAACTCTCGCATATATCGTTTTTACCCCTTTCTGTCGTTTTTCTCTCTGATATAGTAACAATGCTCGTTTGCTTCTTACGGGTTCAGAAGAGAGAGAGACTTGTTTTGATCGGGACGATCGGGTACGAGCCGTCGAACAGAAATTGCTGAGAAATCTTTCACCAGATTGCTCATCTTCTCCTCACATCTTGCTTTGCTTCTCGACTTGCTACATCCACTCTACTCCGCTGCATCAATTCAACGCACCCACTCGGCAGCGGTTCAGCTCGATTGAGGAGGATCCCGAACTTCCCCCCCGAAATTGCGACATTTCAGCAGCTTCCAATTCCCTCAATCCACAAGCTAGACCGACCTACAGCCCGATAATTCCTCAGTAACAGCTCACAACTCGCCTCATAGTTTGATCGGCACCTTTGGAAGAGTTCTCGTTCAATCTCGCTTCCTTCTCTTCTCACGCCGATTCCTCTCCAATCTCACTACCCTCGACCCTGAACCAGCAAGATGGGATTACTAGCTCTAGGAACTCCCTTACCTTGGTCAGAAGCGAAGAAGCATGCGGATTACGTGAGGGAACATGGGATTGAACAGTTTTTGAGCGTGTGGGAAAAGTTGAAAGATAGGACTGGAGATAGACTCATGTGGGGAGATGAGGTACGCTTTGATCTTTCATATCTACTCTGCGTATCGAATACATATAATGAGGGAAAAGAGAGAGGGGAGGTGGAGCAAGTGGAGGTGGGGAGGAGTTGAAGGAAGAAGAAGGAAGAGGATCGCTTCGTTCATTCCTCACGAGATCTGTTACGGTGAGGATAGTCACGACAAGACAGACGTATTCGGATTGAGCAGCCTGCATTCTGGTCAACCTCCTTCGAAGCTGACCTCGCTTTCTCTCGCCATCGACTTGACAGATCGAGTACATGATCATTTCCTACGACGATGAAGACAAGAACGCAAGGCTATCTCTGAGGCAAGAAGAAATTCTGGCGGATTTGCACAGTGACGGACAGAAGCGAAAAGCTGAGAATCCAACGAAAAGGTGAGTGAAGACGTCGAGTGATCTCAAAGAAAGCCGGCTGATCGCTGTGTCGTCTTGTCATCACAGCGCTTGCATCCCTGTGTTTCATCCCGAATATGGACGTTACATGCTCGAATCGACTCCGGGAGAACCTTACGGAGCGACTTTGGACGATTTGATGCTTGTTGAGGGAAACATGCGATTCCGGTTCGTTGCTGATTGAATCTCAACCGCATTTGCTTCGCTTGCTGATGTTGAGGTCCATGTCTGCTTGAACAGACGGAAACTTGCGCAGTCTCGAATGAAACCTCATGAAGTTCCGCTCACTCTCACTTCCTTCCCTCGACTCGGCGCCCCTGGAATCTTCACCGACCCTTATCACAAACCAGGAGGAGGAGTAGCGAGAAGTTTGTTCTTACCCGACGAAGTCATCAATCAACATGTTCGATTCCCGTTCGTTCTCAATTTCGTTCACTCTCTAGTTTCGCATCGGAACTGAGTCGACGATGTTGTTGGTAACGAACAGTACTCTTACTGCAAACATTCGAAGACGAAGAGGATCGAAAGTTGCTATCAACATGCCCATCTTCGTCGATGAGAACACTCCTCGACCATTCGTTGATCCGACTGTACCTCGAGACAGAAATGATTGGCCTGAAGATGCTAGTGCGTTCGACGTTTCTCTTCATTTTCCTGCTCACGTATTGATGTGGAGCTCATTTGCTCGCAGACGCTCGAGAAGGAGCAGCGAAAGATGATCACATTTATCTCGATGCGATGGGATTCGGAATGGGTTGCTGCTGTCTTCAGATTACTTTCCAAGCATGCAGTGTTAGTGAAGCGAGAAGGATGTATGATGCTTTCGTTCCTGTTGGTCCTATCATGGTGAGTTCCCATTCTACAATCTCAAAAGGCTTTGAACTGAAGAATCGTTTTCGATAGCTCGCTTTAACCGCTGCTTCACCGATCTTCCGTGGTTTATTGAGTGATGTCGATTGTCGATGGGACGTTATTGCTGGGAGTGTAGATGATCGAACACCACAAGAACGAGGTCTCGAGGTTAGTTTGCACGTTCTCTCTTCCTCTTTTCTGATAAAGTGCTCAAGGCCTCCCTCAATAGCCCTTGATGCGAGATCGATTCGTCATTCCCAAATCAAGATACGATTCCGTCGACTGTTACATCGCCGATACCATCTACAACCGACCAGAATACAACGACAACAACATGCCTATCGACGAGAAGATCCGAGACAAGCTGATCGAACGAGGAGTCGATCGATTACTCGCTACTCATTTCGCTCATCTGTTCATTCGGGATCCTATCGTTATCTTCGAAGAGACTATGCTGCAAGATGACGAGAAGAGTTCAGATCATTTCGAGGTGCGTTCGATCTTGTTCTCAGTCTGTGATCTTGCACAGGGAAGCTGAGTCAGGACTGTGTACACAGAACATTCAATCGACAAACTGGCAAACGGTTCGATTCAAGCCTCCACCACCAGGATCTCCAATCGGATGGCGAGTCGAGTTCCGATCGATGGAAGTTCAATTGACGGATTACGAGAACGCTGCTTTCGCTGTCTTCATCGTTCTCCTCACTCGAGCTATCATGAGCAAGGGTCTGAACTTTTACCTACCAATCTCAAAGGTGAGTTTCCGATCTTTTCTGTTGCGTGTCATTTAAACTGACGCATCTTTTCTGCAGGTCGACGAGAACATGCACCGAGCCCATCGACGAGATGCTGTCAATTCTCAAAAGTTCTACTTCCGAATGAACCTTTTCGACCCGAAACCTGGACACGGTTGCGATCCGTCTCTCGACAAACCTCTGCCCACAACCTCGAATGGTACTCCCGCACAAACGAACGGACACTCTCGAACTTCCACCTCCGATTCCTCTTCTTCTTCCTCTTCACTCGATGCTCCCACTTCTCCTTGCTGCTCTTCCCACGCTCCTTCTCGTGCTCCTTCACCTACTCCCGCCGAAGAACCATCATTCGGTCCAGTCGAGGAGGAATACGATGAATTCTCCATCGACGAAATCATCAATGGTTCTCCCTCTCGCTCTTTCCCCGGTCTCCTCGGTGTCGTCCGACAATACCTCGACGGACTAGAGATCTCACCAGCAATTCGAACGAACCTCGAGAAATCCCTCGACCTCGTCAGACGAAGAGCGAGTGGAGAATTGATCACTACCGCAACTTGGATGAGAAACTTCGTTCACTCTCACCCGGATTACAAGAAGGATTCAGTCATTTCGAAGGAGATTAACTATGATTTGGTTAGAACGATGGATCAGATCGAGAAGGGTGAATACGCTGCACCCGAGTTGCTGCCAGAGGGATGGAGGGAATCGTACCACAAATCGAAAGACGCGTTCAATCAATGCTGTGGAGGAGTCAATGGACTCGACAAGGAAGAACCAGCTCTCGAACACGGTGCGGTAGTCGATGTCGATTGTGGAGTCGCATTGGGCAAGATGGAACCCCCAAAGTAGAATTTCCGAACTCCTTATTCTCCTCTCATATTTCGCACCTATTTGCACCCTTTCCTTATTTACGCTAATCCCCTTCGCGTCATCTTTTGTGTACTATAATGGGGCTGTCTCCTTTCTCTCACTCTCTCTCTTTGTAGCAACATTAGATATCTTTTTGTTTAGTGCGGAAATCACAATATGATAAGAATGCATCGCAACCCTCTACAACTCGACGCCTCCCTACCTCTTCGCTGTTCGCAATATTCTCCCTACTTGATCTAGTTTTTCAACCGGTTGTCGTTCACCTCGAGGGAAGGATTCGATCAGCTCTTCAAACAGCTTGTGTCGTTCTGTATATTTCGCGACTTCTTCGGTCTTGATCCCGTCGAGTGAAGGTAGCTCTCCAGAGCCGTCGAGAGAGACATCGACATTGTGTTGAGGAGGAGCGGCTAGGAGGGCGGTCATGCAGGATCGGAAAGCGGTGGATTCGGAAGGCGAGGAGTGGTCGACAACGGATGAAAGGTCGTTTTGAAGGTATTGAAGTGCGAGGAGAGTCGGAACTGAGGTACACATTTCATTGAACCTGCGATGGATGGGAGCGTCGAGGTCAGCGATATTGACGAGCTGGACGGAACTCGATCAAACGCACCTTTGTTTTCGAACGAGGAAAGTAGCCATTCTTAACGCTTCCTCTGGAGTCGGACTGCGAGGAAATCGATTCACTAGGACTCAGTCGCTGTTCACTAGTAAGATACACTTCACTCACTCGACAATCTTCAACTTCCAGAAATCCGATAATCTCGTTTGAGGATTCGCAGAATCGTGAGGGTGACCTCCGAAAACGTAGTGCTCGTTCCGCAGAGGATCATAGCAGACCTATGAACAAGATGAGTGAGTCGAGGTACTCGAGAGGAAGGATGAAGAATGGAGCATACCTGACTAGCGAATCGACTTTTCGGTCTCCTCTCTTCATTTCCTCCTTGACTTGCACTTCGGGCTCCCCATTCCTCGATCTTCTCCCATCCAATCGAGTCTCCTCTACCTTTCCTCCATACACCTTCCAATGGCACTTCCTCCATCGAAGCTCCTTGTCCAACTCTCGTCAGACCAGTGAGAAGAGTGAGCGATCTTGCAGTTGTGATCGAGAGCCTCGGTGTGAAAGCCGCTGGAGGAAGAGAAGAAGAACTTGTCGCGTCGAGAGTGATCTTGCGAATTTGGAGAATGGTTGGAGTTGACGAGTTGCGAGAAGGAGAGGATTCAGGAGAAACAGGTAGGAGGGAAGCGTCGATTAGGGATCTTGCAATTGCTCTTCTCGGCGCATCGATTACTGCACCTTGTCGCCAAAGTTGTTCCAGCTCTCTCCCTTCGACATCGTCGACTTCTTCCTCTTCCTCTTCGTTCTCGAATGATCCCTCGCCTCGAGGCGAAGCTAATCGAATAGCCCAGAAATCGTTTTCGTATCGAGTATCTCGTTGGCCTCCGTAGATGTAGATCGTTGGAGTGCGACCTGACGGATCGAGGATCATTGAGTGTCCAGCTCGAGGGAGTAATCGATCGGTGAGGAAACTAGCTGGAGTCGAGCTTGACGAAGGATCGCCGCTATATCGACAAAAATTGAACCCCGTCAGTTGAGCGCGACATAGAGAAACAGAGAGGGTGACCCACAATAGATGAGACCATTTCTTTTGTCGAATGTCGTAGCAATACATCCCGGAATACTGAGAGCCTTGAGCAGTACTCGAAGGAGGTAACCTCGAGGTCGGATCCTCGACTACAGCATCTGCTCCTTCGTATGGTTGCCACTTTCCTCCGAAGACGAAAAGTCGTTGATTCGCTGAATCGACCACCATCGCATGATCGAATCTGCAAAGTTCTCAACGAGGTACATCAGTCTTGGCGATAGAAGAAGTATCAAAGAGCCGAGAGAGTCGCACAGTAAAGCTGGACCTCCATCGTTTCGTGTATCTTGACTGATTAATTCCCATTTCCCTCTGCCCGGCCCAACTGCCTTGTATCTCCAAAAGTCACTCTTCCACCTATCCACTTTCGTTCCCTTCCGTCTCTTCGCTCGCCTCTCACCACCTTCGCCTCCTCCCTCTTCAATCTCCATCGCGTCTCCTCCACCAGCTCCATTCGAGCTGCTCGCCGAAGGTTCTTCATCCCAATTCTCGGGGACCACGATCGCTCCTCTCTCTTCCCTCTCATCATCTTCCTCCTCCTCATCATCCCTTCTAGCACCTAACAAATAAACCCACCCCTCCTTCTCATCGACCGCCAATTGATGACAACTTCTCTTGCCCGGTCTCTTCTCCCCATCTCCCCCTTCCTCCCCACTCATAACACACCTCCAACCTCCCTCGCTCGATCCATTCTCCCCCTCCAAACTATTCCCTCTCGGTAACTCCCATTCCCAAAGATCCCCTAAATCTCGTTTCCCATCCCATCCTCCGAACAAAACGAGCTTCCTTCCAACTCTCACCATTTGATGTCCACCTCGAGGACCTGGACCCGAGCCAACAGGAAGTAAACTATCCAATCTCTCCCATCGAGCCGTAGTCAATCCTTTCCTTCGTCCTCCCTTCTGAGTAGTAGCTGACCATTCCCTCAATAACCCTCCGTCCAAACACCGCTTCAGAATCTTCTCGGATCCTTCGAAATCTCCTTCGACGACTAGGATTCGATGCAATTCGCTCATGAGTGGATTCTCAAAGTTTCCTTTGATGTTTGAGGGTAGGGAGGATAGGTAGGTTTCGAATGCTTTGAGTGAACCGGTTCGGCGAAGGTGGGAGAGGATGAGATGGGAGGTAGTGAGAGTGTTGTGGTGAGAATAGAGCGAGACGAGATGGGATTGAAAGAGAGGTGAGAGGAGGTGGCCTTCGAGGAATAAATGCCTGGGAGGAAGGATTGACGATGATCAGTATGCGTCGTACAGAGAGGTATGGGTGGCAACTGGAAGTAGGGGTCAGAGGGAAAGAATGACGAGGCGACAAATGAGAGCAAAACATACCAGATTGAAATACTGTAGTTTGGAGAAGCTGCTTCATGACATTCAATCCGAAGGTACTTCAGGGGTATCACCTACATCGACGATAGATTGAGTCAGCGAGTCAGAACGGCGTAGAGAAGATCACCATGGAAAGAAAAGGGAGAGAGCAAGGCGAAAGAGGTGATTAAGGAAAGTGAGGAATCGTCGCAAACTTACGGTAGATTCCCTTCCTTCGTCCTCAATCTCGTAATTTATCTTTACTTTCTCAGTGTTCCCATCATGCTTGAGCGTTCCCTCTGCCAATAACGTCTCCATTTTTGAAGGATCCGGATCCAATCCTCCCAAAACTGAGAAATCGATCAAGTTACAAGGATGAGCTGTTCGATGCTCATTTCCTCACGTCAGTTCATCCAATCTCTCGATAAATGGGGATGTGATCAAGGAGTAGCAGAACGAACCTTTCCCACTTTTCCCGAATCCGACGATTTTAACTAAACTAACCTCGTCCAATTCTACTTGAATCCATTCACTCTCCGCCCTCCCTCTCACCTTGACACCACTCACACCCTTTCCCATCGCTTGTAACCTCCTCTCCTTCTTCCTCTCCTCAGGAGTAGGTGAACTCCATCTACTCAATTCTTCTTGACCATCACCTTTCGAGTTGACCACATCTTTCGAGATATTCTCTGGTGGGAAAGACGAGTGGGAACCAGAACAGGAGTGAACTCTGTGAGGGAGAGGGAATAAGTGAGTGATGTGGAGCCGATCAAGGAGAGGAGAAGGCAACGGACGTGTAGGGTATTCGTTGTACGGGGGAGCTCAAGAGAGATTTGAGGAGTGTTGGCAGGTCATCAGCCATTCGAATAGCCAGAGCGAGTGATTGGGGAGAGCGAAAGAAACGAACTCATCTTGTCGACTCTTACCTCTCGACAGACTACCTCAGAACTAGCTCTTGACCACTTTGAGCAACTCCCAGACTGCTATAGACCTCGATCAAGCTATTCAAACCCGCCCTCGTCGTTCCCTCGCTGATTTCACTTTTTCACACAACAATCGTCTCAATTAATGTCGAATCTCTACCATTCACAACGAGCTAAAACAGGAGTACGACTACCCTGGGAACTAGAGGAGACACAACTCCTTCTCAAGCTAGTCGAAACTCATGGTCCGAATTGGTCGTTGTTTATTCGACTTCACGGTGCAGAAGGAACAGTATCAAACATGTTCAAGAACAGGAATACCGTGGCATTGAAGGACAAAGCGGTAAACATCAAGAAGAAATTGATCAGAGCGGGAGAACCTGTTCCACAGGGTTTCGAGAATGGTCAGTTTTCGCAGTTCTCTCTCACCTGTTGAACACGAGCTGATGATGAGCTTTTACATGTGACACAGTCAAGGTTCCGTCGTTGGGACTGTACAGGGGTCCGGTCGTGATCCGCAGGGAATTGATCGGAAGATGAAGGAGGAGAATAAAGAGAGGTGAGCTGCTTTTCGGTTTCTGAGCATTTATTCGTCGTGGTGCGCAAGCTCAGGTTTCCAAAGTATCCACAGCTCGAACAGACGACGAGTGGCGAAGGTACAGCAATGGAACAGAGACGGAAACAGAGCTACCACCTCTCTTCCACACCTTTCTTCCTCCAAACACGTTGTCGATTCACTTCAATTTCCTTCATCTATCCCTCCTCGCATCAATCGACCTCTCGCTCAAGACGTACCACTCCCTCTCCGATTCTGCCCTTTCCTTCTTCACACGAATTCCGAAAATCTCTTCTCCTCCTCTCGCTATCCTCGACCGACTTCCCGCTCGACACACTTTCTTCTCCATCTACCTCCATTATTAATCACCTCTTCTCTCGTCACCTCGAGTTGATTCCACCGAGTTCCGAAAACTCCGCCGGACGAAGCACGAAACCCATCACCTCCTTTCCTTCACCCCTCTCGCTTCCTTCTTCATCTCTCAACTAAGATCGCACATGTCAAGCTCTCATACTCTCACTCATGTCGAGGAACGGGAGCGGGAGGAAGACCTTCACAAACAAGAAGTCAGAGGCGAAGTCTTTCAGAACCGGTTAAAGACGATCTCGAATTTAGCTGTTGCGAAAGGAAACTCGAAAGAGCTCATTCGGGAATGGGTTAAGGATATGAAGCGGACGTTTGTGCGTCGTGGAGAAGCGGTTTGGGAGTTATATCATGATGAGGGGTGGGAGAAAGTTGGGAAAATGTTGGATAGGATGCAGAATGCATTGATTGATGGAAAGGATATCGTAAGCTTTCCTATTCATATCTCAGGAAGAGAACGTTGCTAATGTATAGATTCTTTGAAAGCAGACTGAATACAGAGGCGGAAATCTTTACTCGATTCTTCCTGAATTCCGAGCCGAATCGTTACTCAAATCGATTCATGCCCTCTATCCACCTCAATCTCCACCTAGTTCTTCTTCCGCTTTCAGGCCTGTCCCGCGCAGGTCTTCGCCTTCTCCCGCCCGACACGAACACGTCGGAAAAGAAACTCGATGGGATTATCAGGATTCTCATCCGGATTTGCAGGCGCCATCTTGCGCGGTGATTTGGAGATGATACATTGGCAGTTATTCTCAGGCCCAGGCCCGAATGAAGAAGGGGATCAGGCGAGGAGAGTTCAGGAGGGTTCAGGTTCAGGTTTAGGAGGAAATGAACAGCTATTAGAGGAAACGAAGGTTGAGCAGAGTCGAGGAAGGAGGGTGGGAGGAGAACGGAGATTGCCGGAGTAGTGGAGTTGGGAAACATCGATGAGTTTTGCGAACTCTTGAGACGAGAGGAGGGAGGGAGGGAACGCTCAATAACAATCGACCGTCGCTTTGGAACCTCCGAAAACAGCGCTTCTACAGTCTGACAAGGTCTCGCTCAC
>Ga0308170_10001204_pt1 | contig 26129 bp, 27 predicted proteins | sample PhyBR2_2_FD_202136 | JGI IMG/M metagenome (GOLD analysis project Ga0308170, IMG submission 202136) | Phyllosphere microbial communities from UC Gill Tract Community Farm, Albany, California, United States - DLSLSB.R2 | ecosystem: Host-associated > Plants > Phyllosphere > Unclassified | place...
GCAGGATTCCTAGTAGACAGACACCGTCGAGGTCTGTGCCCTCAGCCGCGGGGGCGAGGCAGGAGACGCTCCAGTTGCGTTACGTGGGCAGGGGTCAGCTCTTCCAGCGAGTGAGCGCCGAGAAGTTTCATGGTCCGGACGATCTGGTCCGAAAGAATTTTGATGGTGCGGTCAACACCTTCTCGGCCGCCGGCCATGAGGCCGTACAGGTAGGCCCGTCCGATCAGCGTGGACTTAGCTCCAAGAGCAATCGAAGACACGATGTCGGCGCCGTTCATAATGCCGGTGTCGACCAGGATTTCGGTGTCGTTTCCTACCTCGCGCACGACCTCGGGGAGAAGGTGGAATGGGATGGGGGCGCGATCGAGCTGCCGTCCACCGTGGTTGGACAGCACAATCCCGTCGACACCGAGGGCGGTGAACTTCTTCGCGTCCTCAACGCTCTGCACGCCCTTGACGGCGAGCTTTCCCGGCCAGAGGCCTCGGATCACTTCGAGGTCCTCGAAGCTGATGGTCGGGTCCATTGCCAGGTCCAGGAGGTCACCGACTGTGCCCCCTGTGGAGCTCAGGGAGGCGAACTCGAGCTTGGAGGTGGTGAGGAAGTCATACCACCACCACGGACGGGGAAGCGCGTCCAAGACCGTGCCGATGGTCAGCTGTGGCGGGATGGAGAAGCCGTTGCGCTTGTCCCGCAGGCGGGCCCCTGCGACGGGAGTGTCGACGGTGAAGAACAGCGTCTCGTAGCCGGCACTTGCCGCTCGTTCGACGAGACCGTACGAGATCTCCCGCTGACGCATGACGTACAGCTGGAACCAGTTCCGCCCGTTCGGGTTGACCTCCTTCACCGTCTCGATCGAGGTCGTTCCCAGAGTGGAAAGGGTAAAGGGGATGCCCGCAGCACCAGCTGCTCCAGCACCGGCGATCTCCCCTTCGGTCTGCATGAGCCGGGTGAAGCCAGTGGGGGCGATCGCAAAGGGCATGGCCGACTTCTCACCGAAGATGGTCGCGGTCGTGTCCACCGCGGCCACGTCCCTGAGAACCTGTGGGTGGAACTCGACGTCCTCGAAAGCCTGCCGGGCACGGGCGATCGAGATCTCACCCTCCGCCGAGCCATCGGTGTAGTCGAACGCAGCCTTGGGGGTGCGTTTCTTCGCGATGGCGCGAAGATCTTCGATGGTGAGGGCCGCATCGAGACGCCGCTTACGACCATCGAGTTCGGGCTTCTTGAAGCTCATGTACTCGAGGAGCTCGACGGGCTTAGGGAACTGACGCTGCACCATGTGCTGCCAGCCTTTCGTGGTCAGAGGGAAGGGCAGTAGATCAGGAAGAAGACGACTCAGGCAGGTACCGCGTAGGCGGGAACGCCTGCGCGACGAGAGCACGGAGTGATTCGAGAGAACCATCGACGATCCTCTGCGTGCGAGCTTGGATGAGGATGTTGCCGATGGCTGTGGCTTCGGTGGGTCCGGCGAGGACTGTCAGACCGGTTCGGTTAGCGGTCAGCTGACAGAGGAGTGCGTTCTCTGATCCGCCGCCGACGATGTGCACCGCCTTGACATGCTGGCCCGAGAGCGTGGTCGCCTGGCGAAGAGTCGTGGCGTAGGCCTCGGCCAGGGACTCGAGGATCGACCTGACGAACTGGGCACGGGTGGCAGGCTGCGTGACCGTGTGCTCAGCGCACCACTCGGCGATGCGAAAGGGAATGTCCCCGGGGTCGATGAAGCGTTCGTCAGAGGCATCGAACGTCGTCACGGGCCCCTGTACCGCGGCCGCTTCCGCGATCAACGTCTGCAGCGAGATGCGGTCTCCGCTTTGGGCTTCCCACGTGCGGATGGACTCGGACAGCAGCCACAGCCCGGACACGTTCTTCAAGAACCTGGTCCTGCCGTCGACTCCGCCTTCGTTGGTGAAGTTGGCTGCCCGTGCCTCAGGCGTAAGGACGGGGCTGCCGAGCTCGACCCCGACGAGGGACCAGGTGCCGCTGGAGATGTAGGCGACCTCGTCAGATGTCGAGGGGATGGCCACAACAGCGGATGCGGTGTCGTGGGAGCCCACGGCCACTACCTCGATCGAGGTCGGTGCCCGCAGCTCGGCCGCGACCTCCGGCAGGAGCGAACCGAGACGCGTACCCGGCTCGATCAGCGGAGCGAGGATGCCTCCGGGGAAGTCCAGACGACTCAAGAGATCGGTGTCCCAGGTCCTCGTGCGGGGATCCAGCAACCCCGTGGTCGACGCGTTCGTCACCTCGGTGGCCGCGATCCCGGTGAGCCAGTAGCCCACGAGATCAGGCACGAGGAGCGCCTGGTCGGCCAACGCCAAGACGTCTCGTTCGGCCGCCAACTGGAACAGAGTGTTGAACGCGAGGTGCTGGAGGCCGTTTCGCTCGTACAGGTCCTCTGCGCTGATGCGGGAGTGGACGTCGGTGACACCTTGGCCGGTGCGGTTGTCTCGGTAGTGGTACGGAGCGCCCAGTGTTCGCCCGCCTCGGAGGAGCGCGTAGTCCACGGCCCAGGAATCGACAGCGACGGATACGACTTCGGGCTCGTCACGGAACGCGTTGGTCAGTCCCGCTGTCACGGACCGGTACAGCTCGAGGATGTTCCAGTGCAGTGCCGAGGTGAAGCCTTCGTGGGTTCGGACCGGTTGGTTGGGGAACCGGGCGATGTGGCGAAGCTGTAGCTCGCCGTGCCCCACGTGACCGAGAATCACCCGGCCGCTCGTGGCTCCGAGGTCGACGGCTGCGACCGCCTTCATCGAAGGAAGGCCGCTGCGACACCGGCGTCCACGGGGACGTGCAGGCCAGTGGTGTGTGAGAAGTCCGCGGTGCACAGAGCGAAGACGGCGGCTGCGACGTTCTCGGGAACGACTTCGCGCTTGAGGATGGTCCGCTGGGCGTAGAACTTGCCGAGGTCCTGCTCGTCGATGCCATACGTCGCGGCCCGGTTGGCGCCCCAGCCGGAGGCGAAGATCCCGGAGCCGCGGACGACCCCGTCGGGGTTGATCCCGTTGACCTTGATGCCGTGTTCCCCCAGTTCTGCAGCGAGCAAGCGAACCTGGTGTGCCTGGTCGGCTTTGGTGGCGGAGTACGCGATGTTGTTGGGGCCGGCGAAGACCGAGTTCTTCGAGGAGATGTAGATGATGTCGCCGCCGAGTTTCTGGTCGACGAGCACTCGAGCTGCAGCCTTGGAGACGAGGAAGGAGCCCTTGGCCATGACGTTGTGCTGCAGGTCCCAGTCAGCTGCTGTCGTGTCGAAGAGAGACTTGGACAGGGACAGTCCGGCGTTGTTGACCACCAGGTCGAGGCCCCCGAAGGCAAGGACCGTCGCGTCGATGGCCGCCTGCACGGCGTCCTCATCCGCGACGTTCGCGGCCAGTCCGACTGCGACGTCAGTGGTTCCGAGTTCAGCGGCAGCCGCCTGGGCCTTGGCGAGGTCGAGGTCGGCGATCACGACGCAGGCGCCCTCGGCGACGAGTCGGGTGGCGATGGCCTTGCCGATGCCCGACGCGGCACCCGTGACGAGGGCGATTCGGGAGGCGAGCGGCTTGGGCTTGGGCATCCGCTGCAGCTTCGCCTCCTCGAGCGCCCAGTACTCGATGCGGAACTTCTCGGCTTCGTCGATCGGGGCGTAGGACGAGATCGCTTCGGCGCCACGCATGACGTTGATGGCGTTGACGTAGAACTCGCCTGCGACGCGGGCGGTCTGCTTGTTCGCCCCGTATGAGAACATGCCGACGCCGGGGACCAGGATGATCAGGGGGTCGGCTCCGCGGATGGCGGGGCTTTCGGGGGTCGCGTGGGCGTCGTAGTAGGCCTGGTAGTCGGTGCGGTAGGCCTCGTGCAGTGCAGGGAGACGGTCGAGGATCTCCTCGACGGAGGCCGTCGCCGGGAGGTCGACGACGAGAGGCTTGACCTTGGTCCGGAGGAAGTGGTCGGGGCAAGAGGTCCCGAGAGCCGCCAGTCGAGGGTGCTCGGTGCTGGCGAGGAAGTCGAGGACTTCGACGGAGTCGGTGAAGTGCCCGACCTGAGGACGATCGTGCGACGCGATGGCGCGAAGATGCGGGGCCAGTGCTCCCGCCTTCGAGCGGCGTTCCTGTTCGGGCAGGGCCTCGTAGCCGGCCAGGACCGGTCCGAACGGTTCCACCCGACCGTTCTCTGCAATGTAGGTGGTGGCCATCTCGATGATGGCTCTCGAGTTCGCTTCCGCTTCTTCGCTGGTGTCGCCCCAGGCGGTGATGCCGTGGCCGCCAAGGATCACACCCATCGCTTCCGGGTTGGCGTCCTTGATGGCGGCGATGTCGAGGCCAAGCTGGAATCCGGGCCGGCGCCACGGAACCCACGCCACAGTTCCGTCGAAAGCGACGGCGGTGAGTCGCTCACCGTCGGCGGCCGTGGCGAACGCGATGCCGGCATCAGGGTGCAGGTGGTCGACGTGGTTCGCGTCGACGAGACCGTGCATCGCCGTGTCGATCGAGGGAGCCGCGCCTCCCTTGCCGTAGAGGGTGTGGTCGAAGGCTGCGACCATCTCGTCTTCTCGGTCAAGGCCCGGGTAGGTGTTCTTCAGGGCTCGGAGGCGGTCCAGCTGCAGGACAGCCAGGCCGGACTCCGTCAGGGTTCCAAGATCCCCCCCGGATCCTTTCACCCACAGCAGCTCGACGGGCTCGCCCGTGACGGGGTCGGTGTCCACGCCCTTGGCTGATGTGTTCCCGCCGGCGTAGTTGGTGATCTTGGGGTCAGAGCCGAGGCGGTTGGAGCGAGCGATCAGTTCGGCGGCAGTGGGGTTCGTCATGAAGCAAGTCCTTTGGAGGGCAGAACGGCGGATCGTGGAGAAGGTGCAGGAGGGGTGGCAGGCAGGGAATGCCTGGCGTCAGGCGCCCCAGGAGCTCTGGGTGCCCCCCACGCGGTGGGCACTGATGGTCGCTGCGTGCCCCGACGAGGCGTACGCGGCCATCGGATCGGCGGGCAGGCCACGCTCCTCTCGCCATGCGGCGAGGGCCGGGCGGACATCGGAGTAGAACGCGTCCATGAAGACGGCGTTCGCGCCGAGGACGTCGCCGGCGAGCTGTGCGGCGTCGAGGGCGGCTGCGTCCACGAGCAGAGCCCGGGCCGTCATCTCCTGGACGTTCAAGACGCTGCGGATCTGCCCGGGGATCTTGTCCTCGACGTTGTGGCACTGATCGAGCATGAAAGCGACGGGGGAGTCGGTGCCGTAGCCGCCGCCTCGAACCACTTCGTAGAGGATGCGGAACAGCTGGAACGGGTCGGCCGCCCCGACGATCAGGTCGTCGTCCGCGTAGAAACGCGAGTTGAAGTCGAAGGAGCCGAGCTTGCCGAGGCGCAGCAGCTGCATGACGATGAACTCGATATTGGTGCCGGGGGCGTGGTGGCCGGTGTCCAGGCAGACCAGGGCTTGGTCGCCGAGGGCGGCCACTTGCGCGTAGGAGGTGCCCCAGTCGGGAACGTCCATGTGGTAGAACGCCGGCTCGAAGAACTTGTACTCGAGCACCATCCGCTGGTCGTCACCGAGCCGCTGGTAGATCGTCGCGAGCGAGTCTGCGAGGCGGTCCTGTCGCCCCCGGAGGTCCTGCTGGCCCGGGTAGTTCGAACCGTCCGCGAGCCAGATCTTGAGGTCACGTGAACCCGTGGCGTCCATGACGTCGATGCAGGCGAGGTGATGGTCGATCGCCTTCTGCCGGATGGCAGGGTCTGAGTGGGTCAGCGACCCGAACTTGTAGTCGTCGTCCTGGAAGGTGTTGGAGTTGATGGTGCCGAGCGCGACCCCTTCCGAGGCGGCGTGGCGGCTGAGCGCTTCGTAGTCGTCGGTCTTGTCCCACGGGATGTGGAGCGCGACTGAGGGAGCGAGGCCGGTGAGCTTATTCACGACGGCCGCATCGGAGATCTTCTCTTCAATGGTGCGGGGAGTACCGGGGGTGGAGAACACCTTGAAGCGGGTTCCCGAGTTACCGAAGGCCCACGAGGGCAACTCGATCGCCTGCTGCCTTAGCAGGGTGAGGTGGTGGGTGTCGAGGTCAGTCACGAGTGAGTCCTGTCGTCATTGCCATGCACTGGGATTGAATCGTTTCAATTCGTGTGTGCAAAAGTACCTTTACCCGCGAGGCTTGTCAAAGGCCGAAATGTGAGTCTTCCTAGGTGAAACACGGGACAAGGCTCTCGTGGGTATCAGGGTCGAAAACCATCACGACAGCGGGGAGTATCCGTGCCGGTAAGCATCAGAGACGTCGCACTGCGGGCTGGTGTGTCCGTGGGCACTGTCTCCAACGTGCTGAATCGACCGTACAAAGTTAGCGAGACGGCCACTCTCCGGGTACTGACTGCCATCAACGAACTTGGATTCGTCCGGAACGACGCAGCACGACAACTCCGCGCGGGTAGAAGCCGCAGCATCGGACTCATCGTTCTCGACTCGGGTAACCCGTTCTTCGCCGATCTCGCACGCGGGGCACAGGCTCGAGCTACCGAAGCTGGGCTGGTGATCATGGTCGCCAGTACCGATGGTGACGCTGACAGGGAGCACGCTTATCTCGACCTTTTTGAGGAACAGCGCGCCTTCGGCGTCCTCATCTCACCGCACGACGTCGATCCTGGTCGCCTAGAACAGTTGCGAAGCCACGGTGTGCCGTACGTCCTCGTCGACAAGGGAGCCAACGAGCCTGCCGTTTCATCTGTGACCGTCGACGACGTCGCGGGCGGCCGGCTCGCAGTCCAGCACCTCCTGAGACTGGGCCATCGACGCATCGCAGTCGTAGGCGGAGCCGAATCGATCAGTCAAGTGGCGGATCGTCTCCTTGGAGCGCGCCAGTCCATCGCTCAGGTGCCGGGAGCGAGCCTCGAGGAGATTGCTACGGCTGAGTTGTCCGTTCTGGCAGGACGCGAAGTCGGTCGCGATGTCGCTGCCCGTCTTAGGGCAGATCGTCCTCACGCCGTGTTCTGCGTCAACGACCTGCTTGCCGTTGGCATGCTGCAGGCGTTCTCGTTGCTCGGTGACGTCCGTGTCCCGGAAGACATTGCCTTGATCGGCTATGACGACATCGCGTTCGCGGCCTCCACTGTTGTTCCCCTTTCGAGCATCCGCCAACCCAGCGCTCTGATCGGCGCCACAGCTGTCGATCTGCTCCTGGCAGAGGGACCTAAACACGTTCTGTTCCAGCCCGAATTGGTCGTTCGGGCATCCACGGTGCGTGGCGCTCCCTAGCGCTCCGAGCATGTGCCGGGTCCGCGTCGGGCTGGATGCGTCGGTTGAGCCACAGGCATCTAGAGGCCATAGGAGTTCTGCGGGCACATCACCGTGCTCCTCGACAAACTTAACGACGACGTCGCCCGCGTGTGGCACACCGAGTGCGTCGTCGCAGACGGCTTGTCCAGGAAGGATCTCATGGACCAGACGATGGACAAACCTCTCTTACGCGTCATGGCGCCACGGTCGAACTTCGCTGCCCGGCTCGCCCCGGCGGACTCACCTCCTGGGTGGTTAGCCAAAGACCCGTAAGTGTTTAATCTCCTGACATGACACCTCCACCCTGGGTCTCAACGAATCGGGCGTTGCGAGGATTAGCTTCTTGCGCTTGTCCCTTCTGGGGCGTATGCGCGCATGGCTGCAGTGACGTCGACCTCCTGCTGCAGAGACAGGTCTAGGTAGTGATTGCGCATCGTTTGCGGACTCTTGTGCCTCGCAAACTTCGTTGCCGCGAGTTCTCCGTCGGTGAGGGCGACCTGGGTGATGGCCGTAGCTCGAAGAACGTGAGGGGTGACCCAGTCAAGGCCTGCCCTGTTCCTGACGTTGCGCCAGGATGAACGGACATTCCTTGGACGAAGCAACGTGCCGTTGCGAGAGACGAACAGTAATCCGTCTGGGTTCTGGCGTGCGCGCTCCAGCAGGCGGAGGGTCGGCTCTTCAGCCCACAGGGGGAGTGACTGCGGAGCGGCATCTGAAAGCCCGTCCTTGGTGAACTCCTGACGGCGGGGAGCACCATGCTCGTCCTCGACCAGGGTAGACCGCAGGGATACTCGAAGTCGCCCGTCGGGCCCGATGTAGAAATCCGTGAGCTTGAGGCTCAGGGTCTCGCTGATACGCGACCCTAGTGCGAGTTGCAGCTCGAAGATGTAAGCAAGGTCGCTCTGCTGCCTCATCGCCCCGAGGACCGCTCGCATGCGGTTGACCTCCTCCACTTTCATGGCGCGGGCCCGCTTACGAGGCTCGCCCTTCTTGCGCTGCAGAGGCCGACTGGAGGGCATGAAGTTGAGAGGGAGCCGCTTCAGCTCGACGCCGTGGTCCAAGGCCTGGTTCAGGATGGTTCGCGCCAGCTTGGCTTGCGTTCGACGCGTCTGCGCTTCGGAGCCCAGAAAGTTCTTGAGGTCGACCGGGTTCATGGTCAACACGTCCTGGTCGCCGAGTTCGGGAAGGATGAGCCTGTCGATGATGTCGCGGTAGCTGCGCTGGGAGCTGGGAGCGAGTTCCCCCTCGAGAAGCTTCGTCCTCCACCACGAGCTCAGAAGCTCACTGAGGGGGAACGTGTCTTCTTCTGGTTGCGACCGGTCCTCGGGTGCAGGCGTGCGGGCGAGTTCCAGTGCCTCGTCGATGGCCTCATCTACAACTGTCTGAGCAGCGGACTTGGTCTTGGCCGACCGCTCCATCATGGAAAGCGTTCCGTCGGGAAATCGAAAGCGCTTCCTGGCTCGGTAGCCGCCAGTGGGAAGGGGCGAGTAGCTTACGTTGCCTCGGGCCCCGGCCTTAATTGGTGGGCGCCCCATCAGCGTGCGCGCTTCACGGTCGGGTAGGTGGAGACCTCTTGTGCCTGAGCCCAGGCTTCGAGCTTCGTGCGCTCGTACAGAACGCGAGTCCCGATCTTGAGGAAGGGCGGCCCCTGCAGGGCCGTGCGCCAGTTAGCAAGCGTCTTCGGCCTGAGGCCCAGGCTGAGCGCCACGTCGGTTGGTGTGAGGAGTTCAAGCGTTGAGTTCATCGTCATGCAAGCCCCATGCGCGGCACCCTTGCTCAACGCGTCGACCGCCAAATGCACACTGTGTCCGCGATGATCGTATGTGTCGCGAACGCGGGCTCAGGCGCCGTTCGTGCGACCGTTCTCCTGGCCTATGGAGGCACGTCGTGGGGATTGCAAGCCCAGGGTTGCGCGCCGACTTGTCGACGCGACAGACGCAAAACGCGCTGACAAAATCTAGCTTCTGCGCGCTCGGACGCGTTCCTCTGCCTCGGCTAAAGCGGCAGTCGTCTGTCTCCACTGGCGCGGCCGAACTGATCGCCATGATCGAGATGTTGGCAAAGGGGTGGTGGAGATGCGCGCGACATCTAGGGCAAATTGCCATGTCCGCGCCGGCGTCTTGAGGAAGGGGGCGTGCGACAAATCGCAGACGAGGGGGCGTCCCCGGTTGCTCGTTGACGCTCCCACGCACTCGGCACAGTGGGTGCGGCCCCGTTGACCATTGAGAATCGCCCACACCGTTTTGTTTTGCCGCCGCCGCGCCACCTGCACTTTCAACTGCTTCGCACTTGACCCTCGTTCCGGCGCCCTCTTCCGGTCCACTCCGCTCCCCGTCAGACTTCCCGCTGCGCGAGAAGCGTCTCCGCCCCGCCGAACGCTGGCGCGTCCGTCACGGCTGCGATTCCCTCAGCTCACTTGTTCGCTGCTGGAACCCACCTGCCGGTGGGCGGGGACTTCGCTGCCGTGTGCAGCTCAGGGGCTGGTTGACGCTGTGAGCGTCTGCCTCGCCTGGCACGCCACACCACTTCGTGATGCGTCGGGAACCGCCCTCCTTGTGCGCGCAGCCTGCGTGCTCTTCGTCACCCCTGCCGGGGGCCTCTCCGATGGCTGGTTCATGCGCACCGGGTCTGCTTCTTCCGGGACCGGTCCGCCACCCGCATCGCTCCACCGTCCCGGCAGACGGACCGCAGCCTCATCGCGCTCACCCGGCCATGAGGAAGCCCCCGGCAGGGAGCCACCTCGATACCGGTTCGATACCCGGACCGCCCCATCGTCCCGGTGACCGGAACGACACGAAGCCTCGGCAGGTGCGGCACCGGCACGCACAGGCCAGACGAGCCGGATGACGCACCGGGAGGCGCACCGGTGGACGCCTCAGGGAGACGAGATGCCAGACGTCCGGGTGCACGGACCGAGAGACTAATTGCGACACCCCACGCGTATGAGGCCGCCGGCAGGCAAGGTGTGTAAGCACCTGCAATCAGGCATCCGCCCTGGGGAGACGAACGGGGTGACGAGCAGAGGACCGAGCCGCTGCCACGCGTGCCGTGCACGCGGTGGACGAGAAGGTCATCGTGACAGTGCGGGGGTAGAGCTGATGCAAGGAGGGGGTCGCGAACCGACCCGGACGGGACATGTAAGGAGAGCGCGCGCAGTGTGAGGCGCCGGCGCGGAGCGCCACGCGTGCCGCGTCGTTATCGAGTTGGCTGAGTCGTGCGTGCGGGTCGCGTTCTCGAGATGGCCGGGTGAGGTGGGCTGCGGTGTCGAGGTGGTGGCGTCAGGAGGTCAGACGAGAAGGGTGTCTCATCGCGGTTGACGTGTGGCTGTTCGTGAAGGGGAACGGGGGAGGGAGCGCCAGCGACCGACCCTCTCTTCATATCGGGCTGCCCTCTCATCTAATGGCCTCCACTCGTCAGATCGGTGTCGCCAGTTGGTCGTCAGGTTCGGCGACCGCCGGGCTCGCACGGGTCGTGCTCAAGGGGGTGGGGCTAGTGGTCGGCGACCGCCGTCGGGGTGGCGCGCGACCGCGCACCGGAGCGTGCACCGCGACTGACTGAGACCGAAGCCGGTCAGACGATCGGGTCGGTGACGGCCTGGGGGTAGACCTCTCGCAGCCGTCCGAGGTCGATGGCTTCAAGTTCGGTGCTGGACGTAGTCAGCTAGTGGCCGAGAGCTTCGAGCTCGCGGACGGCGTCGATCTCGCTTGCGCTGAAGGGACGCAGCACTCCTTGGGCCCGAAGCTTGGCGTACAGCTCGACGAACTTCGCCCGGTCGAAGCCGTGGTTCTCGTCGACGGCCACTCTGTAGGTCCCGTCCATCGACTCGGCAAGCGGGAGTCGCAGGCGCAGCTCGTCGGGGATCATGCCGCGGAACTGATTGCGCTTCTGCTTGTAGTTCGCTCCGTATAAGAAGTAGACCTCGGTCCGGGAAGGCCCAGCTCGTGGGACCGGCTCAGTCGTTATGCTTTCACTCCTGTCGATGCCAGGTCAGATGATCCGCAGCGCGCGCTCCGCCGGCGGCGGCGCGAGGACGGTGATGCCCGCGGCCGCGCACGCGTCCGAGCCTGTCAGCTGCTCGGCGCCTACGACAGCGAGCGACGCGTCGGGGCCCTTCGGTCCGAACAGCGCCCAGGAGTTCGCGGCTGCCTCGGTCGTGAACCGCGACGCGTACCGCACGCCGTCGAAGCCGGCCTGGTGGAGAGCGTCCGCCCAGGCGTTCGTGACGTCGTAGCGGACGGTCGCCGTCGGCTCTCGCGTGACGCCGTGGCGGACGGCTGCCTTGTCGTTGACATGGGCGCACCGCCGCGGCGCAGGAGGCACGGTGGCGGACACTGTGAACGCGGCGGCCAGGTCGGGCGTGAGGGTCTGGTCGGTGGACAGGCGGGGGCCGAGGCTCTCGCGCACGGCGGTCTCGACCTCGTCGACGAAGTAGCAGGTGCCGTCGTCGCCGCTGTCGGGCAAGTCGAAGCGGACGGCGCCGGTGGTGCCGAAGGACCACGGCCCGAAGCTGATGGAGTGCGCCCGCCACTGTCGTGCAGCGGGGCCGTCGGCAGCCGGGAAGCTGGTGAGGTCCTGACCCGGCTGCGGTGGCTGCTGCAAGTGGTCGTTGCGGGACGTCACGACGACAGCAGCGCGCCGGCCTGGCGAGCGAGCGCGATGACGTCGTCGGCGTCACCGTCCCGCAGGGCTTGCGCGGGGGAGCGGTCGCCAAGCTCGGGGCGCGGCTCACGCACCCAGATGGCGTCACCCCACACGTCTGCGCGACGCGGGTCGAGGACGGCGAGGACACGGGCAAGGTTCGGCAGCGGGGTGCCGTCGGGGCCGTCGAACTGGAACGACGGGTAGAGGCGATGGCCCTCGGGCGTCGTCACGCAGAGCACGTCGCCTCGGCGGACCTGGCCGTCGATCGACTGGCGGCGGATGCTCTTCCAGCGTCCGAGGCTGGTGGTGTCGTAGAACGGGCCGAGCGCATCGTCGTAGACGTTCGCGCCGGGGACGCTGGCGAGCATCCGTCTGGCCATGGCATCGACTCCGCCGAGGACGTCCATGACGGGGCGGAGGTCCACGCCCTCGAGGTGGTCGCGGATGGCAGCGAGGAGCTCCTCACGCTCGGCGATTCCGGCAACGGGCGCGACCAGGTGCTCGGTGTCGCGGCGGGCCTCAGGGGCTGGGCCTCTCATCGTTCCTCCAACGCCAGTTGCATCAGTCAAAAATACGTCGGTAGGGCACAGTTGCGACAGCCTGCTCTGACCGCGAGTGCATCCGAAGCCCCGGCGCTCACGCCCACTTGAGCAACGTGAGTGACGGCTGGACCCGTGGCATGCAGAAGGTTGGGGCGCGGTTCCTAGACAGCTCGAGCTCGACAATTAGCCCGGCCAGGACGGCATCGGCCGGCCCCACCTCCTGTCGCAGAACTGACCTCAGCGGCGGTCTGATGCCTGCCGGAGGTACGTCACCGCGAGACACGCGCTGACGAGCCCACCGGCCAGCGTGAACCACGTCGGCACACGCGACGGATCACCGATCAGCAGGACTGCTGAGGCGACGACCACCGCCGCTGCCCCGACCAGCAGAACCCAGAGCGCCGGCTTCGAACGGTTGCCGCCACCAGGTTCAGAAATGGCCCCACCCTGTCACGATCGTGCGCCGGGTCGTCGAGCCGGTGACCGAGAGTGAGAGTCGACCCGTCCGTGCGGCGGTCACGAGTCGATGGCTGGCGGTGCTGGTCGCGGGTGACGGATCGTCGCTACCGTCCCGATGACGCAGACAGCTGATGCGACGACGAGAGCCGCCAGGAGGACAAACCCGCCGACCGACGTGCCCCCAAAGTGCACGACACGGATCAGCGCTGGGACGGCGCAGGACAGCCAGAGAACAGCGGCAAGACCCCAGCCGACGGATGAGCCTCGGAACGTCGGCCGCTGCAGCCGAAGCCGGCCCTGGTCACGCGATGTCTTCTCGTCCACGGTCACCCCTTCGTACTCGTTGGCCCTTCCACCGTACGTCGAGGCGATGCGGCTCTCAAGGGCCTAGGTCGTCAAGCGAGGCGGCCAGCGCGGGGACCGGAGGAGGGACGGCGGGCTGTGCTGCTGGTGCGTGGCTACGTGCGGGCCGTCACCAGGACGATGAAGTGCGACGGCGGGTACGACTCCTGCGTGAGGACGTAGGCGGCGACCACGCGTCCCGAGTCTGGCGCCACCGTCGAGGCGTTCCCGTCCCCAGGATCGAACCGGACCGCGAAACCAGCCTCCTCAACGAGCCGTCGCGCCTCGGACACGTCCAGCCCGCTCAGATCGTTGTCACTGAGGTAGGCCTGCGCCGTGTCACCCTCAAGGTCGACCTCGAGGTAGCCAGGCGACGCGACGAGCGACTCGTCGGGCAGGGGCGGCATGTAGAGGTCGTTCACACCCGGTGTCGCGCAGGCCGACAGAGACAGGGCGGCTGCGACGGCGACAACGGCGGTCAAACGGTGCCGTGGCACGAGCGGCTCCAATCTCATCTTGGGAGACAGCGTAGGGCGGGGCGGTGAGCGGTGCGGGTGGCGAGCCGGCTACGAGCTCGCCCAGGCGAAGACGACTGCGCCAATGAGCAGCGTCGCCAGGCACACGACCAGGGAGACGAGCCCCAGCACGATGCTGCCGGTCTTGAGGTCTCGCATGTGTCTGATGCTGACGATGATCCCGACGAACGCCAGAACCATCACGACGACGGACATGCCCATGAGCTGATCCTGACATGGTTTGAGCCTCTCCTGGGAGAGGGTCGGGCGATGGTCGGCGGGGGTGAGGGACGGCCTACGAACCAGAGTCTCGTGGGTAGTTGACGGACACGATGATGAACAGGACCGCTGCAACGAACGACACGACCAAGAGGCCGACGCCAAGGGGTAGCGTTCGTCGCCGGCCGAGCAGTGTCGAGCCGACGTAGAACGAGCCTGAGTAGACCGCGGCGGTGACGATGAGTGCGAGGAGCATGAGCGGGGCCTTTCGAACAGCAGCGGCAGGGGCGGAGGTGAACGGTTCGGGGGAGCGGTGCGGGTGGCGAGCCGGGCCTGTCACCGTGGCTATGCGCCCAGGGCGCCGGACTCGAGCAGCGCCTTCACCATCAGCAGCGGCATCAGCGTGAACGCGACCACGATCAGTCCGACGCCGACCGGCACAGAGCGTCGATCCGTAACCAGGCAGAGGCCGCAGAACAGGACCACGACGAAGACCTGCGCGACGAAGATGACCAGCGGTGACACGACGGGGTCCGTTCGAGAAGGGTGGGGGAGAGGGGCGGATCGGCGGGCGGGACGGGTGGCGAGCCGGAAGTCCTAGACGTCGACGCCTTGGCGCACGCGGATCTCGTCGAAGTTGTGACGGATGCCGGCCATCATCATGCGAGTGCAGATCCACTCAGACGGGCCGACCAGATCGATGCCTTCTGCGTGCCTGTCCAGTGCCTGGCGCACGACCTCGTCGATGGAGACATCTGTCACTGTCATCGCGGGCGCGCAGTAGAAGACAGCTCGAAGGCCTGACAGGTCCGATCCCCATCCCCTTGCCATATCTGCTGGTGCGTCTCGGGTGGCCGCCATCGCCCGGTGAGTCACGGACGTCTGGACACGGTTCGGCGCTTCCCGAGCATCCTCAGCCTGGCGCCGACCGGCAGGAGGATCGTCCACAAAGCCCGACAGCCACGACGGAGTCAAACAAATTAGGCTCTGTAATCGGCGGATCTACGGGCGTTCCGGCTCCGCCTGCACCACCCAGTCCAAGAACTTGCGGGCGACTTCGAGACGTCAGGCGGGGACGCCCGGAAACGTCACCAGTGCGATGCCCAGCGCGGCCGCCGCGGCGCCGAGGACGACGATCACGATGCCTGGGACAGCACTGCCGCCGTCACGCCGCCAGATGATCAGCGCTCCGCCGACGACGCCGACAAGACCCAGGGCGAGGAGCACGATCGCGAACAGCAAGAGCGGCCTTCCGATTGATGACGGCAGCGGGGAGTGAACACGGGTCGCAGGGGCGTCAGGGCAAAGAAGAAGGGGCCCGTGAGAGACCCCTTCCACATGTGCATCTGTTCGCAGGGGGAGGCTTGCGCCCGCGAGTCCCGCGACTCCTGACCGCCAGTCTCGCAGCTAGGCGCGAAGTTGTCGCTTCCAGTCCTGATCGTCGTAGTGGACGCCCAGGATCAACAGCATGTCATCCGTCGCCCTGAAGGCGATGACCGCCCGGCGCTCGAAGCCCATGACCCGCATGCCCGGCAGGACGTCGTCCCGTGCCTCTCCAAGAGAGGGTGCAGCCGTGAGCACCTCACAGTGCCTCAGTATCCGGTTGACGTAGCCGTCGGCACGGCCTGGGGACCTATCGTTCGCGATGAAGTCCCACAGCTCGAAGAGCTGACGCTGCGCACGGCCGGACAGCGCAAGTTCTCGGCTCACGCCTCGGCTCGACGTGCTGCGAGTGGCTCGCGGAAGTCCTCGAGGCTGACCGCCGTACCGGGATCGGCGACGTACTCGTCGTGCGCGGCGACGACGTCCTGACGCAGCCACCGCTCGAAGCGCTCATCGTCCACGGGAGCGTTCTGCTCATGAGGGCCTGGCAAAGGAAGGACCTGACCGACGGGCCGGTCGCTCACAGTGAGAACCGGCGGGGAGCCAGCAGCCAGGGCCGCGATGATCTCGTCCGCGTGCCCACCGAGCTCGACAGCGTCAATGTGGCTTCCGGTGCTTATGGGGACAGTTTGCGCGCAACCACTGACAGAGTCCAGCGGGGCGGAGAGCGGTTCGGGTGGCGAGCCGGCCGGGAACGGCATCAGCGCGATGCCCAGCACGGCCTTTACCGGTCGAGGACGACGATCAGGTCGCCTGGGACAGCGCTGCGGCCATCACGCGTCAGCGAGCAGCGCCAGCCCCTCAGCCCAGTCAGACGAGGCCCGCTGGCCGAGACGATGCGCGTCCACATCTGAGACCTGGCTCACCCGGCCACGACGAACAGGTCCGTCCGCCGACAGGATCGCCTGACGCGCGTAGAACGTGCGCATCCCGTCCGGTGAGACCTTGACGTGAGACGGGGCATCCGGTGCTTGACCAGCGCGCGCGTCGCGCCACGGGCTGTGCTCATGCGTCAGATCCACCAGGTCCGTGGAGCTCAACGGGCCGTAGAACTCAACGACCGCCGTCACGATGTCCGCTTCGTCAGCCGACAGATTGGACGGCTCGTGGAGGCGGGAAGTCTCGTACTTCTGGACGCGGTAGACCGCCGGCGCAACAGGCCCGTCAGGCCAGGCTTGAAAGTCATCGGCGAAGAGAGGCTTGCCGGTCCATGCCAGCGCCCACGCCTGGGAGAAGTAGACGAGCGTCTGCAGCTTCTCCGTGTCGCACAGAGGGAGCTTGAGGGCGCCGGTGATGAAGGCAGCGACGTCGACGGCGTTCGTCACGCTGTACCTCCGGGTCTCGCGCTGGTCCGATTGTGGCAAAAGCATCAGACACTGGCCTGTTCCGGGGCGGGGGACGAGGCTTCAGGTCGCGGCCACGGGCCTATGCGGAGTCAAGGTCACTACCAACCAAATCCGGGTTGTCGACTGTATCCGCAATCGCTAGCGCTTGAGCGTACAAGATTTGGCTGACGATGCTTTCCACTTGCTGACGCTCTTGCTCGGTCATCTCGAGCCAGGGCTTCTGGGCGACACCAGCCCGAACTCGGAGGGCTACCCAGTGCCTGGCGGCCGGTGTGACTTGCTGCTCGATGGTCGGCGGCAGGCCGCCGACCCCTGGGGCTTGGTCCTCTTGCATGGGCGTGTCCTTTCGCATGGTGATTGCAACTGTGATCGAGTCGTCCACCCCTCGAAGGTGGTCTTCCTAAGGGGCTGGGGAACTGGCGGTGTCGACCGCCTGCGCTGAACGTTGTCGAGGCAACCTGAGCGTTACTTGATTGTGGTGATAATCGGGGAAATCACCGGTAATACGCCACGCCATGAAGTGACGATCGCTAGGGGCATCGCCGCATCCATCGGGTCGTTGGTCGCCGTGCACCCGGATGGGACCCGGGACGGTTAGGCCACGGCCAGGTTTGATGAGATCGGCCCGGCCGGAAGCCGCCGAACGCCACGATCTTGCTTTCACGGGTGTCTGGTCGCACAAGGCTGATTTGGAAAAGGAGTTCACTCCTTCAGGGGGTCTTTACTGTCTGCCGACGAGGCGCTGTAACCAAGCCTCCCAAGACTCATCTCGGGCCTGGAACAGGCTTAAAAGACCCTTGACCAGGGCTTTCCTTCTGCAGTAACCAAAAAACCAGAAAACCACTCCGGAGCACATACCTAGGGATGGGGACTTGGGGGAGGGGAGGGGAAGCAAGGCCTGAACCCCCTATCTATCTATCTCTAACTAAATCTTGGTTTTTTGGTTATTAGTAGGTAAAGGGGCCTCAGATCCCCTAGAAATCAAGGGTCTTGTCTCCCAGAGGTGCCTGGGAGCGCTGGTTACCCGTGGTTCAGCTGATGCACGTCCCAGCCGTCCTCGTTGAGCCCGCACAGAGGGGGTATGACCACCTCACCCCTCATCCACTCCTGGGCCGCCGATGCTCACTCCTGGCTCACGGCCTCGACCTCCTCTGTCGCATCCCACGTGGCACCCCTTGTCGCTCGTGCTCGCGGCTACCGGGCCGTCACCGAGCACGAAACGAAGACGTTCGCCCGCGAAGAAAGGGTCGGCAACGCGAACTCTCACCGGTACCAGCAGATGAGCGCGCGGCTGCGAACCGACGACCTGCTCGTCGTTCCTGCCTTTTTCGCAGTCGCCGTCGCCGACGCCGCACGCGACGGCCGTCCACCGATGCCGTCGTGCCTGTTCGGGCTCACGGATGCTGCTCGCTACGAGATGCCGCCCCTGTTCCTCGCCGGGAATACCGTCACCCTCGACTGCCACCCTGCGCTCCCGGAGCACGCCTTCACTGGGACGCCCATCCTCGTCGTCTCCGGCGTTCTAACCAGCGACGCCATCCTGACCGCCCAGCTCCTTCACGCCGGTGTCCACCGCAACGAGCTCGAAGTCACGGCCGATGAGACGGTCGCCGCCGCGCGAGACCGCCTGCGCGGCCTCATCACCGAGTATGTGCCTCGAGAGGACCTCGTTCTCGTTCTGACGGTCCCCGCCGGGACCAACCTGTCGCAGACGCACGTCTGGGACCGCTTCGTGGAGCCCTCCCGCCCCGTCATCCTCGGACTGGAGAGCGACCGCGGTGACGACTGGGCGACTTGGCACGCGCGAAACACGCTCCGGGGCACCATCGGCGCGGCCGGCATGAACCCCGTGAACCTGAACGCCGGGCCGGGCGCAGGAGTCACAGACCATACCGTTCTGGACGACCTCTTGATGGTGGGATGGACGCAGCTTCGCAACGACACTACGGCCGCTTTCCCTCCTCAGCCGATGCGTCCCAGGACCGCGATGACCGTCGGCACCCGCATGGTCGCCGACGACGGCTACAGCGTCGAAGTGCTCGTCGAGGACCCCATCGACGCGTACGGTCGGCCTGGAGCGCGTCGATGGGAGACGGAGACCCGCATCGGCGGCAGGGTGGTCAAAACGGAGACTTATCGTGCCCCGACCTATCTCGAGCGCGAGACGGGAATCCTGGACCCGGCTAACGAGGTCGGCGACAACAGCCGCGTGACCATCGAAGCCTCCTGGCTCTCTGCCGACGGAAGCCCCCGCGTCGAGTACGTGACTGGGCCCCTGAAGGTGCTGAACTACCCGCCGAACCGATGGGATGCAGACGGTCACGCCTCCTTCTCCCGGGCGCTGGGCCTCCTGCAGCACCCCGAGTGGCCGCCCGTCAAGCATGGACGGGAGTGGCTCTCTGCCGTCAAAGCCAACGATGCCGCGAGCTGCACCCAAGCGACGCGATGGACCGCCATGGGCTGGGTCCCCACGCCCGGCACGGATGTCTGCTCCTACATCTCCGGCCAGACCGTCATCACGCACCGGCCCGCAGATGCCGCCCGAGTCCTCTCGGGCGTCACCGAGGAGCGCCTCAACGGCGCCGGCTCCTTCACCCTGCCCGAGGCCGACAGCGCCCCCCTCAGCGACACCTGGACTGCTCGCGTTCGCGAAGACATGGACTCACTCATCGAGCACTACATCGACCTCGCGCCCTGGACGGACAAGGGCATCGCAGGCACGGTCCTCGCCGCCGGCCTCCGCTCCTCGAACCCCCTCCCCACCACGGTGGTCCTCTACGCCCAGGGGCCCTCCGGCACGGGGAAGAGCTGGACGGCATCCCACATCATGGGCTTCCACCAGGCACGGAAGACCTGGACCGGCAAGCACCTCCCGGGCAACCTCACCGACACGCCGACCGCGACCGAGCTCGCTCTTTCGCACGCGCCCATCTGGGTGCTCGATGACCTCGCCCCCTCTGCCAGCCCGCAGGAGAGCACCCGGCAGCAGGCCGCCGTAGGCGACATCATCCGCAACGTCCACAACCAGACCGCCAAGCGCCGTTCGAGTTACGACCTCAAAGCGCAGCAGACCTTCACCCCCCAGGCGCTGCTCATCGTCACGGCGGAGAACGCGGCCACGGTTGCGTCCGTCCGTGACCGGACGCTCGTTCTCAACTTCGACGTCGGCAGCCTCAACTCGCCCGCCGTCGACGCGATGGACGAGTTCCGAGACAAGAACCTGGCTGCACCCCGCCTCCTCGTGGCAGCTGTGCAGATGATGCAGCAGCGCGCATCGGAGCTCGGATGGGCCGGACTTGTCGCGGAGCTCGAAGTCGCGCGAACGGAAGCGAAGGCAGTCGTACGGCGCCGAACGGCCACGCTCAAGCTCGGGGACAAGTCACCCGAGCGTCACGTGGAGATGACCGCGGACCTGCTCCTGGGTCTCGTGCCGCTTCGCCAGCTCGCCGAACGAGTCGGACACACCCGCATGCTCGAGCTCCTCGCCCCGGGCACCCCGGGCAGCTTCGTCGATGGCGTCATCAGCGTCGGGACCCAATCGCTGGCAGAGATGGCCGAACAGAGCCCCGGAGCCATCGCGCTCGAGAGCATCATCTCCGTCATCCGCCAGGGCAAGGCCCACCTCGAACTCGAAGACACCCCCGGAGACAAGCCCCTGCCCCACGGGTCCGACGCCGCCAACCGGGCCCTCGGATGGAGCGCCGACGCGAACGGCAAGCTCCGCCCCCTCGGCATGCGCATCGGCATCCTCACCTACCGTCGGAAGGGCGGCCCGAACGACCTGGTCTACATCGACCACAACGCCGCCTTCGAAGTCCTCAAGTCCACCTTCCGCGACACCTTCCCCCACGGCTCGACCGCGAGGGGAACCCTCGGGCAGCTGGGAAGCGAGGGGTACTGGTACCCGGGCATCAACGTCACCAGCTGGAACATCAAGCTGCGCCCGGGGAAGACCGACCGCGGGATTCCACTCACCCTGCAGACCGTTCTCGGAGAAGAGCTGCAGCAGGTGGACCTGTGAGAGAGGGGTGGCAAGAAGGCCGCCGCACACGTAGGAGGCATGACAACCAAAAAGCAGTCACGAGACCAAGCTGGCCGGTTCGAAGCGGCTACGCACAGCCGACCCGAGGTCAGCCTCGACCTCGAAGCGTCTGACTATCAGGGCCCGAACGACCGCCGCAGCTACGACACCTACGCACGCGCCGCAAACGCGACCGGGGCCGACGTGTTCGCCGCCTTCGCGGACGCCTCTATGCAGTACGACTGGGGCCTCGCCCTTGAGCCAGAGTGACCTTACCTACGACTGCGCGTGCGCCCCTGGACGAGGCTACGAACGAACGAACGTATCTGAGCGGTGTCTCAGGCAAGCTTCGTGGGACGTGTCCCAGGTGCTAGCTAGCAAGTGGATGCTAGCTAGCACCTGGATGCTAGCTAGCAAGCTAGCAAGCTAGCAAGCTAGCAAGCTAGCAAGCTAGCAAGCTAGCAAGCTAGCAAGTGGATACTAGCTAGCTAGCTAGCTAGCTCGCGTCCGTACTCCTGCTGAGCCCGTCGCGGTCGGGAACGGCGCCTTCAAAACTCGTGAAGCCCCTCAGCCAACGAGACTTCGCGCCCGTGCGGGTGCCAGCTAGCTAGCAAGTGGATGCTAGCTAGCATCTAGGTGCTAGCTAGCTAGCTACCTAGCTCGGTCCGTGCCGCTGCTGAGCCCGTCACGCTCGGAACGGCGCGTTCGAGACTCGGGGGCCCCTAGCCAACGAGACGCGGCGAGCCAGCGGGTGCTAGCTAGCTGGCTAGCAAGCCGATTCTGGCTAGCTAGCGAGCAGTTGCCGAATCTGGGTCAACGCTCGCGCGTGGGCGCTGATGGGCTGGACAAAGTACGACCGAACTTGACCGCAGGAAAGTCTCTAATCCTCTAACTCGACGAGCCCCCGCGTTCTTTTTGGAAGGCCACGGGCTGCCAGTAGCTGCCTCGATAGACGTCCATGCAGCCAGCCGGTCCTAGTGCACGACAACACATTGCACAGGCGCGTCTCATTCAGCGAAGATCACCTTCAGACAATCACGAATGATGTGGGGGAGAAGATGGCCAGCGACGCTCTGCAAGACGGGCAGCACTTCGTTCGTAGCCTCGGCACGACGGGGGAGAGCTTGGCTGTCTGGGGTGCGGACGATACATGGGCTGCCTCGGGTTGGTCTTTGGGAACTGTAGATGTCGGCATGAAGGGGGGAACACCCCTCGGCAGCCTGACCTACGTGGAGGCGACGACCAGCCAAACACGGAAGGTGGCGGTTCGGTGGGACCATGTGCACGACCAGCTGCAATGTTTCGTCATCGACCGAGGAGCAGAGCGCACGGAGCGCGAGACTCTCGAGCGGGATGCGCGGGCGCGCATCGGAGCCCTCCTGCGCATCAGCGCCGAACTAGGTTGGCGCCTCGCATCAAGCGATGTCTCACGGGCCGACATTTTTTCAGCGGCCGGACTTTCGCCCGACCCTGCTTCGAGTTCTCAAGGGGTTTCGCACGTAGTCGCTTAAATTCGATGTGCACCAAAAGCGCCGCGTGATGCCGTTCGCATCCGACGTTCCATCATCTAGGTGGCGAACGCGTCAGAGCAAGGTCTGGTCATTTCCGACCTTCAGACCGGCAACTGTCGCTAACGGGTCTGACGAAGATACAAGACGAACGCGGCGACGAGTCTGACAGGGCGCGAGGGGCTAAGTCGCGTCGGCGGAACGTCAAGCGTCCTCGTTCTACTCTTCCCGAGCAATCCAATGCTGCATGGTGTCGTTGGCGGCACGTTTCTGTGTCTCGGCATCGAACCCCAGTAACTGTAAGAACACGAGCGAGAGCAGATCTCGTGTTTGCACAAATATCTGGAAGACCTCCGGCGTCAGCTTGTCGGTTGCGCCATGTGCCACACCGTTGCGCGCCTTCTTAAGTTCGGTAGCCCAATGCTGAATATCCGGGATCAGGAGGCGGACGGCGTCCACGTTCGGTACGCCCGCGAGATGCGTCATCCGCTCCTGGAACGTCGGCCGGTGCTTCAACTCCTGCAGGACTAGCTCTCTCACGCGCCCGTGCTCCAAGGTGCCCTTTACCAGCTTCCTTGCGTCCATCACCTCCTGCTCTGTGGTCTGAGCACCCGCGTTCTGGAAGATTGCAGCGTGCAACGACTCGGCGGTCACCGCCATCGTGAAAAGGCGTATCTCCGTGTAGGTGGGTGGCGCATAGAAGTTTCCGAAGTACATGTTGCTGGCAGATGGCGACTTGCGTCTCAGCCCAAGCCACTTCGAGAGAACTTCAGCGAAGGGCATATCCGATGCCGTGAAGCGAAAGTCATGCAAGCGGACGGCAGGTTCGTCGGGCGACGCCTGATAAACGCGCCGGCCACGCGACTCGATGTAGATGGTGCGGTGGAATGGTTCTCCGTCCGGATCGCGCGGGTCACGGTGCGTCTCTTCTTCCACGTGCTCGAAGCCGAGAGCGATGACACCGCAGGCCGAACCTGTAGCGAGCGTGAGCCAGTCGGTGAGCTCTTGAACCTTGCCGTTGACCTCATCCACCGACATCGGACTCGGCGGAACGATTTCGATCCGTGCCGTCACGTCGCCAATCAGTGTCGTGCTCGCCCGCGTCTCCTTGTTGTAAAAGCGTCCTCGCGCGAGCGAGAGGGTATAACCCCAACCGTCGACGTCCACATGCTGCGGCGCAACGTTGCGAAGCGTTGCCGTCTGATCCGAGTCATCGGGATACCGGAGGGTGCGCTCCCAGGCGTCCAATCGCGCCCAAGACGTCAGGTTCTCCAGGCGCACATAGGCCTTGCGTAAGACCCTCTCCGACCGGGACCCCACCCAAGCGCCGGTCAGCGTCTGGTCGACATGGAAACGCTGGAACGTCGGCTCTGAAAGGCCAACGCTTCGAGTGGGAATGCAGTTGACCAACGTGAACGATTCGTTCCCACAACGCCCTAGGAGGATTGGAGTACGTCGCTGCGCGCCCGAGTAGGAGCGCACGCCCGGTCGGTGCTCTTCGAAAGTCGCGAGATCGAAGCCTCCAACAAGTTCTAATTTTCCCGAGCCGTCGTCGTCCAGGGTAAAGACACCGGGCATTTGAACCTCGGTGTCGGGCTCCCACCAGTGCCCGTGGTACTGCTCCATGCCCCCACCCTCCGGTAGATCGGGCGGAAAGGCAATGCCCGCGCATGGGTCGAAGAGTGCGCCAGTCCGACCATTGGGCGTGTGGGCACCCTGGGCCAAATTCGTCGGCCAGCGACTTTCTAATTCGTTCAATGAACGCCAAACCGTGGGCTCGAGCGAAGGAGAGGCCCATCAGGCAGCCATTTTGGCTATGGTGACCTTCTGCCTTCACTCGGAGAGGCCACCCTCACCACAGGTGGTTGGTAAGAAGCGGCCTAGAGCTTCGATTGCTTCTGACCCGGCCGCGAAGTGATGGCGTGCCGGGTGCCACTTCAAGAACGTCGTCTGGTTGTCTCGGGCCGGCCTCGCCTTTTGATGACCTGCCTGCACTTAAGGAACTAGTTCCCTGTGCGAATGGGCGACCCCTGCTCTCTACTTTTGAGCAACTATATGTAGTGGTAGTGGGCGTGTTGGGGCACTATATGTGCCACTAGGGGGAAACCATGGTGTCGCCGGAATGGGATGGATGGTTCACTCGCTCGCGGCAGGAAGGAGCGCGGAGTCATGGCCAAGTCCGGCAAGAGCAGCAGCGGTTCGTCGCGAAGCTCGATTACTGGCAAGTACGTGACGTCGAAATACGCGAAGTCGCACCCCAGCACGACGCAGACCTCGCACAAGAAGAGCAAGTAATAAACGTCGCAAAACGGTGACTCGCTGGCGGGGATACGAGCAGTCGGATTCCCGCCAGTGCTTTGGTCACTGAGCGCCTGAGCCTACTGCTGAGACGGCTTCGGCTTCGGCGGGTGGATCTGCGAGTTTGGGGGCCGCACCGCCGGCGGTCGCTGCACGTTCGCGGGCTGGATCTCGAACTGTCCGCCGGGCCTGCGCGGCTTATCCGTCACGAGTCGGGTTGTGAACTAGTCGGAGGCTGAATCAGCGAGCTCGCTGGTCGAATTGAGGGACGGAACTGGACGTGAGCGGCCTGCATGCCACGCTCAGTCACGCGAGACTGCGTGGTACCCGGATGTGACTTCGCGTACTTCGCCGTCACGAACTTGCCCGTGACCGAGCTTCGCGATGAACCGCTGCTCTTGCTGATCTTCGCCATGCGCTGCCTCCTCGTAGCATTATGACCGGGAGAGGGGTCAGATGCCTACAAGTGCGCTGGGGGTTGTCTTCTACGTCTTCGCCCTCTTCCCCGGGGTTGCATTCATCTTCGCTCGCGAAGGGCACCAGCCGGCGGTGAAGCGGTCCGCCCTGCGCGAAACCGCGACACTGGTCTTCATCAGTGCCATCTGCGACGCGCTCGTCGCGCTCGTCGTAGCGACTGCATCTATCTGGTGGTCGGACCTTCGCGACCGACTTCATGAGGTCGTCTCGGGTGACCTCAGCTGGGTGGAGGATAACTTTGCATCCTCGGTCCTCATCGCGATCAGCGCAGCAGCGATGGCGACAATGCTCGGCTACTTCCTAGGCTCGCAGTGGGCGGACAATCACGGTCTGCGCCGCATCTGGACATCCGCGATCCCCCGAAACACCTCCGCATGGGCACGGCTTTTCACCGATGCGCCGGAAGACGCGCTGATCGAAGTGGCCCTCGTGCTGAAGTCAGGTGGGTGGGTGAGCGGCACGCTCTTTGAGTTCGATAACGACCCCGAGCCCCATCCGCACCGGGCAATCGTGCTGACCCAACCGCGGTACCGGCCAGAAGGCAGCGCCGAAGCTGTCCCAATTGCAGGCGCCGACTACGTCGTCGTGGAGGCAGGTGAGATCGAGCAGCTCCACGCGGCCTTCGTGCAGGTCGAGATCTCGGCCGACAGCGGTGCCCCCGACGCGGCTGGCGAAAATGACTAGCCCAACCGTGGCAGCACACGTCGCGTAGCCAGAAACATGCAGCAACTCTGTCCGCCCGAGGGAGCTTGGTGAGCTTGGCTTGACGAAGGTTCCAGTTGGCACTTGGTCGCGTCACCTGACAACCTGGCGGACCGGTGGTGGGGTTGGCCGTAGATCGACATCAATGCGGTGCCGTTTAGGTTCACTTCCCGCGCTATCCATCGAGAACTCCGGGAATGACCGGGAAAGCGCGGGAAGTGCGAGGAACGACCGTCGAGGCGGTGATGGTCCGATAGGCCCCTGGTTCCGGGGGAAGGCGAGCTTTGCAGCCTCGCTTGAGACAGAGTGAACCTAAAGAAAGGGTTGGGGGTTCGAGTCCCTCCAGGGGCACCGCAGCGACTCCTGCCCTCGTCACGAGGTCGCTGAAGAGCTCGCCCTCCAGGGGCACGTGACCCGAGAGGGACGTGCCCGGCTCGGCAGGAC
>Ga0308170_10001205_pt1 | contig 26123 bp, 20 predicted proteins | sample PhyBR2_2_FD_202136 | JGI IMG/M metagenome (GOLD analysis project Ga0308170, IMG submission 202136) | Phyllosphere microbial communities from UC Gill Tract Community Farm, Albany, California, United States - DLSLSB.R2 | ecosystem: Host-associated > Plants > Phyllosphere > Unclassified | place...
CTGGACTGCCGGAAGAGGCGAGGCGGGAGAGAAAAGCCAACAATAACAACGACTTGATGTGGTGCATCGTTGAAGATACACGGCTTTTCCAGAATGTCCTAACGATTTGTCGATTCATTTCCCGCAATGACCTCAGTGTGCAGAAACCAGCTTGAGTCCGACGATGCCCGCCGCGATCATGCCGATGCACGCCAGCCGCGCCGGTGACGCCGATTCACCAAGCACGATGATGCCCACCAGGGCCGTACCGACGGCGCCGATCCCCGTCCAGATCGCGTAGGCGGTGCCGATCGGCAGCGTCTTGAGCACCTGGGCCAGCAGGCCGAAGCTGACGATCATGGCAGCCACTGTGCCCACCGTTGGCCACAGGCGCGTGAAGCCTTCCGTGTATTTCAGGCCAACGGCCCAGACAATTTCAAACAGTCCTGCAAGGACCAGCAGTATCCAGACCATATCGCCTCCGATTGTGTGAGGCCCGATACTATGTCGAATCTGGTGATGAAAAAAGTCAGTACCTATCAATGGAGTTGACAGATGGCGTTTGACCTCGACAATGTAAAAGCCTTCCTGGCAGCGATCGACCACGGCTCGTTTTCCGCAGCCGCGCGCGCGCTCGGTCGCGTGCCGTCCGCCATCAGCATGGCGATCGCAAATCTCGAAGCGCAGCTCGACGTGCAGCTGTTCGACCGCACCGGCCGCAATCCGGTACCGACAGCGCAGGCACTGGCGCTGCTGCCGCAGGCGCGCCTGCTGGCCGAGGGATTGCAGCGTCTGAACGTGCATGCGCTGTCACTGAGCCAAGGCCTGGAAGCGTCGCTGACGCTGGCGCTCGTGCCCGAACTGCTGGGCACCGTGCCATGGAGCGCTGCGCTGCACGCGCTGGCACTCGAGCATCCGCTGCTGCAGGTCGAGGTGCTGACCGCGCCGCAGGCCGATGCGCTGGCGATGGTGCGCAGCGGGCGCGCCGACCTGGCGCTGGTGTTTGAACGTTATGGCGCGGCGCCGTATCAGGCATTCCAGGAAGTGGCCGAGGAGCGCCTGGTGGCGGTGGCGGCGCGCGCCCATCCGATGTTCAAGGGGGCCGAGCAGGCGCAGGTGCGCGATACCGATCTGCTGCTGCAGCGCCAGGTCGTCGTGGCGGGACGCGACACCGACCAGGTGGACCAGCGCATCGCGATGTCGTCGCTCCAGTGGAAGACCGATAGCCCGATTGCCGCACTGGCGCTGGTCAAGGCGGGCCTGGGCTGGGCGTGGCTGCCGGCGAGCCAGGTGCGCGAGGCGGTGCAGGGCGGTGAGCTGGTCGAGATCCCGACCGCCAATCTGACCAACGTGCTGCGCTTCTTCGTCGACATCGTGTGGACCGAAGAACGGCCGCTGGGTATGGCGGCAACGCGCTTCGTCGAACTGCTGAACGTGCAGAAAATGTGAACGATCGTGCGGGAACCGGTCGCGCACGCGATGGTGTCGGTTCGGCTAGAATGTTTGCCCAACAATGGGAGGATCGTAGCGCGCACGCCTTGTGGCGGCCCCGCCTCCCACGCCGCATCACCCAATAAGCATAGGAAGAACATGAGCACCGACAGTACGCTGAACGAAGCACAGAACACCCAGTTGCGGATCGACGCGCTGGAATACCACCGCAGCCCGACCCGCGGCAAGATCGAAGTGATCGCCACCAAACCGCTGTCGAACCAGCGTGACCTGTCGCTGGCCTATTCGCCGGGCGTGGCGTACGCCTGCGAAGAAATCGCTGCCGATCCGGCCACCGCGTTCGATTACACGTCGCGCGGCAACCTGGTGGCGGTGATCACCAACGGCACCGCAGTGCTCGGCCTGGGCAATATCGGTCCGCTGGCCGCCAAGCCGGTCATGGAAGGCAAGGGGTGCCTGTTCAAGAAATTTGCCGGTGTCGACGTGTTCGACCTGGAACTGGACGAACTCGATCCGGACAAGCTGATCGACGCGATCGCGATGCTCGAGCCGACCGTCGGCGGCATCAACCTCGAAGACATCAAGGCGCCGGAATGCTTCTACATCGAGAAGAAGCTGCGTGAGCGCATGAACATCCCGGTCTTCCACGACGACCAGCACGGCACCGCGATCATCTCGACCGCCGCGCTGCTCAATGCCATGAAAGTCGTCGGCAAGGACATCGGCCAGATCAAGCTGGTCGCCTCCGGCGCCGGCGCCGCAGCGATTGCCTGCCTGGACATGATGGTGCTGCTGGGCGTGAAGCAGGAGAACATCTACGTCGTCGACTCGCGCGGCGTGATCTGGCAGGGCCGCGACGCCAATATGGAAGAGAACAAGGCGCGCTATGCGCAGGCGACCGATGCGCGCGTGCTGGCCGATGTGGTCAAGGACGCCGACGTGTTCCTGGGCTGCTCGACCGCCGGCGTGCTGACGGGCGACATGGTCAAGACGATGGCTGACAAGCCGGTCATCCTGGCGCTGGCCAATCCAGAACCTGAGATCCGTCCTGAAGTGGCCAAGGCCGCGCGTCCGGACGTCATCATCGCCACGGGCCGTTCGGACTACCCGAACCAGGTCAACAACGTGCTGTGCTTCCCGTACATCTTCCGCGGCGCGCTCGATTGCGGCGCCACGCGCATCACCGACGAAATGAAGCTCGCCTGCGTGACGGCGATCGCCGAACTGGCCGAAGCCGAAGCGAGCGACGTGGTGGCGCTGGCCTATGAAGGCCAGGACCTGGCCTTTGGCCCCGAGTACATCATTCCAAAGCCGTTCGATCCGCGCCTGCTCGGCGCGATCGCGCCGCGCGTGGCCGAAGCTGCCGCCGCATCGGGCGTGGCAACGCGCCCGATCACCGACATGGACGCCTACCGCGACAAGCTGGGCCAGATGATCTATCACACCGGGTTCTTCATGAAGCCGGTGTTCGACAAGGCGCGCGCCGACGTGCGCAAGGTGGCGTACGCCGAAGCGACCGAGCCGCGCGTGCTGCGCGCAGTGCAGGCGGTGGTCGACGAGGGCATCGCCCATCCGGTGCTGATCGGCGACACGTCGGTCCTGCAGCGCGCCATCAAGGATGCGGGCCTGCGTCTGCGTGAAGGCGCGGACTACACCGTCATTGCGGCCGAAGCCGATACGACGCTGCAGGGCACGCGTCTGCTGGCGGCGGGTACGGTCGATGCGCTGATCTGCGGCATGACCGGCTGCTACGACGACCATCTGGAGCACGTGCGCAGCGAAATCGGCGTGGCGCCGGGCGCTGAAGTGCTGGCCGCGATGAATGCGCTGGTGCTCGACAAGTTCACGCTGTTCATCACCGACACCTACGTGAACGAGCAGCCAAGCGCCCAGGAACTGGCCGCCATCACGCGCCTGGCAGCCGAGACGCTGCAGCACTTCGGCCTCGAGCCGAAGGCCGCGCTCTTGTCGCACTCGTCGCAAGGTTCGTCCGAGCGCCCGTCCGCCAAGCGCATGCGCGAAGCACGCGTGCTGCTGGCCGAGCAGTCGCCCGAACTGGCCGTGGTCGGCGAGATCCACGGCGACGCTGCGCTGTCGGAAGAAATCCGTGATCTGTACAAGATCGACGCCGGCTACTCGGGTAGCGCGAACCTGCTGGTGATGCCGTCGCTGGACGCCGCCAACATCCTGTTCAACGTGCTCAAGGTTGCCGCGGGCAAGGGCGTGACCGTGGGCCCGATCCTGCTGGGCGCGGCCAAGTCGGTGCACATCCTGAGCCCGAGCGCCACCGTGCGCCGCATCGTCAACATGACGGCGCTGGCAGCGGCGGGTGTGAAGTAAGGGCGATCACCGGGGCCGGGCCCTGGCCCTGGTGTATTGGCAGAAAAACGGCCCCGATCGGGGCCGTTTTTGCGTCCGCTCAGCGCGCCGTCAGGCCCCGAAGTGCGCCACCAGAAAATCGATGAAGGCGCGTGCCCGCGCCGATTGCCGGCGCTTGTTCGGATAGACGACGAACAGGTCGGCCTCGGGCTGCGCGTACCCGGGTAGCACGATGCGCAGCCGGCCGCTGTCGACGTACTTTGCCAAGTCCCACTCCGAGCGCACCAGGATGCCGTGGCCATCGAGCGCCCAGCCCAGCACGATGTCGCCGTCGTTGCTCGACAGCGCACCCTGAACCTTGACCGACACGGCGCGGCCTTCATGTTCCAGACGCCAGACGCCATGCGCCTCGTCGTTCTGCCGGTGCACGATGCAGCGGTGGTTGGCCAGCTCCGCCAGGCTGGCAGGCATGCCATGCCGTTCCAGGTAGTGCGGCGACGCGCACAGGAGGCGCCGGTTCGACATGATGCGGCGCGCGACCAGGCGCTGGTCGGGCAACTCGCCAAAGCGGATCGCCAGGTCGATACCGTCCGCGACGAGGTCCACCGGCCGGTCGGTGACGTCGAGCTGCACCTCCACCTGCGGGTAGCGCTGTGCAAACGTGGACACCAGCGGCGCGATCGTCGTGCGCCCGAAGCCAAGCGATGCATTCACCCGCAGCAGGCCGCGCGGCACGGCGCGCGTGCTCGATACGGCTTCTTCCATCTCGTGGAGGTCGGCCAGGATGCGGGTCGCGTAGTGCAGATAGGTTTCGCCCTCGGGCGTGAGGCTGCTGGTGCGCGTGGTGCGGTTCACGAGCCGCACGCCGAGGCGCTCTTCGAGCTGCGCCAGGCGCTTGGTGGCAGCTGGCGGCGTGAGATCGAGCGCGCGCGCAGCGGCGCTCAGGCTGCCGTGGCGGGCCAGCAGCACAAAGAATTCAAGATGCGAGGCGAGGTCATTGTTCACTTTGGGTGAAGAATCCTGTGAAAGAGATTCAATCATAACCGCCCCAACAGCGAATAATCTGGTGTCTCGTTCAACCAGCACATGAGAGACACCGCCATGAGAATCGTCGACATCCGCGAGCAGACCGTTCCGATCAGCTCCCCGATCCGTAACGCCTACATTGATTTCAGCAAGATGACGCTGAGCGTGGTCGCCGTGGTGACCGACGTGATCCGCGACGGCAAGCCCGTGATCGGCTACGGCTTCAACTCCAACGGCCGCTATGGTCAGGGCACGCTGATGCGCGAACGCTTCATTCCGCGCATCCTCGAGGCAGATCCGGCCGCGCTGCAGGACGACACAGGCGCGAACCTCGACCCGCACAAGATCTGGCAAACGATGTTCACCAACGAAAAGCCGGGTGGTCACGGCGAGCGCTCGGTGGCCATCGGCACCATCGACATGGCGGTGTGGGATGCGACGGCCAAGATCGCGGGCATGCCGCTGTTCCAGCTGCTGGCCGACCGCTATGGCAATGGCCAGCCGGAGCGCCGCGTGTTCGTGTATGCGGCCGGTGGTTACTATTATCCTGGCCAGGACCACGGCAAGCTGAAAGACGAGATGCGCAGCTATCTCGATCGCGGCTACACGGTGGTCAAGAAGAAGATCGGCGGCGACTCGCTCGACGAAGACCTGCGCCGCATCGATTCGATCCTGAGTGTGCTGGGTGACGGGCAGAAGCTGGCGGTCGACGCCAACGGCCGCTTCGATCTGGACACGGCGATCCGCTACGCCAAGGCGCTCTCGCAATACGATCTGTTCTGGTACGAAGAAGCCGGCGACCCGCTCGACTACGAGCTGCAGGCGACGCTGCGCAACTACTACGCCAATCCGATGGCCACCGGCGAGAACCTGTTTTCGATGCAGGATGCGCGCAACCTGATTCGCCATGGCGGCATGCGCGCTGATCGCGACTGGCTGCAATTCGATTGCGCGCTCAGTTATGGCCTGGTGGAGTATCTGCGCACGCTCGACATGCTCAAGGAACACGGGTGGTCGGCCAAGCGCTGCATCCCGCACGGCGGGCACCAGATGTCACTGAATATCGCCGCCGGCCTGGGACTGGGCGGGAACGAATCGTATCCCGACCTGTTTCAGCCGTACGGCGGCTTCCCGGATGGCGTCAAGGTCGAGAATGGCCACATCACGATGCCAGATCTGCCGGGGATCGGCTTTGAAGGCAAGGCCGATCTGATTGCGCAGATGCGCAGGCTCACCGATTGATCAGGCGCGGTCGGTGGCGTCGAATTTGACGGGTTGCGTCGCGCCGCCCTTGCGCCGCACGACGACGGTGCCTGCCATCTTGTCGTGCCAGCCCTGCTTGCGCGCGTCGAAGCCGACCCAGAGAATGCCCAGGAACAGCGGGATCATCGAGACGTAGTAGCCAAGATAGCGGATGATGAACTGGCGCGTGCTTGGCTTGCCGCCCGTACGCGCGTCGACAATGATCGCGCGGATGGCCAGCTTGCCCGGGGTGGCCGAGAGCTTGATCCACAGGACCAGCACGAAGGCGGCCGGCAGGACCCAGTTGATGATGAAGTCCGCCGGGCCCATGACCATCGCAGTGCTGTCCCAATACGCGGCGCCGTAGATTGCGTAGAGCAGTGGCAGCACGACGATCATCACCAGGATGCTGTCGATGAGCGCCGCGCCGGTGCGCGCCCAGAAGCCAACGTATTCCAGTTCGGTCGATTCGTGCGGTTGCATGGTGGCTCCGGTTGATTGTGCTGTAAGGACCCCAACAATAGCACTGGCCAGCCGGGGCGTGGCTTAAGCCTCTAGGTAGCGCGTGACGGCCTGACCCACGTCAGTGGTGTTGGCCGTGCCACCCATGTCGGGCGTGCGCGGACCCTCGACCAGGCAGCGCTCGATCGCGCCCAGCATGGCGTCATGCGCGGCCGTGTAGTTGGCGTCGCCCTGGCCCAGGAACTCGAGCATCATCGCGCCCGACCAGATCATCGCAATGGGGTTGGCGATGTTCTTGCCGTAGATGTCGGGGGCCGAACCGTGTACCGGTTCGAACAGCGACGGGAAGGTGCGGTCCGGGTTCAGGTTGGCCGACGGCGCAATGCCGATCGTGCCGGTGCAGGCCGGGCCGAGGTCTGACAGAATGTCGCCGAACAGGTTCGACGCCACGACGACGTCGAAGCGTTCGGGCGAGATCACGAAGCGCGCGCACAGGATGTCGATGTGGTACTTGTCCCATTTGACGTCGGCGTACTGTTCGCCCATGGCGGCCACGCGCTCGTCCCAGTACGGCATCGAGATGGAGATGCCGTTCGATTTGGTGGCGGCGGTCAGGTGCTTTTTAGGACGGCTCTGGGCCAGGTCGAATGCATACTTGAGGATGCGGTCGGTGCCGTGGCGCGTGAAGACCGATTCCTGCAGCACGAATTCGCGGTCGGTCCCTTCGAACATCTTGCCACCGACCGACGAGTATTCGCCCTCGGTGTTTTCGCGCACGACGTAGAAGTCGATGTCGCCCGGCTTCTTGTTGGCGAGCGGGCAGGGCACGCCGGGCATCAGGCGTACCGGGCGCAGATTCACATACTGGTCGAATTCGCGCCGGAACTTGAGCAGGGAGCCCCACAGCGAAATATGGTCGGGGACGATGTCGGGCATGCCGACCGCGCCGAAGAAAATGGCCTCGAAGCCCGAGAGCTGCGCGCGCCAGTCGTCCGGCATCATCTTGCCGTGCTTGACGTAGTAGTCGCAGTCGGCCCATTCGAAGGTGGTGAATTCGAGGTGGATGCCGAAGCGCTTGGCGGTGGCGTCCAGGGCGCGCAGGCCTTCTGGCATGACTTCCTTGCCGATGCCGTCGCCGGCGATCACGGCGATCTTGTGGGTTTTCATGGGTGTCTCCTCTGAGCTGATCTGAGTGGTTCAAGAATAGTGCAAAACGCCTTGTTTATAATGCTGGTTCTTGTGGTGTTAAGGAACACGGAGCGTGAATAATCTGTTGGAGAATGCTGATCTGCGGGTGTTCGTGACCGTGGCGCGTCAGGGGTCGTTTGCGGGCGCCGCGCAGGCGCTGGGCATGTCGGCCGCGTATGTCAGCAAGCGGATCGGGGTGCTCGAGGCTGCGCTGGGCGTGCGGCTGTTCCAGCGCACGACGCGGCGCGTCGTCATCACCGAGGATGGGGCGCAGGCGTTTGAACGGGCGCAGGCAATCCTCGCCAGCCTGGATGAGCTGATCGAGGAATCGGCCGAGCGGCGCCGGGCGCCCAGCGGCCAGCTGCGCGTGTGCAGCAGCTTCGGCTTCGGCCGCCAGGTCGTCGCACCGGCGATTGCCCGGCTGGCGCGCGCGTATCCGGCGCTGCAGATCCGTTTCGAGGTGTTCGACCGGCTGGTCGATCCGGTGGCTGAAGGGTTCGATCTGGATGTGCGGATCGGTGACGAGATCGCGCCGCAGCTGATCGCGCGGCGGCTGATGGTCAATCACCGCATCCTGTGCGCGGCGCCTGCGTACCTGGCGCAGCATGGCACGCCGCGCACGCTGCAGGATCTGGCGGGCCACCAGTGCCTGGTGATCAAGGAGCGCGACCATCCGTTTGGCGTGTGGCGGCTGCGCGCGAAAGGCGTTGAGGAGACGGTGAAGGTATCGGGCGCGCTGTCGACAAATCATGGTGAGATCGCGCTGCGCTGGGCGCTGGATGGCGCCGGGATCGTGCTGCGTTCGCGCTGGCACGCGCAGCCGCTGCTGGCGGCCGGGCAGCTGGTGCAGATCCTGCCGGAGTTTGCGCAGGAAGCCAATGTGTGGGCCGTGTATCCGCAGCGGCTGGGGAATTCGGCCAAGGTGCGGGTGTGCGTTGAATTTCTCGAGCGCGAACTGGCGGCAGGTGAGGCACCGGATCCTGGCGTGTAGCGCACCGCAGCGGCGCAATGGGCGCTGTTCGTGCACCGCCAAGGTGCAGCGCACCATCCATTCGCTCATTCGCGACATGGCCAGTTCGTGCGGCTCGACACTGCGCCGCAACATGGGCGATAATGGCGGGCTGTAGCGCGCCGTAGCTTGCGTGTTTGCGTCTTTCGACCAGACCTGCGCCGCTCGCAGCTTCTCTTACCCATCCGATCATCCGAGGACCATGAACTCTAGCCCGACGCTTGCCGATTCCGCGTGCGCAGCCCCGCGCCGCCACTTTCCCGCTCGCGTGGTGATAGCGCTCGCGCCGACGTGCGCATCGCGGCCTGGTCCTGCTTGCGCGATGGTGCGGGCGTGAGTCAGTCTGTCATGTATCCAGGCTCCCCAAGCAAGCCATCGCGCCCGATCATCGAGGTCAAGCCGCATTCGACGCTCGATGACGTCTACGGCATCATCGTCGGCGTGCTGTTCGTCGTGATCGGCATCGTGCTGTTGCATGCAGCGGGGCTGCTGACCGGCGGTGTCGCCGGCATCGCCCTGTTGACGTCGTACTCGACCGGCGTGTCGGTCGGTACGCTGTTCATGATGATCAACGTGCCGTTCTTTCTGTTTGGTTACTTCTTCATGGGCGCGCGCTTCACGATCAAGTCGCTGGCCGGCAGCGCGATGATCATGGGCCTGCTCAAGATCATGCCGTTCGTGCTGGTCATTGACCGCGTGCATCCGGCCGTGGCAGCCCTGGGCGGTGGCACCTTCTGCGGCATGGGCATCCTGGCACTCGCGCGCCACGGCGCCGGCGTCGGCGGCACGGGCATCGTCACGCTGTGGCTGCAAAAGCAGTACAACATCAACGCCGGCCGCACCCAGATCATGATCGACAGCGTCATCCTGGCACTGGCACTGCTGCTGGTCGCCCCGCACCTGGTCGCCTGGTCCGCCCTGAGCGCCGTCGCCATGAGCGGCATGGTCATGGCCTGGCACCGCGCCGGCCGCTACTTCGGCAGCTAACCCCCAACAATTAGGGTCAGAGTCGAATTATTGGGTAATAGCCTTTAGCAAACGGCCATATTCGGGCTCTTGCAGATGAGCCTGTCGAACATTGCATAAAAATTAGGGTCAGAGTCGAATTTTTTTTCAATTGATTTATAAAAATTGACAAACAATTCGACTCTGACCCTCATTGTTTTTTGCTGTTGTTAGCGCTATCCAATACTAGGAAAATCCTCTCGTGCAATTAATGTCCAGAATGCATTCATAGACGCCTGCAAATCATTTTGAACAATTAGGGTCAGAGTAGAATTAATGGGCAATTACCCAAAGTTGTCAAACAATTCGACTCCGACCCTAAGCTCAGCAGTTAATCTTGCAAATTAATTGGGGTCAGAGTCGAATTAATAAACAATTGATTTATTGAAGTTGGCAAACAATTCGACTCTGACCCTGATTTTGATTGGGCTTATTGGGGTGGGGTAGGGGTTTGCGGGGTGGGGAGCATGTTGCTGCCGACCATGTCGAAAATACTCAGTTGGCCGCCCAGGCGGATGAAGAGCTCCTGGTAGAGAGCGCCGGTGTTCATGTTGCCCCATTCGACGGCGCGTTTGATCAGGTAGGGCGTGGGGCTGTGCGGCTCGAGGTGGGCGAGGTAGGCGGCGGCGGCGGCCAGGCAGGCGTAGGCATCGGCGCGGTCGCGGAATTGGGGCGGTTCGGTGCTGTTTGCTGGCGATGGCGCGGGCGGTGGTTCGATCGGCTTATCAGCGGGCGGCGGGGTGCGTGCTTGTTGTTCGGCGTACAGGCGGGTGAGGATCGCGTCGACCTGGTCTGCCAGTGCGCTCAGGCGTGGCGTGCTCGCGCCCGGATGCGCGTCGAAACTGCGGTGCACGAGGATGATCGCCTCGTGTGCGTCTTCCAGTGCCGTGATGCGCTCGCTCAGCATCGCTGTGGGCAGGGACTGCAGTGCGGTGTCGGCGGTGTCGTGGCCGCCATGGTCCGGCGTGGCGTGCTCCAGATCGGCCCAGGTGTGGGCGCGTCCATCTTCCATTGTCAGCAGCGGCGCCTGGCGTAGCGTCGGGGTCAGTTTCTGGTCAAGCCAACCGAGGATGTTCGCGCGGGCGTCAGCGTTGTCGTTGTCCAGCTGCGGATGCAGCGTGGTCCAGTAACGATCGCACAGCGTGTGCACCAGCAGCAGGCAAGGGGCCAGTGCGGGGAAGCCGTGTTCGTGGACCTGGGACTCGCACAGCCACGCCGCCAGTTGCAGGTCTTTGCCCTGGGAGCGCAAGGCGCCGGCGGCCAGGTTGCTCACGTGGGGCCAGTCCGAGCGCTTCGGTTGCCGCTGCCAGACCCCGCGCGGCTGGACGTCTTCGTCGCCCTGGCGCGCTTCGATGATGGCGCGGTAGACGCTGGTCGCGCGGGCCGGCAAGCCGGTCGGGTTGATGGGATCCACCGGCGCTGCCAGCGCCTCGAACGCGACGCCGAGGTGGCGAAGGAAGTGGTCGTCGGCGCGCCTGGTCAGGTCGCCGTTTGGTGGAACTGGGTCAGGCATGGGGCTCTCCCGTGAATGTGGCCCGACAGAATGGGGCGCGCCAATAAAGGCCACACTGTAGCGCAAATGTGGCCGGCAGGTCAGGCGCCAGAGGTCGACGTTGAACCCGAACCCAAACCCGAACCCGAAGCTCGTGCCGAGGTCGATGCCGAAGTCGCCGGCGTCATGGCGCCGATATGCAGCGTGGCCCGCAGCCCGGGATGGTTGTCCGCCAGCGTCAAGGTGCCGCCATGCAGCCGCGCCACCGCCGAGACCACGCTCAGGCCCAGCCCCACACCGGGCGTGCCGCGGCTCGCATCGACCCGGTAGAAGCGCTCGATGACGCGCGTGCGTTCGTGCACGGGAATACCGGGGCCGTTGTCGGCCACGACGATCTGCACGGTGTCGGCATCGATGCGCTGCGCAGAGATCGCGATCGCGCCGCGCACCGGCGCATACTTGAGCGCATTGTCGACCATATTGCCCAGTGCCTGCGCCAGCAGCACGGGGTCGCCCACCACATGCAGGTCGTGCGGGCCGTCAAAGCCCAGCGCGATGTCCTTCAGTTCGGCGACCGGTGCATAAAACTCGGTCACTTCGGCGCCCAGCGCCGCCAGGTCGACGTCGACGAAACCGCCACGCCGACTGCCGCTGTCGATTTCGGCCAGCCGCAGCAAGGCATTGAAGATGCCCATCACGCGGTCGACATCATCGATCGCAGCATCGATCTCGACGAAGGTCTCGTCCGGCGCCGGCCGTGCCACTGACAGTTCCTCGAGCCGTGCACGTAGTTCGGACAGCGGTGTGCGCAGGTCGTGCGCGATCGCGTTCGAGACATCCTGCACGCCGGTTACCAGATGCTCGATCTGGTCGAGCATGCGGTTCACGGTGCGCGTCAGTTGCTGCAGCTCGTCGCCATCGCCCGGTTCGACCAGGCGGTGCGACAGCTTGCCTTCGATGATCGAGGCAGTGGTGTCGCTGATGCCCTGCATGCGGCCCAGCAGTGCGCGGCGGATCATGAGCCCACCCAGCGCGGCGCTGAGCAGCACCGTGATCGCGCACCCAAGCAGGCCATATCCGAACAGGCGTTCGAGCTTCTGGAAGCGATTCAGATTACTGGCCACGAGCAGCCGGTAGCCGTCTTCAAGCGTCACGCGCACCAGCTCCACGTTGCGCGGCACGTCGTCGACCACGATCGTCACCCGGCACAGGCCATCGCGGTTCGGTACGCCCTCGGGCCAGGCCTGCAGATTACCGGCCAGTTTGGCGCCATCGGGCGCAACGAACAGCATGATCTTGCGCACGCCGTCGTTCACGCCGTGGACCTGGCTGTCGATCGCGGCGGCCAGCGCCGGCGGGCCCTGGCGGATGAACAGGTTGCTCAGGTGCTGGGCATCGGACTTGAGCAGCTGGCTGCGCACCTCGCCGATATTGGTATGCCACGCGTACCACAGCGGCCCGGCGAACATCGCCAGTACCAGCAGCGTCACGAGGCCGTAACCGATGGCGATCGTACGGGCGGAAAAACTGGGGAGCCTGAGCATCGTGTGCGCTTCGCTCAAGGCTGGTCGGTCAGCATGTAGCCGGCATTGCGCACCGTGCGCAGAAGGGCCGTGGGAAAGCCGGCGTCGATCTTTTGCCGCAGCTTGCTGATGTGGACATCGATGACATTGGTCTGCGGGTCGAAGTGGTAATCCCACACGTTCTCGAGCAGCATCGTGCGCGTGACGACCTGGTTCGCATGACGCAGCAGATAGGCCAGCAGCTTGAACTCGCGCGGCTGCAGCGCCAGCGTCTTGCCGGCGCGCGTGACGCGGTGCGCCAGCATGTCGACACTCAGGTCGCCCAGCGTCATGACGGTTTCCACGGCCTGGCTTTGCGAGCGGCGCAGCAGCGCGTCCAGACGCGCGAGCAGTTCGCCGAACGCGAACGGCTTGGTCAGATAGTCGTCGCCGCCGGCGCGCAAGCCGCGGATGCGGTCGTCCACGCCATCGAGGGCGCTCAGGATCAGGATCGGCACCCGGTTGCCCTGCTGGCGCAGTGTTTCGATCAGTGCCAGGCCGTCGATCCCGCCGGGCAGCATGCGGTCCATGACGATGGCGTCGTACGGCTCGGTGACGGCGTAGACCATGCCGTCGCGGCCATTGTCGGCATGGTCGACCGTGTGCCCGGCTTCGCTCAGGCCTTTGGTGACGAAGCGCGCGACGCGTTCGTTGTCTTCGATGACAAGCAGTTTCACGGCGACCTCAATGCGCTTGCGGCTGCGGTTCAGACGTTTCCGCGGCCGCCTCGCCACCGGCCGGCGTGTCATCGATATGCGTCGGCGTCTTGGCGCGCGATGCGACGATCACATAGAACAGCGGAATCAGGAACGTGGCCAGGAAGGTCGCCGTCAGCATGCCGCCGATAACGCCGATGCCCAGCGCGTTCTGGCTACCCGAACCGGCCCCGCTCGACAACGCCAGCGGCAGCACGCCCAGGATGAACGCCATCGACGTCATGATGATCGGGCGCAGTCGCACCTTGGCCGATTCGAGCGCCGCTTCGACAATGCCCATCCCCTGCATCTGCAGTTCGCGCGCAAATTCGACGATCAGGATCGCGTTCTTGGCCGACAGGCCGATGGTGGTCAACAGGCCCACCTGGAAGAACACGTCGTTTTCCATGCCGAAGGCCGTCGCTGCGCTCAGGGCCCCCAGAATACCGACCGGCACCACCATGATGACCGAGATCGGGATCGCCCAGCTTTCATACAGCGCGGCCAGGCACAGGAACACGACCAGGATCGACAGCGCGTACAAGAGCGGCGCCTGCGAGCCGGCTTGCGACTCCTGCAGCGAGATGCCGCTCCATTCGAAGCCGATGCCGTCCGGGAGTTCGCCCACCAGGCGCTCCATGATCGCCATCGCTTCGCCGCTGCTGAAGCCCGGCGCCGGCTGGCCCAGGATTTCGGCCGACTCGATGCCGTTGTAACGCGCCATCGCTGGCGAGCCCCAGGCCCAGCGCGCGCTGGCAAAGCTCGAAAACGGCACCATCTCTCCCGCGCCGTTGCGTGCATAGAGCAGCTTGATGTCGTCCGGGTTCATGCGGAACTGGGCATCGGCCTGCACGTACACGCGCTTGATGCGGTTGTCCGTGTCGAGGAAGTTGTTGATGTAGCGCGAGCCCCAGGCCGTCGAGAAGGTCTGGTCGACTTCGGTCAGGTTCACGCCCAGCGCGGCGGCCTTTTCGCGATCGATGTCGATCTTGTAGGTGGCATTGTCGGCCTGGCCCGTGAAGCGCACGCGCTGCAGGTTCGGTTCCTTGCGCGCCAGTTCGAGCAGCTGGTCGCGCGCCTTGGCCAGCGCGTCGTGCCCCAGGCCACCGCGATCCTGCAGCTGCAGCGAGAAGCCGTTGGCCGAGCCCAGGCCGCGGATCGATGGCGGTTCGACCGTGTTGATGGTCGCGCCCTGGTAGTTGGCGTAGCGCGCCGCGATCCGGTTGGCCAGCGCCGACACGCCCAGCGCTTCGTCCTTGCGCTCGTCCCAGGTTTTCAGGCGCACGAACAAACGGCCCTGGTTCTGGCCACGCTGCGGCTGGCTCGCGCCATTGGTCATGAAGGTGGCTTCCACCACTGCCGATTCCTCTTTCAGCAGATACTGGCTGATTTCTTCCAGCACGCGGCCCGTCGTCTCTTGCGTGCTGCCGGCCGGCGTCTGCACCTGGACGAACATATAGCCCTGGTCTTCCTTCGGCAGGAATCCGCCCGGCAGGCGCAGGAACAGGGCGATGACCGCGCCGACCAGCACCAGGTACACGACCATCCACAAGGCGCGCCGGCCCAGGATGCGCGTCACGCCGCCCAGGTAGCGGTCGCGGGTGGCATCGAACGAGCGGTTGAACCAGCCGAAGAAACCCGTCTTTTCATGGTGCTCCGGGTCGACCGGCTTGAGCATCGTCGCGCACAGCGCCGGCGTGAGCGTCAGCGCGATGAACGCCGACAGCAGCATCGAGGCCACGACCGTCAGCGAGAATTCGCGGTAGATCGCGCCGACCGTGCCGCTGGAGAAGGCCACCGGCACGAACACGGCCGACAGCACCAGGGCCACGCCGATCAGCGCACTGGTGATCTGGCTCATGGCCTTGATCGTCGCTTCTTTCGGTGGCAGGCCGTCTTCGTGCATCACGCGTTCGACGTTTTCCACCACCACGATCGCATCGTCGACCAACAGACCGATGGACAGCACCAGGCCGAACATCGACAGCGTATTGATGGTAAAGCCCAGCCCCGACATGATGCCGAACGTGCCAAGCAACACCACCGGCACCGTGATCGAGGGGATCAGGGTGGCGCGGAAGTTTTGCAGGAACAGGTACATCACCAGGAACACCAGCACGATGCCCTCGATCAGCGTGTGGGTCACGCCCTTGATCGACGTTTCGATGAACGGCGTCACGTCATTCGGATACACGGTGCGCAGGCCCGGCGGGAAGAATTCGCCCAGCTCCTTCAGGCGTGCGCGCACGGCTTCCGCGGTGTCGAGTGCATTCGCGTTCGGCGCAAGCTGGATGCCCAGGCCCGACGCCGATTTGCCGTTGTAGCGCACGTCGACGTTGTAGTTTTCGGGTCCCAGCGCCACGCGGGCGACGTCGCCGATGCGGACCGACGAGCCGTCGGGCTGGACCTTGACCAGGATGCGCTTGAATTCCTCGGGGGTGCGCAGCATGGTCGCCTGGTTGATGGTCGCGCTCAGGGTCTGGCCCTGGACCGCCGGCGTGCCGCCTAGCTGGCCGCCCGAGATCTGCACGTTCTGCGCGCGTATCGCGTCCGTCACGTCGAGCGGCGTCAGTGCGAAACTCGTCAGCTTGACCGGGTCGAGCCAGATGCGCATCGCGTACTGGGTGCCAAACAGGTTCATGCTGCCCACGCCCGGCATGCGCGAGAGCGGATCCTGGATGTTCGAGGCCACGTAGTTGGCGATGTCGAACTTGGTCATGCTGTCGTCGTCCGAGACGAACGCCGCCACCATCAGGAAGTCGGACGTCGACTTGGTCACGCGCAGGCCCGATTGCTGGACCTCGCTCGGCAGGCGCGGGACGGCCGCCTGCAGCTTGTTCTGTACCTGGACCTGGGCGATGTCGGGGTCGGTGCCGGCGGCAAACGTCAGTGACGTCGTCGACTGACCCGTGTCATCGCTGGTCGACTGCATGTACAGCAGGTTGTCGATCGCCGTCATCTGCTGCTCGATCACCTGGATCACGGTGTTCTGCATCGTCTCGGCCGACGCGCCGGGGAAGCTCGCCTGGATCTGCACCGATGGCGGCGAGACGGGCGGATACTGCTCGATCGGCATCTTGAGCAGTGCAATGCCGCCGATCAGCATGATCAGCAGCGAGATGACGATCGCGAAGATCGGCCGGTTGATGAAATACTTTGGCATCTTGGTTTATTCCTGGCGCGCGGCGGTGGCTGCGGCAGGCGCCGCTGCTGGTGCTGCCGCAGCCGGTGCAGCGGCGATCTTGACCACGGTACCAGGCCGCAGCTTCTGCACGCCGCTGACGATCACGCGTTCGCCGGCTTTGAGGCCGTCATCGACGAGCCAGAAACCATCGACCAGCGCGCCGGTGCGCACGGTGCGCAGCGCCGCCTTGTTGTCCTGGCCGACGACCATTACGGTGGCCGTGCCCTGCGGCGTGCGCGTCACGGCGGTCGCGGGCACGCGCATGACCCCCTGACGCACACCCTGGCTGACGCTCGCGCGCACGAACATGCCGGGCAATAGCAGTTTGTCGGGGTTCGGGAAGCGCGCGCGCAGCGTGACCGAGCCAGTGGCCTGGTCGACCGTCACGCCCGAAAATGCGAGCGTGCCGCTGCGGGTGTAAGTGCTGCCGTCTTCCAGTTGCAGGCTGACCTTGGCGGCGTCGGTACCTTCCATGCGCACGCGGCCGGCGGCGATCTCGCGCCGCAGCGCCAGGCCTTCGCTGCTCGACTGCTGCAGATCGACGTACATCGGATCGATCTGCTGGATCGTCGTCATCAGGGTAGCCGCGCCGCCCTGCACATACGCACCCTGCGTCACGGCCGACACACTGCTGCGCCCCGCGATCGGCGCGGTCACGGTGGTGTAGCCAAGGTTGATGCGGGCCACGTCCAGTGCAGCCTTGGCCGCGGCGACGTCGGCAGCTGCTTCCAGTTGCGCCGCCTCGGCGGTCTCGAATTCCTGCTTGCTCACCGCGTTTTCTTTCACCAGCACGCGGTTGCGGTTCAGTTGCGACACATTGCTGGCCAGCGTCGCCTGCGCCCGTTGCAACTCGGCTTCGGCGCTCTTGACGGCGGCGCGGTACGGCGCCGGATCGATCAGGTACAGCGGCTCGCCCTTGCGCACGTCGGCGCCTTCGGTAAAGCGGCGTTCCTGCACGATACCGTCGACCCGGGCCCGGACCTCGGCCAGCAGGAACGGCGCCGTCCGGCCGGGCAGGGCGATGTTCAGCGCCACGTTCGTGGTGGCCATGGTCAATACGGCGACTTCGGGCACCGCTGGCGGGGCAGGCTTGGGGTCTTTGCCGCAGGCTGAGAGCAGCGCGGCGGCCGTTATGGCGGTCGCCAGCGCCGGGCGGCGCGGAAGGGTCATCAAGGGCATGGGTGTCGGATCCGTTTGCAAGGTGGAGAGCGTATTGTTCCCTACCTTCGACTATGCCCGGCGCAGGCTTAAACGTGGGTGGCTAATTCGTTAAATATCGTTAATGTTAGCGCTGCCAGCCTCAGCGCCAGTGACCGCGTCGGTATGCGATCGCGAGCAGCACGATGGCAGCCATGGACCAGGTGATGCCGGTGATGATGGAGCCTTCAATGCCGTAATCCCCTCCGGACAGCCATGCTGGACCGCTTGTGGATACCTGAAGCCAGCCGCGAGCGGGATGGCCGGAGACAGAGACTGCGAACACGGCATCACACAAGAAATTCCATGCGAAATGCAGGCCGATCGGCAGCCACAGACGGCCAGAGAGCAGATAGGCGCCGGAGAGGGCAAGCGATGCCGCCGCCGTCATCGCCGCGCCCAGCACGCTGAAACCCTCGTTCGGCATGTGGGCGACAACAAAAATCACGGTCGACACGCCCAACGCAATTTTCGTGCCCCAGAATTTCTGCAGCATGCCAAAGACAATGGCGCGGAACACGATCTCCTCGAAGATGGCCACCATGACTTGTTCAGGAAAAGGCTTCAGCAGCACACCCGGCGCCACTGCGCCAGTGATGATGAAGGCGCCACTGGCCAGCAACACCGAATACGTCGCAACGACGAGCAGTACGCCGATGCCGAGTCCGCGCCATAGTTCACGTCCCGCGCCAGCCAGAGCCAGCTCAGTGACCGGGCGGCGTTCCAGACGCATGACAAACCAGCGATAGCCAGCTACCGCGACAGCAGCCGACAGCAGCATGGGCCAGCCGAGGCGCAGCGGTTTCGGCACGATTTCAGTAAGCCCCAGCGTGACAAACATCGGCACGATTGTCGCCAGGATACCCACGATCGCCAGGATCAGAGGATAGCGCAGGATGCGGGTGCGCAGCGGCATTGCGGACGGTACGGCATAGTGCTGGGTACTCATGACGGCTCCTCGTGGTTGGTTCGCTCGCGCGCGGCATGGATCCGTGCGCCGAACGGTCGTGCTTCCAGCGCAGCAATTGCTTGCGCCAATACTTCCGACAGCGGGTAGGCCAGATCTGCATCCAGAGTCGCAGCGGCCGCATTCGTCGCCGCCCAGCAGCGCTGCAGTTGCGGCAGCAGCGCGCGCCCTTGTTCCGACAACCCGATCAGCTTTTGCCGTCCATCTTCGGATGACATGCGGATAACAAGCTCTTCCTTCAGCATCAATGCAAGGGTCTGCGTCGCCGCCGGCTGCGTGATGCCGGCACTTGCAGCAATGTCGCCGATAGTGCGCGGCTCACGTACCGCCAGTGCGCGCATGACGGGGGTATAGCGCGGGCGGTAATTCAGGCCGGCCTCCGTATAGGAAGCCGCCACTGCGCCGTCGAGCAGCTCGATAAGATGGCGCAACTTGGTGCCGAGTCCTTGTTTCATATTTTAATCATACACTTATTTACATAAGCGCTTATATAAATTTCAAAAGCTGCTGTTTGATGAGGCAAAATTGAAGCTGTTCAAGACATTGACTGAAGCTTGTCAGAAGGCTGATGTATGCATCCAGTTAACGATTGCCACTGGCGCAGGCTGCGTCAACACGCAGGGAACCAGAAATGTTCATGGGGAGGGTCAGGCCTTCCCATCCCCCAAGAAAACCGTGTCGCCACGTATGTCACGCTTTACGCGCTGCTGGAAGAGCGCATTTCCTGTAGACCACTCGCCGTTGCAAGCGCTGGTCGAGCCGGTTTCACGGCTGGGGCATCTGGTCTGTGTGCATGGAGATGCGTGAGGCGCCGCACAGGCGTGGCGACCGCCGGCCGTGCACTGCGCGCAGACTGGGGCCAATCGGCAATCGCTGGCCGGCCTGGCCATCGTCCACCAGAATCGCGTGTATCAGACAGCTGCTGCATCCCCAACACCGGCGCGCGCAGGCAACCACAAGGCAACTTCAGTACCATCCCCCGGCGCCGACACGATCTCGATCACGCCGCCATGCGCGCTGACGATCTCGCGCACGATGGTCATGCCCAGGCCGTTGCCCGGCACGTCGGGCAGTGCGTTGGCGCGCCAGAACGCGTCGCAAACCTGCTTGCGCTGCTCCGGCGTCATGCCCACGCCCTGGTCGCGGATCCGCACTGCGGCGCCCGCCTGGCCGGCACGTTCCTGCTGCGAAATGCGCACGTCGACGACGCTGTCCGGTGCCGAGTAGGCCAGTGCATTGCTCACGATATGGCCTAGCGCCTGCTGCACGCGCGCGGCGTCGGCCGTCACGGGCGGCAGGTCGGGCGCCATGCTCAGCGCGATCCGTTCTGCTTGCGCATCATCGGCAAGCCCACCCTTGATCCTGGCCATCAGATCGGGCAGATCCAGCAGCGTCGGCTGCAGCTGGGCCGCGCCGCCCGCATCGATGCGGGCCAGGTCGAGCATCTGGTTCACCAGGGCGATCAGGCGCGTGGCCTGGCGGTGGATGATGTCGATCAGCTCGCGGCCGGTGGCGGCATCGAACTCGCGCTTGAGGAGCAACTCGGAAAACCCGAGGATGCTGGCCATCGGCGTGCGCAGTTCGTGGCTGGCGGTGCGGAAGTAATCGTGGCGCCGCTGGTTCGCAGCGCGCACCCGCTCGCGTTCCGCGCGCAGGCTGTCCATGTCGCGTACGGTCGCCACCAGATGCACATGGTCGTCGAGCGTCATCGCCGCGATCGAGATCTCGGCGGCAAAACTGCTGCCGTTCACACGCCGGGCATTGCCCTCATGGCGCTTGACCACCTGCGGCGCCATGCCGATCAGGACAGCCGACGACTGGCCAGTCAGGACGGCGCAGGGCGAGCCGAACAACGCTTCGGCTGCCGGATTGCACGACTGGATCCGGCCACCGGCGTCGAGCAGCAGCACGGCGTCGGGCAGGTGTTCGAGCAGCGTGCGCAGTGCGCGTGCGCTGCTGCGTTCCCGGTCGCAGGCAGCGCGCAGTTCGATCGTGGCGATTTCGCCGGCCACCATGCCTGCCAGGTCGCGCAACAGCGCGCGGTCGGCGTCCGAGAATACGCGTGGCACGGTGTCGATGATGCACAGCGTGCCGATGCGCACGCCGTCGCCCACGTCGATCGGCGCACCGGAATAGAAGCGCGCCGCCGTCTCGCCGCGCACCAGCGGATTGTCCGCGAAACGCGGGTCGGCACTGGCATCCTGCACGACCATCACGTCGTCCTGCAGGATGGCATGGGCGCAGAACGATACCGAGCGGGGCGTCTCGGTCAGCGCCAGGCCGACGCGCGACTTGAACCACTGGCGATCGGTGTCGATCAGGCTCACGAGCGCGATAGGCACCTTGAACAGGTGCGTCGCCATGCGCGTGATGCGATCGAACGAGGCTTGCGGCGGCGTGTCGAGCAGATTCAGGTCGAGCAGCACTCCGTGGCGCCGGGCTTCGTCCGGTGGCAAGGGGGCGGCAGTAGGGCAGTCGTGTTGCGGCGTCTCGTTCATCATGGGGTGTGCGGGATCGTCTCGGGAGCCGGGGGACGCCGATGCCACTGCGTCAGGCAGAGCGGCGCTGGCTTGGTCAGGGGCACGCCGTGGTGCCCGGCCGCGTGTCGCGTGAGGACAACAGACCGGGAGGTCGTCGGCAGGTGCGCTGATGCCTTAATAAGTGGCAATTTTCATGCGTGCTGATTTTACCGGTTCACATTGGACTGTCAAGACAAACCGCTGTGTCTGGTAACGCGCGATGAGCACGTGCAACAGCTGCGTGACCGGCGCGCCTAGGTTGCGCCATCCTGCCCGCCCACCACGGGCAGGTAGAGCGTGACATCGGTGCCCACGCCGAGTTCGGATTCGAGCGCGATACGCCCGCCGTGCAGATCGACGATCTCCTTCAGGATCGTCAGCCCCAGGCCACTGCCTGGCGCCGCCGAATCGCCGTCCACCCGATAGAACGCCTCGAAGACCTGGGCCTGCTGCTGGGGTGTCATGCCGATGCCGCGGTCACGCACGCGGATCGCCACCATCGGCCGCTCGCCCCATTGTTCGGGCGCGGCGCTCAGTGAAATCGGTGTGCCGGGCGCAGAGTATTTGATGCTGTTGCTGACGATGTTGGTCAGCGCCTGCTGCATCTTCTGGGCGTCGGCCGCCAGCGGTGGCAGGCCGGGCACGATGTCGGTGCTGACACGGTGCGCCTGGCCGAGGCCTTCCAGGCATGCCAGCGTCCGGGTCACCAGATCGGCCACCGGGACGGCGTCGATCCGCAGTTCGTCGATGCCGCCCGCTTCGATGCGCGCCAGATCGAGCAGCTGGTTCACCAGGCTGACCAGGCGGGCCGATTCGCGGTGGATGATCTCGACCAGTTCGCGGCTGACAACGGGATCGAACTCGCGCTTGAGCAGCAATTCCGAAAAGCCCAGCACGCTCGACATCGGTGTGCGCAGCTCATGGGTGGCCGTCGCGAAATGGCGCCGACGCCGCTCATCGGTCGCGCGGTTGCGCTCTTCGGCGGCGCGCCGCTGCGAAATGTCGCGCACCGTCACGGCAAACTTCGGCCGCGCCGCCCACGTCATGCGGCAGTAGGAAAACTCGATCGGGAAGCGGCTGCCATCCAGGCGCCGCGCCAGCGCCTCGTAGCGCGTGCCTTCGCGCAGCTGGCCCGTGCGGCGCCGGCGCAACAGGTCTTCGTCCATCAATTCGCGCAGCGGCCGGCCGGTGAGCATCGGGCCGCTGGCGCCGAACAGCGATTCGGCTGCCGGGTTGGCGGCCACGATATTGCCTTGCGCATTGAGCATCAGGATGCCGTCGGGCAGGTGGGCCACCAGCGCTTTTTCCCAGCCTTCGGGGGCGGGGCGACCTGCCGGCCGCGCACGCAGCTCGTCGCCGGCGATGGCGGCCAGGTCGCGCAGCGTGGCCATCTGTTCGTCATCGAAATGGCGTACCTGGGTATCGATCACGCACAGTGCCCCGACCGGGCTGCCGTCCGGCGCGGCCAGTGGAATGCCGGCATAGAAGCGCACGTCGGGCGCACCGGTGACGAACGGGTTGTTGGCAAAACGAGGATCGAGGCGCGCGTCATCGACGACCAGGCCGTCTTCATGATGGATCGTGTGGGTGCAGAACGAGGTCACGCGCGTGGTTTCGTGCAGGTCGATACCGACGCGCGATTTGAACCACTGGCGGTCGGCGTCGACCAGGGCGATCAGCGAGATGGGCACGCCGAGCAGGCGGCAGGCCAGACGCGTGATGCGGTCGAACCGTTCTTCGGGCGGGGTGTCGAGCAGGGCCAGCTCGTGCAGCGCGAGGACGCGTGCCTGGTCGGACTGGGGAACGGCATGCAGCGCAGCCGAAGTCGGGGCAACCAGTGGGCGTCGGTCCGGCTTGGTGTGCATGATGTGGGTCCTGTCAGTCCGGCGTCGCCGCCGCGTCCATGTCACTGAAGATGTGTTCGATCCGGTCGCGCAATTCAGGAAAGCGCACCGGCTTGGAAAATACCGGGATGTCATCGGGCAGACCCATCGACGTGATCGTCGCACGATCGAGTCCGCTGATGACGATGATGGCCATGCTGCGGTAGCGCGGGTCGGCGCGCAGCGTGCGCACCATCCGGAAACCATCCATGCCCGGCATGTTCAGGTCGCTGATCAGGAGGTCGGGCCGCGCTTCGCCGATCCGGATCAGCGCGTCGAAACCGTCGCGCGCCTTGATCAGCTGCGCAGCCAGTCCCCAGCCAGAGATTTCCAGCTCGTACAGGCGCAGCAGGGTGGCATCGTCGTCGGCCATCACGATGCGCCGGCCGGCGGGTGCCGACCTGACATTGGGCGATGGCGCAGGTTGACCGCCAGTTACCGCATGATTGCGCTGCGCGACCAGGCGGTGCACCGATGTGAGCAGAATACGGCGGTGACCGCCGGCGGTTTTCCAGGCTTGCAGCACGCCGCTTTCGACCCAGAGTTGCACGGTCCGGTGCGACACGCCGAGCAGGCTCGCGGCCTCCTTGGTCGAGCAGACTTCTGCGGAAGCGGGGTCGGCCGACGCCGGCGCTGGGCTGCTGTGCGATATCATGTAATAGAATTGTGCAGGTAGTTAAAAGCCTCCCGACCAGAGGCTGATCAACCTTCCCGACCGCGTCCTCATGGTGAGAGCGCATCGGGAAAAGCCGAATCAAGCCGCCTGGATGCGCAACTAATACGCATAGGCAAGTCAGCAATCTATCAAATTATCACAAGTTACGATAGTGAAACGCGATAAGTTGTTTCTTCATTGTAACTTGTGGTGATGGGAAATGGTGCATTATTGCACTTTTACCGTCACTGTGACCGTGCCACTGGCCCCTGGCGCCAGTGTGCCCGTGATCCCCCATTCGACCTTGCCGTTTGCGCCCACGTCGGGCTTGACGGACACCGTGCAGGCCAGACTGGCGGGCAGCGTACCGCAGCTGCTGTCAGCGTAAGTCGTAAAGGCCGGTGTGCTGTCTTCGATCTTCAGTTGTGTCAGCGTCGTGGTGCCGCTGTTCTGGAACGTGATCGTATACAGGATCGTGCTGCCCGGCGTGGCGTTGGCCTTGTCGACCGCCTTGGTCAGCTTGAAGTCGTCACAAGTCTGGCAGATGCCTTCGACCGTCACCACGATTTCGCCCAGGCCGATGCCGAGCAGCTTGAGCAGCGGATCGGCCACGCCACTCAGCACCGGCGCGATCAGCGGGCTGACCACATTCTTGACCAGTGTCTTGACCAGCGGTTCGACTGCGCCCTGCACCACGCCCAGGGCAGGCATGCTGCGCACCTGCAGGTTTGTCACCAGGCTGTTGGCCGCGTTCGTGATGAACGTCGTGCTCGAGGCCACGGTGCGCGTTTGCGGGAACGTGCCCGACATCGTGACGCTCGTCGCGAACGGCGCCTGGCCGCGCACGATGCTCTTGATGTCGAGCGGGATGTTCACCGACACCAGCCCCAGCGCTGCGGCCTGGAGCGAACCGATGGTGCCGAAGTCGACGTCCGCGTCGAGGATTGCGCGGCTGCGGTTGAAGAACACGCTGTCGTCGATCTTGCCGATGAAGATGTCGGACACGCCAGGCGCCACCTGCAGCGTGACGGCCCTGGTGGCAGCGTCCACGGCGGTCAAGCTGCCCTGGCCGCGCGCGACTTCCACGTACACGTCGAGCTTGCCGATGGCGACCGACGCGCTTTGCAGCAGGCCCAGTCCGACCAGCGAATTGGTGGCCGGCGCCAGCGATACCAGGTCCATCTTGAGCTTGAGGCGGATCGCGGCCGAATGGAAGGTCGAGCCGGTCGGGCCGCACACGTACACCGGCGGCTCGATCACCTGCGCGTACAGTTGCAGGTGGTTGACCACACCGGTCGCGCCCAAGAGGCCACCCGAGATGCCGACCGGCTGCGGTGTGGTCAGCACGTTGCGGCGGTTGTACAGCTGGACCAGGCCGGTGAACATGTCGAGCGCATTGACCGTGCTGGTGCCGAGCGACCCGGTGTCGGCCGTGACCTGGAGCAGGTCGCCCAGGCGTACGGTGCCGCCCACGCCATTGAGTTGCGAGGCCAGGCCGGACAACGCCCCCGCCAGCTGCGGCCTGGCCTCGGCCTGCGCCTGGACCGCCAGTGCATTGGCGACCTGCGCCAGCGTGACGTTGGCGCCCAGCGCCTGCGCCGGGGTCGATACGCCCAGGTTGGTCTGCAGCATGTTCAGGAAACTGAGCAGGTTCAGGTTGCCGCCGGCCAGCGCATTCCAGTCGACTGCATTGAGCGAGGTACCGGTGCCGAGCATGCCACCCAGCAGCGGGCCGAGCAGGGCGCTCTTGCCGGTGTCGACGCTGGCCAGGCGCGGGCCGGCGGTGATGCAGGCGCCGGCCACCGTGCAGTCGGCGTTGGCCGGCAGGGCGCCCAGCAGGCACACGATGGCGAGGAAGGCGCGCAGCCAGGCGTGGCGAAGGCGAGACGGGAGCAGTGCGAAAGTCATGTCGGTATCCTTGATTACTTGAGCAGGTCGCCCGAGAGCAGGCCTTGCAGCGTGTTCTCGTCGAACTTCATGCGTACCCGGAAGTACACGCCCTTGGCGGTAGCGTCGGCGCCGGCCAGGTCGCGTTCCTTGAAGCCGAGCAGGTTGTAGCCGGCAGACACCCACATATTGCGTTGCAGCTGGTAGCCCGCCTCGATGCCGGCGGCGTACTGGCGGCCGCGCGTGTCGCGGTCCATCAGCATCTGCGCGGTGACGCCGATGTCCCAGTCGGCATTGATCTCGTGGGTCACGCGGCCGGCCACCAGGTGGCTGACCGTGCGGTTCGACAGGCCGCTCGACTGGTCCATCGCCATCTTGGCGGCGTAGCGGGCGCTGACGG
>Ga0308170_10001206_pt1 | contig 26084 bp, 23 predicted proteins | sample PhyBR2_2_FD_202136 | JGI IMG/M metagenome (GOLD analysis project Ga0308170, IMG submission 202136) | Phyllosphere microbial communities from UC Gill Tract Community Farm, Albany, California, United States - DLSLSB.R2 | ecosystem: Host-associated > Plants > Phyllosphere > Unclassified | place...
GGGGAAACGCCCGGTCCCATTCCGAACCCGGAAGCTAAGACCCACAGCGCCGATGGTACTGCACCCGGGAGGGTGTGGGAGAGTAGGTCACCGCCGGACACACATTAGGTCGAGGCCCCAACCACCATGGTTGGGGCCTCCCACATTTAACACACCAACCGCGGCCCCACGGTCAGCACCCTGCCCCAACCTGATGGGGCGTTGCGGAAACGACCGCATCACGTGATGGGCGTTGCGGCCCCAGGCTGTCTCCGTTGTGAAGATGGCCACGATCCCGCTGCCAGGGCTTCTGCTGTCCCGGGGATTTTTATGGCTCCACTAGAATTGATGAAGATGTACGGACTTCGAAGCGCTTGATTTCGGGTTGCGTAGGAAACGAAACGAGCGGCTGCAGTTGCGCCAGTGGTCGGCTCACAACAGGAGGAATCCACATGGCCGAGCACAACGGTGGCAACCGCGGCAACGACCGCGGCGCGTTCCGCGGCAACAACAACTCCGGCGGTGAGCCCCGCGGCTTCCGGTCCCGGTCCGACCGCGATGGCAACAATTTCTCCCGCGGCGGCGGTGCCGGCGGTGGCGAGCGCAAGCCCTTTGGTGATCGTGATCGTAAGCCGTTTGGCGACCGACCCCGTCGCGATGGCGAGGGCGACCGTCGCGGTTTTAGCGGCGGTGCCGGCGGTGGCGAGCGTAAACCTTTTGGTGACCGTGATCGTAAGCCGTTTGGCGACCGTCCGAGCCGCGACGGTGAAGGCGACCGTCGCCAGTATGGTGATCGTGACCGTAAGCCTTTCGGTGACCGTCCCCGTCGCGAAGGCGAGGGTGACCGCCGTGGTTTTGCGGGCGGTGACCGTGACCGCAAGCCCTTTGGTGACCGTCCCCGTCGCGATGGTGAAGGCGACCGTCGCGGTTTTGGCGGCGGTGCCGGCGGTGGCGAGCGTAAGTCTTTTGGCGATCGTGACCGCAAGCCTTTCGGTGATCGTGACCGCAAGCCGTTTGGTGACCGTCCCCGTCGCGAGGGTGAGGGTGACCGCCGTGGTTTCGCAGGCGGTGACCGCGACCGCAAGCCCTTTGGTGATCGTCCGCGCCGTGACGGCGAAGGCGAGCGTCGCCAGTTTGGTGATCGTGACCGCAAGCCGTTTGGCGACCGTCCGCGCCGCGACAGTGAAGGCGACCGCCGTGGTTTTGGTGGCGGCGATAACCGCAAGCCGTTCGGGGACCGGCAGGACCGGGCACCCCGCAGCTTCGACCGCGGTGACTCCCGCGGCGACTCCCCACGTGGCGGATCCGGCCCCCGCAGTTTTGGCCGCGATCGCCAGGAAGACCGTCCTGTCCGCGTGCCCAACGCCGCTGACCTCCGCAGCGCCAACCGCCCGGACCGGGAACGCTCACCCGAAATCGATGAAGACGTTACGGGTAAGGAACTGGACCGCGCCACGCAGCACCAGATCAAGACCCTTGAGCCCAAGAGCTCGGAGTGGGTGGCCCGCCACCTGGTGATGGCCGGGCGCCTCATCGATGATGAGCCGGAGCTGGCCTTCCAGCACGCCCTGGCCGCCAGCCGCCGGGGCGGACGGCTCGCCGCCGTCCGCGAGGCCGTTGGCCTGACTGCCTACGCCGCCGGCCATTACGGCGAAGCCCTCCGCGAGTTCCGCACCTTCCGCCGGATCAGCGGCTCCAACGTGCACCTTCCTGTGATGGCCGACTGCGAGCGTGGCCTCGGCCGCCCTGACCGTGCCCTCGACGTGGCACGCTCGGAGGAAGCCCAGGACCTGGACGCCCCGGGCAAGGTTGAATTGGCCATTGTTGCTGCCGGTGCCCGCACCGACCTCGGCCAGTTGGATGCCGCCGTGGCCGAACTGGAAATCCCGCAGCTCGACATCAACCGCGCGTTCTCCTACAGCCCGCGCCTCTTCCGCGCCTACGCCGATGCGCTGGCTGCCGTGGGACGGGAAGAGGAGTCCCAGAAGTGGAGCAGGCAGGCCGTGGTGGCAGAGAACGCCCTTGGCCAGGGCGTGGACCAGGAACCGGAAATCATCGACCTCGGCTGGGACGAGGAAGAGGAGGCCCGGGAAGAGGCCGAACGCCGCAGGATGCTGGACCGTGCCTCCAAGTCCCCGGACGCTGAAGAAACCGCCCCGGCCACCGGTGGCACGTCCACTGAAAGCGCCCGCGCCACCGAAGCGAAGGCAGCCCAGGACAGCAGCATCGATGACCAGGATGCCGACTACTTTGTCTCCAACGACGCCGAATCCGACCAGGATTCGCGGGAATCCGACGAGCTGTTTTCCCCGGCCGAAGAGGACGCCGCTGACGGGGACGAATCGCTCGAGGATGAATCAAGCGAGGAACCGGCCGCGGATGACGCAGCCGCAATTGAAGATCACGCAGGCATCCTGCACGACGAAGAACGCAGGGAAGACTGAGCGCCAATGAGTGACCTCTCCCTGATTTCCCGCTTCGACGCGCTCCTGGCTGACCTGGACGGCGTGGTCTACGCAGGGCCGAACGCCATTCCCGGTGCCATCGAGTCGCTGTCGCAGCTCTCCGGCCTCGGCATCGGCCTGGGCTATGTGACCAATAACGCTTCCCGTTCGCCGGGAGAGGTGGCAGCCCATCTCCGTGAACTTGGTGCGCCGGCCGAGGACAACCAGGTGGTGAGTTCTTCTCAAGCCGCGGCCGACCTGCTGGCTTCACTGCTGGCACCCGGATCCAGGATCCTGATCACCGGAAGCCCGGCACTCGCCCGTGAAATTGAGCTGGCAGGGCTGGTGCCCGTTGCCAGCCAGGACGAGGAACCGGTGGCCGTGGTGCAGGGATTCAACCCTGCCATCGGCTGGAAGGACCTGGCCGAGGCCACGTATGCGGTCAACGGCGGTGCCCTCTGGGTGGCCACGAACACCGACATGACCATTCCCCAGGCGCGCGGGATCGCACCGGGCAACGGCACTCTCGTTGCGGCCGTCGCCGCGGCCACCGGCCAGCAGCCCAGAGTGGCCGGCAAACCTGAGGCACCGCTCTTCCATTCGGCCGCCAAGCGCCTCGGGGCGGAGCGTCCCCTGGTGGTGGGCGACCGGCTGGACACGGACATCCTGGGCGGCAACAACGCCGGCTTCGCCACGGTCGCTGTCCTGACCGGCGTCGACACGCGCGAAACCATCCTCGCTGCCCGGGCTGCCGAACGGCCCAACTACGTCATCGAGAACCTCGGCGACCTGCACCGTCCGTACCCCGAGGTAACGCACGACGACGGCACGTACGCCTGCGGCAACGCAAGCGCGCGCGTGGCCAACGGCGCCGTGGGCATCATTGGCCGCCAGGCGGACATCAACTCCTGGCGCGCGGCGTGCGCTGCGTGGTGGGCCCAAACACCCGACGCTGCAGCCCCCAAGGCGCCCAAGCTGGTGTGGCTGGATCACTAGACTGGTCCAATGACTGAGCTGACCGAACCGGAGGACCCAACGTCCCGGCCGGACCCGGGGTGGCCGCACCGTGACGCGCGGGACTTCGGGCAGGACATCCGGGATCCGCAGGTGGTGCAGGCCGTGGCGGGGCTGCTGGACCTGCCTGGCCTCCCGGCAGCGGACCACGAGGCCGTCTACAACAGGCTTCACGATGACCTCCTGGCCGCACTCAACAGCGATCCCACCGGCAGCGGTCCCACCGGCCGCGCTCAGGCGGAGGGGACGTCCTGATGCCGGTTCGCCTCGACCAGGCGCTGGTGGCCCGCGGGCTGGCAAGGTCCCGCACCCATGCCGCTTCGCTCATCGCTGAAGGCAAGGTCAGCTCGGACGGCAAAGTCCTCGCCAAGGCGTCCCTGCAGGTGGACGACAGCCGGGACCTGGCCGTCGAACACGATGACCACGACACGTACGCCAGCCGCGCCGGCCACAAGTTGGCCGGTGCCCTGGACGCCTTCCCCGGCGTTTCGGTGCACGGCAAAAGGTGCCTTGACGCCGGCGCCTCCACCGGCGGCTTCACAGACGTCCTTCTTCGGCGCGGTGCCAAGCAGGTGGTGGCGGTCGACGTCGGGCACGGCCAGCTGGTGCCGCACCTGCGCAGCGATCCCCGCGTGGACGTCCACGAAGGCATGAACGTTCGCTACATGGCTCCCGGCGACATCGGCGGCCCGGCTGCACTGACGGTCGCCGACCTGTCCTTCATCTCCCTGACCCTCGTGGTGCAGCCGCTGGCGGATTGCACGGAGCCCGGCGGTGACCTGGTCCTCATGGTCAAGCCGCAGTTCGAGATCGGCAAGGACCGGCTGGGCCGCACGGGCGTAGTCACGTCGGAACGCGAGCGGCGGCTGGCCGTCGACAAGGTGGCCAGGGCAGCGCTCGACGCCGGCCTGGACCTGTGCGGGCTGGCGGCCAGTCCGCTGCCCGGCCAGGATGGAAACGTCGAATACTTCCTGTGGATAAGACGCAGGATCAGCAAAGACTTGCCTAAGATCGAAGAGCGAGAGGCAGCAGCCGCTGCGTTGCTCGGACAAATCTGGCCGAACCACTAGAGAGCGGAACCTGATGAGCAGGCGTGTACTGGTCCTTGCCCACACCGGCCGCGAGGAGTCATTGAAAGCCGCCTGGGAGGCCTGTGCCCTGTTGCACGCTTCGGGGATGGTATCGGTCATGCAGGAGTCCGAGCTGGGGGACATGGAACGGTTCTTCGGCCACCTGGCCCAGCCGGTGGAAGTGCTCCACGACCACGTCCAGCTGCCCGACGTCGAACTCGTCATGGTTCTTGGCGGTGACGGCACCATCCTCCGGGCCGCTGAACTGGTCCGCGAAGTGGACGTGCCGCTGCTGGGCGTCAACCTGGGCCACGTGGGTTTTTTGGCCGAAAGTGAACGGGCAGACCTGGCACAGACGGTGGAATGGATTGCCAGCCGCGAATACACGGTTGAAGAGCGCATGACCATCGATGTCCAGGTGTGGGTCCGCGGCCAGAAGATTTGGCACACGTGGGCTTTAAACGAGGCTGCCATCGAGAAGGCGAACCGCGAACGCATGCTCGAGGTCGTGACGGAAGTGGACGAGCGGCCGCTGACGTCGTTCGGCTCCGACGGCATCGTGCTGGCCACCCCCACCGGGTCCACCGCCTACGCGTTCTCTGCCGGCGGTCCGGTGGTCTGGCCCGAGGTGGAGGCGCTGGTGATCGTGCCCATCAGCGCCCATGCGCTCTTCGCTAAACCCCTCGTGGTGTCTCCACGGTCACGGCTCGCGGTGGAGGTCTTGGGCCGTACCGACGCGCAGGGCGTGCTGTGGTGTGACGGCAGGCGTTCGGTGGACCTGCCGCCGGGCGCGCGGGTGGAAGTCACCAAGTCCGCCACCCCTGTCCGCCTGGCCCGCACCCACCAGACGCCGTTCTCCGCCCGGCTGGTCCGCAAATTCGAACTGCCCATCCACGGCTGGCGCGGTCCGGTGCCAAAGTCCGATGCCGTTCACACGGGGCCCATCCCGATTGTGCGTACGCCGCGGCCCATGCCGCCGCTGCCGGCACCGCATGCAGAAAATCCGGGCAGCGATCCCGATCCGTCGACTGCAAAGTGAATCCATGCTTGAAGAACTGAGAATCCGCGATCTCGGCGTCATCACTGACGCAACCCTTCCTCTCGGCCCGGGACTGAGCGTCGTGACCGGTGAAACCGGTGCCGGCAAGACCATGGTGGTCACCGCCGTCGGGCTGCTGCTGGGCGCCCGCTCCGACGCCGGCGCCGTCCGCAGCGGCGCCAAGAGCGCCACCGCCGAGGCCGTGCTGAAGCTTGACGCGGGGCACCCCGCCGTGGCCCGTGCCCTCGAGGCCGGTGCCGAGGCGGAAGAGTTCGACGGCGGCAGCGAACTGATCCTGGCCCGCCGCCTGGGTGCGGACGGACGCAGCCGGGCGTTCCTTGGCGGCCGTGCTGCACCCGTGGGTGTCCTGGCCGAGATCGGCGAATCCCTGGTGGTGGTGCACGGACAGTCGGACCAGATCCGGCTCAAGAGTGCCACGGCCCAGCGCGAAGCGCTGGACAAGTTCGCCGGGGACAGCCTGGCCGGCACGCTGGCCGCATACCAGGAGCTGTACGGCCGGTGGAAGGCCAGCCAGGCGGAACTGGAGGGGCTGCGCAGCGCCGCACGGGACCGGCTCCGCGAAGCCGAATCCCTGGAGGCAGCCCTCGCCGAGATCGACGACGTCGATCCGCAGCCGGGGGAGGACGAGCTGCTGAAGGCTGAGGCCGTGAAGCTGGCCAACGTGGAGGAACTGCGGATCGCAGCGAGCACCGCGCACCAGGCACTCATTGCCGAGGACTTTGGCGAGGCAGGTGACGCCACCACGCTGGTGGACTCCGCCAAGCGGACCCTTGAGCACGTGGCCGAACACGACGCCGAACTGGGATCAGCTGCCGGACGGCTGGCAGAGGTGGGGTTCCTGCTCAACGACATCGCCACCGAACTGGCCAGCTACCAGGCCGGCCTGGACTCCGAAGGCCCGGAACGGCTGGCCGAAATCGAGGACCGCCGCGCCGCGTTGGCCAAGCTGGTCCGCAAGTATGCCCCCACCATTGACGAAGTACTGGAGTGGGCGGACAAAGCCCGCGTCCGGTTCGACGAGCTGCAGGACGATTCCTCCCGCATCGAGGCGCTGGAGGCTGAGGTGGTCCGCGCTGAAGCCGGGCTGAAGAAGCAGTCGGCGGCGATCAGTAAGATCCGGGCCAAAGCCGCCAAGGACCTGTCCGCCCGCGTCAGCGCCGAGCTCAAGGCACTCGCCATGGCCGACGCCACGCTGGTGATCAACCTTGACACCGCCGGTCAACTGGGCCCGCACGGTGCCGACGAGATCGCCTTCCTGCTGCAGCCGCACTCCGGCGCTCCAGCCCGGCCGCTGGGCAAGGGCGCCTCCGGAGGTGAACTCTCCCGTGTCATGCTGGCCATCGAAGTGGTGCTGGCCGCCGTCGATCCCGTCCCCACTTTCGTCTTCGACGAAGTGGACGCCGGGGTTGGCGGCCGTGCCGCCGTCGAAATCGGCCGCCGGCTGGCCATGCTGGCACGCCACGTCCAGGTGCTGGTGGTTACCCACCTTCCGCAGGTGGCGGCGTTCGCGGACCAGCACATCACCGTCACCAAGACCTCCGTCAGGGGGGCCGACGGCGGCACCGCCACCGGGTTCACGTCCAGTGATGTCCGCCTCCTCGACGGCCCGGAGCGGGTGCGTGAACTCGCCCGCATGCTGGCCGGCCAGGAGGACTCCGAGTCCGCGCAGGCACACGCCCAGGAGCTGCTGGACGATGCCAAGCTGCTGCCGCAGCGGGCCTGACAAACGCTGAACGGGCCTGGCCTGGGCAGCCACGGGAACGCGCAATTGATGATAGGCTCGAATTCCGTGGTGCAGCGATCAAATTCCCGTGTAAATTCCCGGTTCCCGGGTTCCTCCAAGACGACCAAGCACATCTTTGTCACCGGCGGTGTGGCGTCCTCGCTCGGCAAGGGACTGACGGCGTCCAGCCTGGGTCACCTGTTGCGGGCACGCGGCCTGTCCGTCACGATGCAGAAGCTCGATCCCTACCTGAATGTGGATCCGGGCACAATGAACCCCTTCCAGCACGGCGAAGTCTTTGTCACCGATGACGGCGCCGAAACGGACCTGGACATCGGGCACTACGAGCGCTTCCTCGACGAGAACCTCGAAGGTTCCGCCAACGTGACCACCGGCCAGGTGTACTCCACCGTGATCGCCAAGGAACGCCGCGGCGAGTACCTTGGGGACACCGTGCAGGTCATCCCGCACATCACGGACGAAATCAAGCGCCGCATGCGCCTCCCCGCAGAGGGTAAGAACGCCCCGGACGTGATCATTACCGAGATCGGCGGCACCGTTGGCGACATCGAGTCCCAGCCGTTCCTCGAATCCGCCCGCCAGGTCCGCCAGGATATCGGCCGGACCAACGTGTTCTTCCTCCACGTTTCGCTGGTGCCCTACATCGGCCCGTCGCAGGAGCTGAAGACCAAGCCCACGCAGCACTCCGTAGCGGCGCTGCGCTCCATCGGCATCCAGCCCGAAGCCATCGTGATCCGCTCGGACCGCGAAGTGCCCGAGGCCATGCGCGAAAAGATCGGCCGCATGTGCGACGTCGACATCGACGCCGTGGTGAACGCCGCGGATGCCCCCAGCATCTACGACATCCCCAAGACCCTGCACGGCCAGGGCCTGGACTCTTACATCGTCCGTGCCCTTGACCTGCCGTTCAAGGACGTTGACTGGACCAGCTGGGACCGTCTCCTCGAGGCCGTCCACAACCCCAAGCACCACGTCGAAGTCGCCTTGGTGGGCAAGTACATCGACCTGCCGGACGCCTACCTCTCCGTCACGGAGGCCCTGCGCGCCGGCGGATTCGCCAACGACACCAAGGTCAAGATCCGCTGGGTTCCCTCCGACGAGTGCGAGACCCGCGAAGGAGCCATCAAGGCGCTCGACGGCGTCGACGCCATCTGCGTCCCCGGTGGCTTCGGCATCCGCGGACTCGAAGGCAAGCTCGGCGCCCTGAAGTTCGCCCGCGAAACCAAGCTCCCCGTCCTGGGCCTGTGCCTCGGCCTGCAGTGCATGGTCATCGAATACGCCCGCAACGTGGTGGGGCTGGAGGGCGCCTCCTCCAGCGAATTCGAACCCGACTCCAAGTACCCGGTCATCGCCACCATGGAAGAGCAGTTGGAGTTCGTTGAAGGCGGCGGGGACCTGGGCGGCACCATGCGCCTGGGCCTCTACGAAGCCAAGCTGGATGAAGGCTCGGTCATCGCCGGAACCTACGGCAAGACCACCGTCAGCGAACGCCACCGGCACCGCTACGAGGTCAACAACAAGTACCGCGAGCAGATCGCGGACAAGGGCCTGGTCTTCTCCGGCACGTCCCCGGACGGCAAGCTGGTGGAGTTCGTCGAACTGCCCGCCGACGTCCACCCGTATTACGTGGCCACCCAGGCACACCCGGAACTGAGTTCGCGGCCCACCCGCCCGCACCCGCTGTTCGCCGGGCTGGTTAAGGCTGCCCTGAACCACCAGGGCGCTGGCCACCAGGGTGCTGCCAGCCAGGGCGCTGCCGACACGGAGGTTCCCGCGGCCGGCGAGGCTGCAGCATCGGGTAGCGTTACGGCTAAGTAGTCAAGAGAACACCAAAGGACGGCGCGATGCCTGGTACACCTGAAGCCACCCCTGCAAAACAGGTTTCGGATGCACCAAGCCCGCGCCGTCTTTTGTCTACCGAGAAGGTCTACGAGGGCCGGATCTGGGACGTGGTCAGCGACACCTTCCAGCTCTCCGAGTCCGGGGACGCCCTGACCCGGGACTACATCGACCATCCCGGTGCCGTAGCCGTCCTGCCCATGAACAACCAAGGCCAGGTCCTGCTGCTGAAGCAGTACCGCCATCCCGTGGGCATGGATCTCTGGGAAGTTCCGGCAGGCCTGCTGGACGTCGAAGGCGAAGGCTTCCTGGCGGGGGCTGCGCGGGAACTGGCGGAGGAAGCTGACCTCGCTGCCGGAACCTGGAACGTCCTGGCCGACGTCTTCAACTCGCCGGGATCCTCCAGCGAGGCCATCCGCATCTACCTGGCCCGGGACCTCAGCGAAGTGCCGCACCACGAACGCCACGAGCGGACGGACGAGGAGGCCGAGATCGAGTTCCACTGGATCGGCCTGGATGATGCCGTGGCATCGGTCCTGGCCGGGCACCTGCACAACCCCTCCGCCGTCGTCGGAATCCTCGCCGCCGCGGCTGCCCGTGCCTCCGACTATGAAGGGCTTCGCCCCGCCGACGCCCCCTGGCCCGCGCATCCCAGCCAGCGCTGATGGGTCCCGGTCCTTCGGTAGATGCGGCACCGGCCGTCAAGCCGCCGGTGAGCGCGAAACCCGCCGCTGCGCCGGTGGACGTCCCGGCCGCCATCGACCGGGGAATCACCGACTACCTCCAGCACATGGGGGTTGAACGGGGTCTGGCCGCGAACACGCTGGCCGCCTACCGGCGGGACCTGGCACGCTATGCCCGCTACCTGGCCGGTGCCGGCTGCGAACGCCCGCAGGACATTACCCGCCAGCACGTCACCGGCTACGTCCGGGCCCTTTCGGACGGGTCCGACGGCGGTTCCACCCTTGGTGTGCGCTCGGCGGCCAGGACGGTGGTGGCAGTCCGGGGACTGCACAAGTTCTGGGCCCTGGAAGGCTACACGCCCTCCGATCCTGCCAGCGACGTCCACCCGCCCATGGCGGGAAAACGGCTCCCCAAGGCCATCAGCGTGGATGAGGTGACCCGCATCCTTGAGGCCGCGGGAACCGATACCGCAGCGGGACTGCGCGACCGCGCCCTGCTCGAATTCCTCTACTCCACCGGCGCCCGGATCAGCGAAGCGGTGGGACTGGACGTTGACGATATCTCCCTCGCGGAGCCGGAGGCCGGGGCGGCCATCGTCCGGTTGTTCGGAAAGGGATCGAAGGAACGGCTGGTACCGCTCGGGTCCTATGGGGCCCGCGCGCTGGACGCCTACCTGGTCCGCGGCCGGCCGCTTCTCGCCGCCAAAGGCAAGGGCACGCCGGCACTGTTCCTCAATGCCCGGGGCGGCAGGATCAGCCGGCAAAGCGCCTGGACCATCCTGAAGGCCGCTGCGGAGAAGGCCAACATTACCCGCGATGTTTCGCCGCACACGCTGAGGCATTCGTTCGCAACGCATCTGCTCGAAGGCGGCGCGGACGTCCGCGTGGTGCAGGAGCTGCTGGGGCACGCCTCCGTGACCACCACGCAGGTGTACACACTCGTCACTGCCGATACGCTGCGCGAGATTTACGCCGCGGCACATCCCCGGGCGTTGGGCTAGCCGGGTCCTGCCCTGGCGGTCCCATCGATCCCCACAACGAATTTTCCCGCTGCTGTAAGAACCAGCCCCGCCCGGGACACTTAGTCTTCAAGAAGAAGTCACCAGTGTCCGGGGGGAAATACTATGTTGGCAGCGGAAGAGCAGGCATTCATCGATCTGCATTCCCAGCATTCGGGGCGGGTCTACCGGTACATCGCATGCCGCATCAGCGACACGGGCCTGGCCGAGGAATTGGCGGCCGACGTGTTCCGCATTGCCTGGCAGAAACAACTTCCGGAACCGCCCGGCATCGGCTGGCTGCTTGCCACGGCCCGGCATGTGCTCGGTAACGAATACAGGGGCCGTCGCCGCCGCCAGGAACTTCTTGACCGGCTGCAGGACGAGGCACGCGGCAACGTGCTGCAGGAGGAAACCGGGGAACAGGCCGCGGTAGCGGAGGTACTTGGCCGCCTTCGGGAACGGGACCGCGAGATCCTCATGCTCAGCTACTGGGATGACCTCACCCTCCCCGAACTCGGCCAGGCCCTTGAATGTTCTCCTTCAACTGCTGCCGTACGGCTGCACCGTGCACGCCGGGCTTTCGCCAAGGCGGCACCGGCACATCTCATGACCGAACGGAAGGACTAGCCATGGACCGCATTGAGCAGTTGATGAAGGCCGCCAAACCCCGGCCGACGGCACCGAATCAGGTGGCCGCAGGCGATGCAGCCCAGGCCTTGGCGGCTCTTGGGGAAACCGAAGTCATCCGTCCGGCGGCGCGGGCACCGGAACGCGGCAACCAGCGGGGACGGACAGCCGTCCGCACAACTGCTGCGACCGTGCTGGGAGCCGCAGCGGTAGCCGGCGCGGTGTACGTGGGCGGGGCCATGACGCAGCGGCCCATGCCCGGGCCCGGCGCGGCGCCCCCGGAGGCAACCGGAAACCCTGCACCGGCCAGCCCGTCCGCCACACCGTCCGCCGGTGAACAACCCACTGCCACCGCGTCACCCTCCGCGGCTCAATCGGGGAGCCCTGCGGCCGGTGGCTTGAGCACCGGCGGTGTGCCGTGCACCATGGACAACGTGGACCTGCAGCGAAGCGACCAGCAGCGCATCATTTTTTCGATCCCCGCTGACCAACAGCATCTCTACACCGTCCTGGGTTGTGCCGGCGGCTGGCTGGCCTTCTCCATCTCCGATGAGGGAGCCAAAGCCCTCCAGCTCGATGGCGGCAACGCCTGGTACCAGATCGCCAAGCTGCAGGACGGCCGGTTCCTCTGCGATTTCAGCCAGCAGACCGCCAGCGTCCTGAACTGGGAGTTCCAGGCACAGAACAATCAAGGCCTCACACCCCAGGAGGCGATGGACCGCGACTTTGCCTCCAAAGGGCTTCCGGTGGAACTCCGGCAGCAACTGGTCGGCGACGGCCCGGCCGCCGGATAGCTTCAGGGCCCGCCGGCAGCTATAGGGTTATGCACATGGAATCCTCCCGGGTCACCCTCTGCTTCCTGCTCCGTGACGGGAAGGACGGCGCCGAAGTCCTCCTGGGGCTGAAGCAGACCGGCTTCGGCAGGGGCAAGATCGTGGGGATCGGTGGCCACTTGGAACCGGGGGAGACCGACGCCCAGGCCGTGATCCGGGAGGTCCGCGAGGAGACCGGGGTGGTGCTGCGTCCGGAGGACCTGGCAGACGCCGGCGCCGTGCACTTCGTGTTCCCGGCGCGGCCGGAATGGGACATGAAGACCAGCCTGTTCACGGCCCGCACCTGGGAGGGCGAGCCCGAACCCAGCGACGAGATCCTGCCTGAGTGGTTCCGGGTGGATACGCTGCCGGTGGACCGCATGTGGCAGGACGCCGACCACTGGCTGCCGGTGGTGCTGGAAGGCCGCAAGGTCAACGTGGTGGTCACCATGCACACCGACAACGAAACCGTCGCGTCGTCCCAAAGCCTCCTGGCATGATCCTCCCAAGCGGTTAACGAAACGACGGCGGCCCGGGCACCCAGGTGCCGGACCGCCGTCGGACATTCCCGCCAAACGCTAGGGAAGGTGCCGTTCCTCGGGACCGATGTATTCGCTCAGCGGCCGGATCAGCGAGTTGGAGTCCAGCTGCTCCATGATGTGCGCTGTCCAGCCGGTGATCCGGCTTGCCGCGAACAGGGGAGTGAAGGTGGGGGTGTCGAAGCCCATCAAGTGGTAGGTGGGCCCGGCGGGGTAGTCCAGGTTGGGCTTGATGGCCTTCGCCTCGTCCATCGCCTGTTCCAGGCCGCTGTACAGGCCCAGCAGCTCGGGGCGGCCGTAGTGGGCGATCATCTTGTCCAGGGCGGCCTTCATGGTGGGTACCCGCGAGTCGCCGTGCTTATAGACGCGGTGGCCAAAGCCCATGACTTTCTTCTTCTGCGCCAGGGCGTCTTCCATCCAGGCCTTGGCCCTGGCGGCAGCCTCCTCGAGGGACTCTTCCTGCCGGATGCCGATTTCGTCGAAGGTGTGCATGACGGCTTCGTTCGCACCGCCGTGCAGCGGGCCCTTGAGCGCGCCGATGGCACCGGTCACGGCGGAGTGCAGGTCCGAGAGCGTGGAGGTGATCACCCGCGCGGTGAAGGTGGAGGCGTTGAAGGAGTGCTCAGCGTAGAGGATCATCGACACGTTGAAGGCCTCCACCACCTCCGGCACCTGTTCCTCCCCGAAGGTCATCCACAGGAAGTTCGCCGAGTACCCCAGGTCATCACGGGGTGCCACGACATCCTGGCCGTGGCGGCGGCGCTGGTCATAGGCCACCACCGCCGGCATGGCCGCGAACAGATCCACGGCTTTTGCCATGTTGGCCTCGCGGGAGGAGTCTTCGGCCAAGGGGTGCCGGGCGCCCATCACCGAGGCCGCGGTCCGGCAGACGTCCATCGGGTGGGCTGTGGTGGGCAATGCGTCGATGACCTGCTTGACGACAGGATCCAGGGCACGGCCGGCGCGCTCCTTGGCCGTGAATTCCGCCAGCTGCTCCTGGGTGGGCAGTTCGCCGTTCCAGAGCAGGTAGGCGACCTCCTCGAAACTGCACCGGGCCGCCAGTTCCTGCACCGGGTACCCGCGGTAGAGCAGGGAGTTCGTGTCCGGGTTGACCTTCGAGACCGCGGTGTAGTCCACCACGACGCCGGCGAGGCCCTTTTTGATCTCATTTTCAGCCATGCTGAAACTCCTTTGTTCCTGAAGCCTGTTCCGGCCGTGGCCGGCTTTCCGGTGGATGGTGCCGGGCGTTACGTTCCGGGGATCCGGAAGTTGAACACCCCGGTGTCAAAGTGGTTGTAGGCCTCGTAGTCAACGAGGTCGTAGAGCCGGGCACGGGTCAGCATGCCGGGAACCTGCGCCTCCTGGGTACCGTCGGATTTGATCGATTCCAGAGTACGCTCAGCAGCGCCCATGGCACTACGGAGCAGCGTCACCGGATAAATGACCATGTTCACGCCCACACCCGCAAGTTCATCCACGGTGAACAGGTCGCTCTTCCCGAACTCGGTCATGTTGGCCAGGATCGGCACGTCCACGGCTTCGCGGATGGCCTTGAACTCGCTCAGGTCGCGCATGGCCTCCGGGAAGATTGCATCCGCGCCGGCTTCAACCAGGGCTTTGGCACGCTGCTGCGCCGCCTCCAGTCCGTCGGTGGCCCGGATGTCGGTGCGGGCCATGATGAGGAAGTTCGGATCGCGGCGGGCGTCGGCGGCGGCACGGATGCGTTTGGTGGCGGTGTCGAGGTCCACGACGTTCTTGCCGTCCAGGTGGCCGCAGCGCTTGGGGTTGAACTGGTCCTCGATGTGGCAGCCGGCAAGGCCCGCGTTTTCCAGTTCCTGCACGGTGCGGGCCACGTTCATGGGTTCGCCGAAGCCGGTGTCGGCGTCAACGATCGAGGGCAGGTCCGTCATGCGGGCGATCTGCCCGGCGCGGGTCGCCACCTCGGTCAGCGTGGTCAGGCCGATGTCCGGCAGGCCGAGGTCGTTGGCCAGGACGGCGCCGGAGATGTAGACGCCGGCGAAACCCTTCTCCTCAATCAAGCGGGCGGAGAGCGGGTTGAATGCGCCCGGGAACTGCTGGATGGTCCCGGAGGACAACAGTTCCCGGAAGCGGATCCGCTTCTGCTCCGGGGTGGTCTTCGAATACAGCATCAGAAGAGTCCCTTCGGTGCCGCCGCCAGGTCGATGACGCCGGGGGCGGCGGTGATGTTGAGCTGGTCCAGTTCACCGGCGGCGAGCTCGGGGAGGCGTTCGACGGCGGCCAGGAACCGTTCGATCTCGGCCTCCTCCACCAGCCCCGCGGCGAGGGTGCGGAACTTGTTGATGTACTGTTCGCGTGCGAACGGCCGGGCGCCGAGGGGGTGGGCGTCGGCGACGGCGATCTGGTCGGTGATGACGGTGCCGTCGGTGAGCGTGATCTCCACGGATCCGCCGAAGGCCTTCTCGGCGATGTCCAGGGAGTGGTAGCGGCGGGTCCATTCCGGGTCCTCCACGGTGGTGACCTTGTGCCACAGTTCCACGGTGTCCGGGCGGGCAGCGCGGGCCGGGGCGTAGGAGTCCACGTGGTGCCAGGCGCCGTCCTGCAGGGCGACGGTGAAGATGTAGGGGATGGAGTGGTCCAGAGTTTCCCGGCTGGCCGTGGGGCTGTACTTTTGGGGGTCGTTGGCGCCGGAACCAATCACGTAGTGGGTGTGGTGGCTGGTCTTGATCAGGACAGACTCGACGTTGGCCGGGTCGGTGACCTCGGGGTGTTCGCGGTGGAGCTTGCGGGCGAGGTCGATCCAGGCCTGGGCCTGGTACTCGGCCGAGTGTTCCTTCGTGTACGTGTCCAGGATGGCGCGCTTTGCCTCGCCCGGCGTCGGGAGCGGGACCATGTAGGACGCGTCCGGGCCGTCGAGCATCCAGGCGATGACGCCGTCTTCGCCTTCGTAGATGGGCACGGGGGAGGTTTGGCCGCGCATGGCCCGGTCGGCGGATTCGATGGCCATCTTGCCGGCGAAGGCCGGGGCGTGGGCCTTCCAGGTGGAGATCTCGCCCTTGCGGGACTGCCGGGTGGCGGTGGTGGTGTGCAGTGCCTGGCCCACTGACTGGAACATGGTTTCGACGTCGAGGCCCAGCAGGGTGCCGATGCCGGCGGCGGCGGAGGGGCCCAGGTGGGCCACGTGGTCGATCTTGTGCTTGTGCAGGCAGATGGCCTTGACCAGGTTGACCTGGATCTCGTAACCGGTGGCGATGCCGCGGACCAGGTCATGGCCGCTGGAGCCCACGTGCTGGGCGACGGCGAGGATCGGCGGGATGTTGTCGCCCGGGTGGGAGTAGTCGGCGGCGAGGAAGGTGTCGTGGTAGTCCAGCTCGCGGACAGCCACGCCGTTGGCCCAGGCCGCCCATTCAGGTGCCACCCGTTCCTCGATGCCGAAGACTTTGGAGCCCTTGCCGCCGGTGGTGGGGCCATGGGTGAGTGCCTGGGCGCGGGCGGCGACGATGGGGGCCCGGTTCAGCGAAGCAATGGCCACCGAGGCGTTGTCGATGATCCTGTTGATCACCATCTCCGTGACCTCGTCGGAGACCTCCACGGGGTCGGCAGCGACCTGGGCGATCTTGTAGGCGAGCTGGTCCTCGCGGGGCAGGTTCTCTTCGCTCTTGTAGACGCGGACGTGGTGTTCCTTAACCATGGTGCTCCTTATGGTGCGGTACGTGGGTTGCTTTGACGTGGGAGAGGCTTCGGTGCAGGTGCATGATCGTGGCTGCTTCGGCAAGCTTCGGGTTGCCCGCCGCGATGGCCTCGGCGATGGCGGCATGTTCGGCGGCTGCGGCGGTGAGACGGTCGGCGTCGTCGGCCGCCAACCGGCGGATGCGGACCAGGTGCACGCGAAGGCTCCGCATGGCCTGGGCCAGGTAGGAGTTGGAGATGGCGGCGTCGATGGCCGCATCAAGCCGGCCCACCAGTTCGTAGTAGTCATGCAAAGCCGGGGTCCCACCGCTGATTAATTCCGGGGCCTGCTGCAGTTCGCGGCGCAGCTGATCGAACATTGCAGCGTCACCGCGGCTGGCGGCCAGCGCCGCAGCCCTGCCTTCAAGGGTTTCTCGCAGTTCGAACAGTTCGTCAATGTCGTCAAGGGAGATGTCGGTGACGACGACGCCCCGGCCGCCCGCCGTCGTCAGCCCCTCAGCCGTAAGTCGCCCCAGAGCCTCCCGCAGCGGTGTTCGTGACACCCCCAGGCGTTCTGACTGCTCCACCTCAGCCAGGACCGTGCCGGGCGCGAGACGCCATTCGATGATGTCGTCCCGCAGGGCGGCATACGCCTTGTCGCTGGCCCGCACGATGGTCTCCTCTCACTGACTTGGTTCTATTAGTGTATACACAAGAGCGCGTCAGCAACAGGTTTTGGACCAGTTAGGCGAGATTCCCTGATTTTTGTATACACGCCTCTTGTGATCGCGACTGGCCCCCAGCTACCATGAGCTGCATCACAACGTCGTGGACGGGAACACCTCATGGTCATCAGCCGCTACCGGGACAGCTACCAGCGCAGCATTGAACGGCCCGAAGAGTTCTGGCTGGACGCTGCGCAGAAGATCTCCTGGAGCTCTCCACCCGGCCGGGCCCTGGACGCCACCCGGGCGCCGCTGTACAGCTGGTTTCCTGACGGCGCGCTCAATACCTGCTACAACGCCTTGGACCGGCATGTCGCCGAGGGCCGCGGTGGCCAGGATGCACTCATTTATGACTCCGCCATGCTGGGAACGCAGCAGCGGTACACCTACGCCCAGCTCACCGACCTGGTGGCCCGTTTTGCCGGCGTGCTGCGGACCCACGGCGTGGGCAAGGGGGACCGGGTGGTGATCTACATGCCGATGATTCCGGAAGCCGCCATTGCCATGCTGGCGGCCGCCCGGCTCGGTGCGGTCCACTCCGTGGTCTTCGGCGGTTTTGCCCCCAAGGAGCTCGCCGCCAGGATCCGCGACGCGGCCCCGGCCGCAGTGGTCACGGCCTCAGGCGGAATCGAACCTTCCCGCCGCATCGAGTACCTTCCGGCGGTCGCAGCGGCGCTGGAACTCTCCGGTTCGCCCGGACTGCCCGTACTTGTCAAGGCGCGCGAGGGCTTTGCGTCCACGGTCGCGGACCATCCCGGATGGTTCGACTGGGACACGGCCATGGCTTCGGCCGCTCCCGTGGAACCTGTCGACGTGCAGGCCACGGACCCGCTGTACATCCTCTACACCTCGGGAACCACAGGGACGCCCAAGGGCGTGGTGCGGGACAACGGAGGCCATGCCGTCGCCCTGCGCTGGACGCTGAAGAACATCTACGACGTCGGCCCCGGCGACGTCATGTGGACAGCGTCGGACGTCGGCTGGGTGGTAGGGCACTCCTACATCGTCTATGGCCCGCTGCTGGCAGGGGCCACCACAGTGATGTACGAAGGCAAGCCGGTCGGCACCCCGGATGCCGGCGCATTCTGGCGCGTGGTGCAGGACCACAAGGTGAACGTCCTGTTCACCGCGCCAACTGCGCTGCGGGCCATCCGCAAGGCGGACCCTGAGGCGTCCTTGCTGGAGCGGTACGGTGTCTCCAGCCTCCGGACGCTGTTCACGGCCGGCGAGCGGCTGGATACCGACACGTTCCACTGGGCCTCCCGGGTCCTGGACGTGCCCGTGGTGGACCACTGGTGGCAGACCGAAACCGGCTGGGCCATCTGCGCCAATCCGCGCGGGCTGGAGCCGCTGCCCATCAAAGCCGGCTCACCCAGCGTTCCGATGCCCGGATTCCGGCTGGGGATCCTTGACGGCGCGGGCCGGGAGGTGGCAACGGGCACCGAGGGCAACATCGTGCTGGGACTGCCGCTGCCGCCGGGCACGTTGACCACGCTGTGGGGCAACGATGACCGCTACGTCTCCTCCTATCTGCAGGCCTTCGATGGCTTCTACGCCACGGGTGACTCGGGATACCAGGATGACGACGGCTACCTGTTCGTCATGGGACGCACGGACGACATCATCAACGTTGCCGGCCACCGGCTCTCCACCGGCGCCATGGAACAGGTCATCGGGCAGCATCCGGCCGTTGCCGAGTGCGCCGTTGTCGGACTCGCTGACCCCCTCAAAGGCCAGCGTCCCAGCGGCTACGTGGTGCTGAAATCAGGAGTCGAGATTCCCCGGGACGTCCTGGAAAGGGACCTGGTGGCGTTGGTCCGGCGGGATATTGGTGCGGTGGCGGACTTTAAGGAGGTGACTGTGGTGGAGGCGCTGCCCAAGACGCGGTCCGGAAAGATCCTCCGCAAGACGATGCGCCAGATAGCCGACGGCGGGGAATACACCGTTCCCTCCACGATTGAAGATCCAGGAGTCATCGACCAGCTGCTGGGAGTCCTCCGGGCAGACGAAGCAGAAGCCGGCTGAGGTTCCCTGGCTGGGCTGTGCTGGACGGGGTAGGGCTCTGCTGTACGTGGCTGGGCTGTGCTGGACGGGAGTGCGGGCGGGCTGGCTGGGCTTCAGCCCGGAAGGCGGCTTAGCGGCTGTTCCAGCGGTATTCGTTTTCCGGCCGCCCGGGGGTGCCGTAACGGGCCGTCCTGGACACTGTTCCCGCGTCCGCAAGGTACTCAAGGTAGCGCCGCGCCGTGACCCGGGACATGCCCAGGGCGTCCATCACCTCCGTGGCGGACACAGCGTCGGTTCGGTCCCGGAGGAAATCCTGGACCGAAGCCAGGGTGGAGGTGGAGAGGCCCTTGGGAAGCGGAAGTTCCGACGGCGTACGGAGGCTGGCGAACGCCCGGTCCACCTCGCTCTGGGATGCGCCCGCTTTGCCGGATCCACCGCTGGCACCGCCCAGTTGCTGCCGGAACTGCCGGTAGTTCTCCAACTTGTCGGAGAAGGTGGCGAACGTGAAGGGCTTGATCAGGTACTGGACAACCCCAATAGCCACGGCGCTGCGGACGATGGCCAGTTCGCGGACTGCCGTGATGGCGATGATGTCCGCCAGGATCCCGGCCGAACGCATCCGCCGGGCGATGTCCAGGCCATGCAGGTCGGGCAGGTTCATGTCCAGCAGGACAAGTTCCACAGGCTCTCCCGCCGCGACGAACTCACTCAGCAGCCGCAGGGCAGACTGGCCGTCAGGCGCGGTTCCCGCCAGTTCAAATCCCTCCAGGCGCCCCACATAGGCGGCATGGGCTGCCGATGCGATGGCCTCGTCCTCGACAACGAGGACCCGGATGCTGCTCACTGTCTGTGCTCCCTTTCCGAGGACAACGCTGCGGGCAGGAAAACCTCGAACTTGGCGCCGCGCCGGCCGTTGATGGCCAGCGTACCGCCCAGCCGCTGTACGGCCTGCCGGACCAGGGCCAGGCCAATGCCGCGGCCCCCGGTCCCGGCAGGCTTGGTGCTGAATCCGTGCCTGAAGATCTTCTCCGCATCGGCCGCCGGGATGGCCGTCCCGGAATCGTTGACCGCGATGTCCAGTCCTTCCTCGTCGGCCTCCAGCGTCAGGACCACCCGGCGGGGCGGCGGTGCATCCGCGGCAGCGTCAATGGCGTTGTCCAGGAGGTTGCCCAGGATCGTCACCAGGTCCTGGACGGCCAGGCCGGGTGCGGCGCCGGAGCCAAGGGTGGAGACATCCAGCTGTACACCGCGTTCGTGGGCCTCGGCAACCTTGCCCATTACCAGCGCACCCACCACGGGTTCATCGATCGAGCCCACCATGTCGTCCGTCAGCTGCTGGCTCAGGGCCAGGTCCTTGGTGGCAAAGTCGAGGGCTTCGCCGGTCCGTCCCAGTTCCAGGAGCGAGACCATCGTATGCAGCCGGTTGGCGTGTTCATGGGTCTGGGCCCGCAGGGCGTCGGACAGGGTCCGCATCGTCTGCAGCTCGCTGCCCAGCGCTTCAATCTCTGTCCGGTCCCGGAGGGTGGCCACTGTTCCGTACACGGGGACCTTCCCGCGCATTCCGGGGGACTCGGGCGCCCTGGCCGGTCCCTGGTTGACCACCAGAACCCGGGAGCCCGTCAGGACAAACTCGTCCTTGGTGGTCCGGCCGGACTCAAACAGGCTGCGAAGGTCCTCGTCGAGGGGGAGCTCTGCCAGTGAAGGAGGCCTTGTTGGGTCAGTGCTGCCGGTCTCAGCCAGGCCCAGCAGTTCCGCGGCCTGGTCGTTGTACATCACCACGCGTTTCCGGGAATCGATGAGGATCAGCCCTTCACGGACCGAGTGCAGGACCGACTCGTAATAGGCGAACAACTGCGCCAGCTGTTCCGGACCCCAGCCCCGGGTGACGCGCCGCAGGTACCGGCCCAACAGCCACGAGGCCAGGGAACCACCCACCAGCAGGGCGGCGCCTACGGCCAGCAGGACAGGGAGCCGCCCGGCGAACGCAATATCGACACTTCGGACGGTGACTCCCACCGCCACCAGCGCCTTGACCGTGCCCGCCGGATCCTTGACGGGAACAATGGTCCGCACGGAGGGACCCAACGTCCCTGCCGTGACTTCGGTGAAGGCATGTCCACGCAGTGCCTCGTCGATGGAACCGATGTAGGGACGGCCCAGCTCCTCATCCCGCGGATGCGTCCAGCGGGTGCGGTCGGGGGCCATGATGGTGATGAAGTCGACGTGCGCGGCCGTGGTGACGTCCTTGGCATAAGGCTGCAGGACGGCGGACGGATCCGGCGTGGCGGCGGCCTGGAGCACCAGGGGATTGGCGGCGATGGAGGCTGCCACCCCCTCCATCCGGCGGCCGGCCTCGTCATACGTCCGGTCCCGCGCGTCCACGTAGGCGGCCGTACCGACGATGGCGATGAACGCCACGACGATCAGCAGGTTTGCCAGGAAGAGCCGGCGGGCGATACTCCAGCGGTGGATCATGCCTGCCTTCCTTTGACCCTGCGGGTGCCGCGACCAATATGAACGCAACGGTGAGCTGGATCACGGGGTACCCAATGATGGATATCACATCCACGGACGTGTTGAGCCCAGAGTCTGCGCCGCAGCGTCTACCAGAATATCCACAAGGAGACACATCATGGCTTCTCAACGAGGAGAGTCGTTTGAGACAGCCGCACCGCGGCGCAAGGGACTGGACAAGTCCCACTACCTCTACATTGCCGTCATCGTCGCCGTGGTCCTTGGCGCGGTGGTGGGCCTGCTGTTCCCGGAGGTGGGCAAGTCCCTCAAGCCCCTGGGCGACGGCTTCATCAAGCTCATCAAGATGATGATCGCACCGGTCATCTTCTGCACCATCGTCCTGGGCATCGGTTCCATCGCCAAGGCGGCAACCGTGGGCAAGGTGGGCGGCCTGGCGCTCGGCTACTTTGTCATCATGTCCACCTTCGCCCTGGCCATCGGCCTGGTGGTGGGCAACGTGATCCACCCCGGCGAAGGCCTGAAGCTGGCACCCTATGACCCCAACAAGAAGGCAGCCACCGACAGCACGGTGGACTTCCTGCTGGGCATCATTCCGAGTGACATCCCCGTCCTGCCCACCCTGCTGGCCGCCATCCTGGTTGGCTTCGCACTGCAGAAGATGGGTGCCCAGGGCGCCCCGATCCTCAAGGCCATCGGGCACGGCCAGGCGCTGGTGTTCCGCGTCCTCATCATGATCATGTGGCTCGCTCCGGTAGGTGCCTTCGGCGCCATCGCCGCCGTCGTCGGAGCCACCGGCGTCCAGGCCATCGTGAGCATGTTCACCCTGATGATCGCCTTCTACATCACCTGCGCACTGTTCATCGTGGTTATCCTGGGCGGTCTCCTGCAGGTGGTTGCCGGCGTCAACATCTTCAAGCTGATGAAGTACCTTGCCCGCGAGTACCTCCTCATCTTCTCCACCTCTTCCTCCGAAGCGGCGCTGCCGAGGCTGATCGCCAAGATGGAACACCTGGGTGTCTCCAAGCCCGTCGTCGGCGTCACCGTTCCCACCGGCTACTCCTTCAACCTGGACGGAACCGCCATCTACCTGACCATGGCCTCGCTGTTCGTGGCCAACGCCATGGGAACCCCGCTGGACCTTGGCGCCCAGATCTCCCTGCTGGTCTTCATGATCATCGCTTCCAAGGGCGCGGCCGGTGTGACCGGCGCCGGCCTGGCGACCCTCGCAGCAGGCCTGCAGGCACACCGTCCCGAACTGCTCGGCGGCGTGGGCATGATCGTCGGCATCGACCGCTTCATGTCGGAGGCCCGCGCCCTGACCAACTTCACCGGCAACGCTGTCGCCACCGTCCTTGTTGGCACCTGGGTCAAGGAGATCGACGGCGACCAGGTCACCCGCGTCCTCTCCGGCGAACTGCCCTTCGATGAGCAGACCATGATGGCAGGACACGGCGAAATGGCCCCGAAGGAAGAAGGCGCACGCGAGGCTGCGAAGGCCTAGGCCCAGCCGCCTGAACCGCCTGAAACCGCCCCCGCAGCAACGCTGCGGGGGCGGTTTTGCGTCCGCCGGGCACAGCAACCTTCGACCTCAGCTAGAGGGTAAAGGCTCAACATCCGCGGAAAGTCAAGTTCCGTCGAATACCGTGTCGGGCGCTGTAACCTAGGGAGCAGAACGAACGGCGCTGGCGAGCCAGCGGCAGGAAATCACCGTCATCGAAAGTGTGGACAGATACGTGAGCAGCGAACAGGGTTCAGCAACTCTGGAGGGCACGGAATTCGACCTGGAAAACGCGGTGATGGGCCCCACCGGGCGCCCATACCGGGAGTTCCCGGAACCCGCGCCGCTGTCCTCCCACGGTCCGGCGCGCGTCATCGCCATGGTCAACCAGAAGGGCGGGGTGGGAAAAACCACCTCCACCATTAACCTCGCCGCAGCACTGGCCGAATACGGCCGCAGGGTCCTGCTGGTGGACTTCGATCCGCAGGGGGCGCTGTCCGCCGGCCTGGGAGTCAACCCCCACGAGCTGGACCTCACCGTTTACAACGTGCTGATGGACCGCAAGGTGGACATCCGCGAGGCCATCCACCAGACCGGCGTCGAGAACGTCCACCTCCTGCCGGCAAATATCGACCTCTCGGCAGCCGAGGTGCAGCTTGTCAACGAGGTGGCGCGCGAGCAGGTCCTGGACCGTGCGCTGAAGAAGGTCGAAGACGACTACGACGTCGTCCTCATCGACTGCCAGCCTTCCCTGGGCCTCCTGACCGTCAACGCCCTCACCGCGGCGCACGGCGTCATCATCCCGCTTATCTGCGAGTTCTTCGCCCTTCGCGCCGTAGCGCTCCTGGTCGAAACCATCGACAAGGTCCAGGACCGGTTGAATCCCCGGCTGCAGGTGGACGGCGTACTCGCCACGATGTACGACGCCCGGACACTGCACAGCCGCGAAGTGATAACCCGGCTGGTGGAGGCATTCGGCGACAAAGTCTTCGAGACCGTGATCAAGCGCTCCATCAAGTTTGCCGATGCCACCGTCGCCGCAGAACCCATCACCAGCTACGCCGGAAACCACGTGGGTGCCGACGCCTACCGCAGGCTGGCCAAGGAGCTGATCTCCCGCGGCGGCGCACCCTAGCCACGCCGTGGCCGACTCCAAACCCGGCTTCGAGGTTCGGCTGGCCAACTTCACGGGTCCGTTCGACCTCCTCCTGGGCCTGATTGCCAAGCACCAGCTGGACATCACCGAGGTCGCGCTCGCCACAGTGACGGATGAGTTCATCAAGTACATCCGGAAACTGCAGCAGCTTGGTGAGGAATGGGCCCTGGACGAGGCCAGCGAGTTCCTGGTGGTGGCCGCCACCCTCCTGGACCTCAAGGCCGCGCGGCTCCTTCCGGCCGGTGAAGTCGAGGACGACGAGGATATCGCGCTGCTGGAGGCCCGGGACCTTCTCTTTGCCAGACTGCTCCAGTACAAGGCCTTCAAGCAGGTAGCAGGCATCCTCGGGGAAACGCTGCACCAGGAAGCACGGCGGTTTCCACGGCAGGTCGCGCTTGAGGAACATTTTGCCGCCATGCTTCCCGAGCTCGTGTGGAAGCATACGCCCGAACAGTTCGCCGCCCTCGCCGAAGCAGCGCTCCGGCCGAAGGTGCAGGCGCAGCCGCCGCAGGTGGCGCTTGGCCATCTGCATGGCAGCAACGTCAGCGTCAAGGAACAAGCCGAAGTCCTTGGCCGCCGTCTCCAGCAGGAGTCCCCGCTGACGTTCCGCACCCTGACCGCCGACGCCGGGTCAACCCTGGTGGTGGTGGCCCGGTTCCTGGCCCTCCTGGAGCTGTTCCGGGACAGGGCGGTCGCGTTCGACCAGTTGTCCCCGCTGGCAGAACTCGCCATCCACTGGACCGCGGAGGGCCGGGACTGGTCGGCCGACAACCTGAGTGAAGAGTACGAGGAGCAACCGTGAACCCCCAGCAGCAGGACACGCAGCCGCAGGAGGACCTGGATGCGGGACAGGAATTCGTTCATCTTCCCGGCGGCGCCAAGGCCGCACTGGAGGCAGTGCTCATGGTCCTGGACCAGCCCGCCACCGAGGAGGAGCTTGCCGCGGGGATCGGCCTGACGGTGGACGCCGTCCGCTCACTGCTCGCAGAACTGCAGCGTGAGTATAACGGCTATACTGTTAAAGCCCCGGAGATGGAAAGTGCCAGCCACGCTGGTCTCGGTTCCAGCCCCCGGGGTTTTGAATTGCGGAACATCGCCGGTGGCTGGCGGATCTATTCCCGGGCGGATTTTGCCGACATCGTTGGCAAATACGTGCTGGAGGGTCAGACAGCCAGGCTCACGCAGGCGGCTTTGGAGACACTGGCGGTCATCGCGTACCGCCAGCCCGTATCCCGGGCCCGGGTGTCCGCAATTCGGGGGGTCAACGTCGATTCCGTCGTACGGACACTGGCCCAGCGCGGGCTGATCGAGGACGCCGGAACGGATCCCGAATCCGGTGCACTCCTATACCGGACCACCTCGTACTTCCTCGAGCGGATGGGAATCAGCTCTGTGGGCGACCTGCCCCGGCTGTCACCCCACCTGCCGGGGCTTGAGGGGATCGCGGAGTTCTACGACGCCGATACCATGTAGGCGCCGGCACCCCTGCCGGTGCCGGTTTGTATACAGGTTTATTCATCAGGGCAGACGAAGTCTGCACGGCTGGATAGGGTTGTCCTCGGACATCTCTGCCGGCCAACACATCTCGAAGGACGGGTCATGACACAGGCGGGACGCCAGGGTTCACCACGTAACGGAGCAGGACGCGGCGGCAACGAACGCAGCGGCCAGCGGGGCAACGCCCCGCAGCGCAACGCGCAGGGCGGAAGCTTCGGCGGGGGCTCGCGCGGAGGAACGGGGAAGCGCGCCACAGGATTCGGCGCGGA
>Ga0308170_10001207_pt1 | contig 26064 bp, 30 predicted proteins | sample PhyBR2_2_FD_202136 | JGI IMG/M metagenome (GOLD analysis project Ga0308170, IMG submission 202136) | Phyllosphere microbial communities from UC Gill Tract Community Farm, Albany, California, United States - DLSLSB.R2 | ecosystem: Host-associated > Plants > Phyllosphere > Unclassified | place...
CGGAAACCCACTCGTCAAACTCCCCGAACTCCTTTCGTACCAAATCAAAGTCAAGCTCACCGGAGCTGCTCGAGAAACCTATGACGACGTGTTCAAGCAACTCAAGAAGATCATCGACAAAGTTGTCGGTTCGGATGCTGGAGGAGCAAAGTATTCTCAGATGCGTGAGCTACCCTTTCTCGCAAAGTTGCTTCGTTCTCTCGAAACTGATTTCTTCGGGTTGTGCAGTCGCGTACCTCCTTCGTCTTCGTCAAATCGCTTGTGATCCTACACTTTGTCCACCCGACTTTATCGAGATGTATGTTTCTGGCATTTCCGCGTTCCTCAACCCAATTCTGACTGTGATCCGATTCAACAGGATTCGAGATGAAGCTCAAGCCGATCATTTACAAGATGAATTCAAGAAAGTCAGCGGTACTGACGGCAGTGAAGAACAAATGACGTACCTTCGTCGACTTCTGCACCAACTCGACGAAGAAGAATGTTCGATTTGTTCCTCGCTCGTCGTCGATGCTCGAATCTCGATCTGTCAACACATCTTCTGTCAATCTTGGTAAGCATTCATGCATCCTCAGATCGTGTCTCCCACAGAGCTGATGTAGCGATAGGTGTCCAGTATCGAATACGCAGTCGAAACGAACGGAGTTTGTCCAGTTTGTTCTTACCCTCTCACCCAAAAAGGTATCGTCGGACCCGAACGAAGTGTCACACCATCGAGTACACGAGCTACGAGTGCTACTGTCAGTCGATCAGCTAGTGTAGGAGGAGGAGTCGAGAGGTCGGCGAAAACCAACGAATTGATCAAACTCCTCAAAGCTAGTGCAGCTGGAGTCAAGACGCTTGTGTTCTCTCAGGTGAGCTCATCATGAGATCGTATCTTTCCTTCGTTGCATGACTGATTCGAGCTCCACTTGTGCGCTCAGTGGACCTCTCATCTCGATCGCATTCAAGCTGCTTTGAACGAAGAAGGTATCGCTACTTGCCGGTGCGTTTCGACTGTCCCTTCATCTCGCCTTCCTGAACTGGTGCTGATGGTGATACGACGAATCGGTACAGCTTCGACGGTTCCATGCGACAAGAGAAACGCGAACAAGTCATCAAAGCTTTCACTGCACCTAACAAGGATGCAGTTGCTGGTAGTAAAGCTGACAAGAAGAGTCCGATGGTAATGCTTCTATCGCTGAAGGTACGCGCGGGGTTCTTCGTGCAGATCTACGGCGAAGAACAGGAGCTGATCTGCTCGATACCTTCCGGCGTTTACAGGCTGGTGCTCTCGGTTTGAACTTGACCATTGCTAGTCAAGTAGTCTTGATGGATCCGTGCGTGACCAGTTTCCTCTGGCTCAAACAACTTGATCTTCGAGATTGACAAATTCTCTCGTCTCTTCCTTTCGCAGATGGTGGCAACCCGCAATCGAACAACAAGCTATAGATCGAGTCAATCGTATTGGACAGACTCAAAAGTGAGTACGACAGCTCTCTCGTCAAGAGACGTAAGCTAACGAAACTTTGAGCGATCTCTCCAGCGTTCGAGTTTTTCAAATCGTCGCAGAGGATACTGTCGAAGACAAGGTACTCGAGATCCAAGCGCAAAAGGAGAAGCTCATTGCAGAGGTAAGTCCAACAGACTATGAGCTTCTCGGTTCGCTCACTCATGATCTCACGCACGTTCGCAGGCTTTCTCTGGAAATCGAGGAGTCGAAGGAAGTAGGCAAAAGATCGGTACGTTTCCCTCTCTCTCTCTCTTTCTCTCGTCTCTCGCTTGACTAATATCGACTAACATACATTCTCACTGGTCGATAGATGCGAAATTGAACGATATTGCAAAGATTTTTGGCTTGACGTAGTAGAATGGAATTTTGTCGAACGATTTCAATGCATTTCCCTCTCGATCGGTGGCAGTCTCGCTCGTATGGGAGTAAGGGGAGTATCGAGAGCTACCTTGTGACCAAGCGATCGAGCAAAAGAGAGCGAAGCGAATCGACTGCGAAATATTGACTCATCCTCCGAGAGAGCGAAGGGAAATCGAAGCGAATCCGCTTTTCTCTTTCTCCTCAAGGCGAAGTCTCTGTCAAAAGTTACTTCAACCCTCTCCGAGCTCCCCCAGGCCCGACTCTTGTCCCCCTCCCTTGCGTTTGCCAGCCAATTGCACGCCCCCGGCTTTCTTAACCGATCTCTTTACAAGAAATCAACATCAAGTAGCAAAGGAACTCGCTCGCCCCTCAGTTCCTCACTCTCAAGACAAGTCTTTACGGTTCCATTAGGTTTGGAAACGGCGTCTCTAGACTCAGAAATCAATCCAGTGAGTTTCCGTTGTAGATTGTGATGAAAGATGAGAAGAAGCACTGACTAATCCTCTCTCTTCTCTCTTTGGGTGAATAGTAGGTTCTGGTTTATCTAGTCTGAACGTATTAGAACACTTTCAAGGGTTCAGGTTTTAGTCTCTTAGGGTTCTCTTAAAACAGGTGAGCAAAATCAAACATTAGAGGAACGTGAGAGATTTGGCTTACCCCATAAATTCGCATAGATTCCTCTCTCTCTCTCTACCTATACACAACCAAGCTCCAGCTCCCCTCCTCCTCCTCTACTCTCTCTATCCTCCTTTGCTTCTTTGGCAGGGCTTTGCTGTCCTCCGCCTCTCACTCGCATTGTAAGTTTCGCTCCCAATCCTTCCCTTTCTCCTTCTCACTCTCTCGGACCTCCCCCCACCTGACTGACTCCTTCCCGTTCCTCTGTATACAGCGGTATTCTTCTTCGTCACCAACGAAAATCAACCTCGCTTCTCCCAAGATCTCCTCTACCGAATCTTCCTCCTCATCAATTTCCATCTCAGCTCCACCTCCCTCTCAAACCGGACTACTTAACACTAGTCTATCAAAAGTGCTTAGTCAAACAAGCACAACTTCGGGTCCTCGAGAAATCACAGTTTCTCGTTCACCCTCTCACCTTCGCATGAACGGTCAATACAACTACCCGTCTTTCGACGGTCAAGTCCCCTCGTGGTCGATGCAACAATACTACGGCAACAACGCTGCTGCTCAGTACGAACAACATCTTCACCACGCTCAGCAGGTCGCAGTCGCTCAAGTTCCTCAGCACTCAGCCGCTTACCCTCCTCCCGTCGACGCTCATCATTACGTCGCTGCCGCCAACACTTACGGTTACCCTTCCTACGCTCAACAATCCTACGCTGCTCCTCAACAACAACAAGGATTCGCCGCGATGGAACAGCCCACTCGTAGTCGTTTCGCCTTCGCTTCGACCGCTCCCCAAGCTTCTCAATTCACTCTCCCTCCTCCCGCTTACTCTTACGCCGCCGCCTACGCTGGACAAGAGGAACAGATGAGGTCGCAGAGTCATGAGAGGGCAGTTGCATGGAATGGTGTAGGAGGAAACTACGGTCGTCAAGAGTCCGCTCAGCGCGCGACTCTTCAGGGTGAGCAGCATCTGCGATTCCTGCTCGGCAGGTTGACACAAAGCAGTGCTGACTTCGCTCTCACAGACTCGTACGAACCTCAAGCTCAAGGATACGAACTCGATGATGACAAGACTGTCCTCTACGATTTGATCCCCAACACTTCGAGTGTTCCCCCTCCTCCTCCCGTCGAACTCTCGGCTGTCCCCCTCGCCGACCTCGCCGTCGAAATGGTTTGGGAAGCTTGTCGTCAAGGTTTCCTCGTCGCTCGTGACAACCAAATCGCCGCCGCTCACGCCGCTTCTTCCCAGAGGCGTCGTTCCGGTCGTGAATCCTTTGGAACGATCGGCGACGGTCGTCTTCGCAGCTCGTCGGCTGATGGATTCGCCAGTGACAACTCGAGTGTCTCGAGTTCATCTCCTGGAACTCCCGGTGTCGTCTCGGTACAAGAAGAAGAAGCTCGTCGTCAACGTCTCGCCAACCTAGGATTGTCCGACTTCATGAACTTCTCCACTTCTCGCAAGTCGTCGATCCCTACCTTGTCGTCCTCCGTCTTCCCCGTCGAACCCAGCGTCGCATTCAGGCAATTCGTCAAGCAAATCCTCAGCGCTACCCTCGTCACTCCTGAAGATCTCGTCCTCGCTCTCTACTACGTATCTCAGATCGCTCCTACCGACATCATCCCTCCTACGCCCGCTGAAGGAGGTCAGGACGCTCAAACTACTTCGTTCAAAGCCGCTCCCTTCAAGATCTTTTTGGGTTCCCTCATGATCGCCAACAAGGTAAAGCTGTCTCTTTTACCTCTTCCTCGAGTTGAGGACTGATCTCTTCGTTGTTTCCACAGTCGTTGCAAGACAACTCTTACCGCAACGAGACTTTCGCGACCGTTTCAGGAATTCCTCTCAAGGACGTCAACGCTCTCGAAATCTTCGTCTTCTCGACTCTCGGATACGATGTCGCTCTTCGTGAGGACAAGTGGGTCGGATGGTTGAACACGATCGCTTTCAAGGTTCTCGCTGGAGTACGTGGTGATATCGGAGACCGCTTCGCCATCGAAGAAGCTCTCGGTCGCCTCGTTTACGCCGCTCGCAACAACAAGCACTTCGCGACCGCCGCTCCTTCGACCTCTTCGATCGCTCCCGTCGCTGCTGCTCCTACCGCCGTCTCGACCTCGACTCCCGTTGAAACGATGGGTGATGTCGATTTCGACGAGGCAGGACCTATCCGTCGTCGCACTCCCGCTTCGAGGGCCGGTCTCTGCCGTGCGACTTCGGACGCCAACGCTCTCCTCCCTCCCGTCTCACTCTCCGACATGCGTTCGAGGTCATTCGGTTGGGAAGTCACTCGATCCGTCTGCTAGGCAAAATCAAAAGCGACACTTCGACAACAACCTGCTCCCTCCCTCTCCCCCTCCTCCTTTCCCCCTTCCCCTTTCAATCATTTCTATTTCGACCTTTTCCCCTCCCTTCTTTCGACTCGTTAGCGTCGCCGATTGGATCAACAAGGCAGGACAGCGAATCTCTCGACCAGCGATTAAGTTCGCGTTAGATCAGAGCAAACTCCTCCTATGCCCGAGATACTCAATCACTTTGCTCAAGAGCCGTCGACTTCTACTCCATTTCGAATTCTTTCTCTCTCTCCCCCAGGATCGTCTTTCTTCTTCCAATAAAGCCAGGTAATCACATAAACTACTATAAACTCGAAAAAGGAGGAGGAGGAGGAGGACCTACCTACTCTACTCAACCTTCGACGAGAACAAAACAAAATCTACATAGTTTCTCCCCGGATCTTCTCTTCCTCTTTTCTCATCTTCACACATAACATTCAGACCTCGCCCATTTATAGAGACTTTTGTTTTGCGCTTCTCCCCCTCCCCTATATACCACTCCCTCCCTCCACTTTTAACCCACAAAACACCATAACGCTCCCCTCTCGCTCTCTCTCACTCGTGTCCTTTTAGCTAAGAAACACCAAAAAAAACCTCTCTCTCTCCTCCCTTGTTGCACCACTACTCTCATTCGATCTCTAGATAGCTTTTACTCACACAAATAGTCCTTCTTCGTCTGATGTTTGATCGAGTTCCCCCCTCTCCCCTTCTCCCGCCTTTTTTACCCTTTTTTTTTTTTTTTTTTTTGCTGGTCGTTCAAGCTTTCTCTCCCCCCTCGTTTAGCTTTGACATTGAAACTAGACCTGGATTGATCGCTTGCTCTAACATCCCTCGCATCGCTTCCTGAGAGAGAGAAGTTTGAGATCTGACTCTGCGAATTCTGATTCTTTACGCTCACGATTCGGCGGCAGCTCTCGCATCAACTCTGAGATCCTTCTAACTGTAGACGTCCCGATCGAGTGTTGCAGTAACGTCCCTACATGATTCATCAAGCTCATCCCTCCCTTTCTCCAACTCCCTCGACCCAGTCTATTCGTACACATCCAAAGTTCCCGCCGCTCGCGACCAGCGCGCTCCTCTCCAAGTTTGGATGCCAGCATACCTTGTTGATCTGAATCTCTTGAGGCCAAGCGAGAATCGAGGTCAAGGGAGGTTCTCCTGTCGATTTCGACGATTTCGATGATCCAGCAGGAAGAGAGTCCAAAGCGCTACGATGCTATTCACATATGAGGGATGTTGTGAGTCCATGCTGACCATTGAAGGTGGAGAGGGTGTAAGGCTTACCTCGACTTGCCAATTATCTTTCATCCTCCATTTCCCGGTTTCTCGTTCGAAATCGAGAGAATAGACTTTCTGACTAAAGTGACCCTTGACTCGTCTCCTTCGGAGTGCTCGTACCCCAGAATGCATAGCGACTGTACCATCGGAAGATGAGGATAGGACGAAAGGATGATGAGGTGAAGTAGCGAGAGACTGCATTTCCATCGGAACCATTTAGCGTCACTCGCGAGAAGCACTCAGCTGTTGGATTGGACGCACCCAGACTGTTCCTCGGTGAGCACCAATGCGTTTTGAAGAACCGAATTCTCCCGATTTGAGGAAGTAAGCTCGAATACGATCATCTTGATCGTCAGCGTAGACGCATCCAGATTGAGGACAGTAAGCTGCAGTATACGTCGAGGCTACTCAGGCGTACTGTCTTGTTAGCTCAAGTCGAGCGTGAAGAGGGGAGAGGTGCAGAGAAAACGTACATCGCTCGTGAAGGACTACTCCGACTCCAGCACTTCCGCTCTCTCGCAGATCGACAACGTGCGTACTTCCATCGTATCCGACTGTGGCGATTCGATTTGGGTCTCCCGATAGATCGAACTCGCCTGTTGAGTCGAGAGAAGTCGAGGGCGGAGGAGAGGTGACAAAAGTGATGGCTCGAATAGCGCACGAGTGGATGGGGAGATAGTGTGTTGGTCGAACTATGTACTCGGATGAGTCAGTGTAGAACAAGGAACTTGGAGGCTGGAGCTGAAAACGAACCGGTTGCATGACCTTTTCGTAGAGCATCTCCGACATACCAGACCGCAACGTAACCTACCATCCGAGCACGTTCACTGTCAGCGATTCTCATTCGATTGGAAGGAGTCTATTTCTGCGCACCATTCACGCAACCTGCAGCGATAGTTTCCCATGATCCCCAAGCGAAACTCAAACAACTCGTGTCTGGAAGCGACAACTCCAGCACCTTCTTCGCTTTGACTGTGAGATGATGGAGGGGTCTTATCAGCCCGACCCGAAATGAGCGATACTGATCTTTTTCGAACTCACCATAGACGACTTCTGATTCTTCCTTCCCTTGTTTCTCCCTAACCGTCTCAGGTTTCGGTAGAACAAAGACCTTGATCTTCCCATCCGTAAACACTCCAGCTAATACTCCCAACTGATCACCCTCGGTTGAATCATCAACCTCCATTTTCTCCTCCGAATCCGTCCCTCCTCTCGGACACCAGACGAGATCCCTCGCTTCTCCCTCCCCCTCTCCAAGCAACAAGCCCATCTCAAACTTCATTCCTCCTTCGTCTTCTTCATCGTTGTCAGATGAAACAGTTTCGACAGCGAGCTGATTCTCGGGGTTCGGCGTCGAGAGGGACCAGATCTGAATGAGTGATGAGGACTTTGAACCTGTGAGGTTCGGAGGATGGGACAGGGTGAGGGATGGAGAGGCAATGGTAGAGATTGCGAGGTATTCTATGAGAGAGACTGAGAGGTTAGCGAGAGGCTAACGTGAAAGCGAAGTGAACGAGCAAGGTCAAAGTCACCTCTTGTTGATGGTCCGGTAAGACGGGGAAGCCAAGAGAGAGCAGAGACTGGACCTCCGACGTTGAGGAGATGTCCAGGTTTTCGAGGAATGAAGGAATCTGTGCGGATGAGGAGGATTCGATTAGAGCACGAAGAGCTCGTCGAAGCGTTACAAACGTACTGAGCGGCATTGATTCAAATCTCTCCAACGAGATCTCCTGTTCGCCTTCTCCATTGATTCCTCCAACGTAAACTTTCCGTCTACCTTCGAAAGGATCTTCTGCAGGTTGAGTTTGGGTCGGCTGAAATTCGATAGGCATCGATGATTCTGGTTCTTCTGAAGCGGCTGCGTTCGGCTGAGACGGCGAAGGGGCCGGCTGAGTCGAGGTGAGAGTGTGGAATGGGATCGGTCGGGAATGATAGGTTTGCGAAGGGAGACGAGATTCGATAGCACTGTGAGACAACCTGGCGGATCAGCAAAGAGCTAAGTTTTCTTCTGAGCAGGGGGAGGATGCTCACCTCGTATCTACCTCAGCGAAATCGTCTTCGTTCATTCTGATCTCTTCGTACCAACCTCCCCATCTCTCGTTGGTTCCATCCGCACCTTGTCCTTCTTTCCATTTCCCCTTCTCCCACCCGACGTCTCTGACCAGAGTCTTTTCCGGTGCAAATGGATTCGCCGTCCATCTCTCGATCAAAGTACTCGCATCCTTGTCTGATTGCCCTTTCGTTTGTTTCTTGCTGGGTACGACTGACGCCGTCGAGTAAGACGAGGTAGAGCTCGACAGGATGAGGGAGGGAGGGAGGTAATGAGGAACAAAGGAGGAATATTGAGGATCCAATCCCGAAGGTATAATTCGACTAGCCGTAGCTCTCTGTCGCTCTTCCTTTCCCTCGTTCTCTCCACTAGGTATAGCACCTTTCGTAACGACCATACTCCTCCTCGGTCCAGGTTTCGCAACAGCTCCTTCTCCGTTGTTTACTTTCGATCTTTTTCCTCTTTTCCTTCCCGACGGTCCTGGACTGCCCTGATCGATCTCTCCTCCACTCGAAGCAATATCACTCATATCCTCTTCCCCCTGACCACTAGGACCATCTTCTTCGCTCACTACTGCTTCCTCACCATCCTCGGATTCTTCCTCTTCCTCTTCCGCCTCTTGTCCTTTCGGTGGTGCTTCAAATTCACTGCCAGATTCTTCAGAGGGAATGAAACTAGTCTTCTTCTTCTTGAGTAGTTTGGCTCGTTTCGTCGAGTCTGAATCCGAGTCGTTCTCGGATGAGGAAGAGGAAGTCAAGGTGAGAGGTGCGAGGAGATGCTTGTAAGAGGTGGGGGCGGATCTTCGTGGTCTACTAGGCCTATCAGGCATCTTCTAGCGTTGAATCGAAGCTTTGTGAGATGTGGAAGAGGGGAGAGATTCGCTCATCTCTTTTCGTTTCTCACCTTTCACCCGACGACTCAGATACACCGATTCGAGGCTTGCAGTCCCCCCAAAGAGTATAGCAAAATATGGCAGGAGATTACTCAGATGTAAGCTCTCCCTCTTCCTTCCTGCCTTCCTCTTCTTCTCCTCCTCGGTTCAAGTGGGGGCCTGCTAGCCTCTCCTTCGAGCTGCTGCTCTTCTGAACACACAATTGAGGCTCTTATATATATCCTTCAGCGAGTAAGGTCTACGCAAGGTCAGTTTACTAACCTCCTCTCGGTTGAATATAGGCTTTCAACCTTTCTTGGTCTCGCTACAAATCAAAGATCTCGATCCTCCTCCTGCTCTATCTCATATCACCGTCTCCACCATCCCGAACACCTCCCTCAGAATCGAAATCGAATCTCGAATCCACCTCGTCTTCTTCGCAAGATTCAGCGAATAGAGACTCTGGCTTCACCCTTCAACAGGACGAGACAGACCGGATCGAAATACCCTTGACTCCGCCGTATGAGTCAGAGACCTTCACGGACAGGATCAAGGGGCTAGATGAGCTAAAGACGAGTATGGCGGTAAAGGGATCAACTTCGAGGGACTCTTCAATGTCAGAATGGTCACAAACACCTTCTCTTTCAGATCCACCTCCCACTGAGACGACACGTAAGAGGACAAGTGAAGAGAAGGAGAGACAATTAGAAAGGCAGAAAGAATCAAGCGACGTCTCGATCAAACTTGAATCTTCTCTTCCCTCTCAACCGTCCGAACCGATCTCCAAACCCTCAAAACTACCTTTCCTTACTCCTACGACATATACGATCCTCCTCCTACACCTCATTTATCATCTCCAATATCATCTCGTCAATTGTGGAGATCATATCTCTCAAGTCCTCCTCTCGAACCCTTTACCTCCTCCCTTCAAAGTCCCCATCACTCGACCATCCTCCAAGCTCTCCCTCTCGAAGCGCTTCAGCCGCTTGAACTGGCGGTTCAGGTTGGTTCGAAAGAGATGTGGGAATACTTTGCTAGAGCAGGGAATACCGTGGGTTCTACTGTTCCCGATCTTCGTCAATGGTTTACAGGATGCGATTTTTGGAGGAGGTGGAGAAGGGTGGAACGCGGTTATAGGGAGAGAAGGAGGATTCAGGATGTTTGATCTGAGGTGGTATTCGCACCCGACGATCAGAAGTTCAGCCCGATGGCTTGAACCTCTACGAGTTATTGTCTTGCTCGATGTGAGTCTCTCTTGATCCAGAAACAGAGCTTCATTGACCCGAGTCTACCTGATCAGGCACTCTCGACTGTTCTGATCTACCTTCACTCCCTCTCTCCGGTTCTCATTTCACTCGACCTCCTTCCGAACTCTTTCTCCGTTCCTAAACCGATGCTTGCACCACCCCTCCCCCATTTCGTACAACTCTCTTCGGGCCACAGGATACCTCTCTCTGAATTCACACTCCCTTCGCACTTGGAAAAGATCGCAAACACTCGTCCTCCGATGATCGCTCCCACCACGTACCTCCTGCCTCGCTATCTTTCCCTCGCTCTCGACGGCATCAGTGTCTTACAGATCGCCCTCCTCCTCGTGACTCGTCCGGCATCATTTCGGATCCTCAGTCTCTCGACGATCTTATTCTTCTTCTCCCTTTTGTGTCCGTTCGAAAACCTCATGGAGATCAGACAAGGAATCGAGGAAGATATGAAGAAAGTGTTGATCGTGATCGATAGATTCAAATCGCGAGGACCAGATAGGTCGGAGGAATCGAACGAAGAGAAACCTTGTTGGATTTGTTTCGAGGAAGAATTCGAACCTCCCCACGTACCCATCAATAGCTTCAAGAAGAGATGCGAACTCCCTAGATGTGGTCATCAGAGTAAGCAATTGATATTTCCTGAGCATCCGTCCGATAAGTCGAGCTGATATCGATGAATCGTTGTTTTCAGTTCACGCTTACTGTCTCGCCTCTTGGTTCAAACGACAATCTTTCTGTCCTGCTTGTCATACGAAAGTGAGGATCCCTCAATCGAATTACAATGTATAAACCATATCCTGCCTCTCGTCCTACTCTCCTCTGCTCTTCTCGTTACTCCCTAGGTATTCCTTTCGTCTTTCGCCCTTGTTGTTGATCTCATTCTTTTCGCTTTCTGTTCTTCTGTGTATAAGTCACTTGCAGCAAGCTGGATCGTTTCGCTTGAAAAGGGAGAGAGAAGAAAACGAGAGTAAGACGAGAGAACGAATTACTGCAGTATGGGAGAAAGTCGTTGTCGACTTCAATAGCACGTCAAATACCGTCGTTGAAGAGCATCAGAAGCTGCATCCAAGCTGACTTGGACGAGGAAATCAACGAAATAAATTTCGATTCTCGGTTTTTAACTCTTCTCAACGATCATTATGGCAGCCTCTGCGGCCGTTCGCCTTGAGGAGGCCTCGGAATAGGCTTGAGATCCGCTCAGAAGTCCAGAACGCTCCCAAGAAGGGAACACATGAAGGGTTTCTTCGCTCTTTCTCCTCCTCTTTCCTTCTTCCCATCCAACATGTCATCTTCTCATCTCGATCCACTGCCGAGCGACTACCTCAACCTGATATCCAAGTCCTCAGTATCTCACACAACGAATCTCGCCAACGTCTCGACCATAATCGCTAGATTAGAACTCGCGAAATCACAACTTGCTGGCACGGCACCTCCTCTACCTAAAGGTGAAGATGACCCCGCACCTTCAGCTAGTGATACTCTGCTACCTCTGAGCTCATTCGTCAAGCAGGCAAACGTGAATGCTGGCAAAGAAAGCAAGGAGTGGGGGAACGCAGTCAATAGATTCGCTAAATCTGTAGACAAGGTGAGTTGGTATAGATCTTACAGTGATCTATTAGAGCTGACTAATCCCTGTTCTATCATCTTCCAGAAATTCCCGGGTCCTCCCCCTCCTCTCTTCACTCCGAATCCGACTCCTTTACCTCCTCCGACTCTTCATCCCAGTCTGCTCTCGATTTCACCCTCGGGCGACCTCTCATTTCCTCCTTCAGCGGTCCCTTCACTCCCTCCCGCTCCTTTCTCCTCTCCCGAAGAAATTTCCGCTTTGAACGAAACCATCGCAACCCATCTCGCACGAATTGGTGCCTTCTCCTCCCTCTCTACCTTCCTCGAAGAATCCCAAACCCCATCTCCCATCTCAGCAGAACTCATCGAGCAACTCAAGAAACTACATCAAATTCTGGGTGAATTATCAAGAGGAGTTTGTCAAGAAGCTATTGAATGGGTTCTTTCACATCCCGAACAAGATCCTAAAGGCGACTTGGAGTTCTCGTTGAGGAAAGAAGAGTTCATTCGAATCTTGTTGGGAGGTACTTCTTTAGATCCTCCGACAGATACAGAAATGGAAACGGAACCTCTTCTTCCCCCGTCCTCTTTCTCATCCTCCTCGAAACTCAAATCCCTCCCTCCAGACCCTTACAGTCAAGCGGCACTAGCCTACGGAGGTACTCATTTCCGACACCTTCTCACTCCGTCCCGAACCTCCCTAATCTGTTCCCTCCTAACCTCTCCACTCTACATGCCCTTCCCCCGACTCCTCTCATCTCCCTACGGTCCAATCTTCTCCCCTTACTCTCCTTCTCTTTCTCACTCTCCCTCAACCACAGCCCCATCCCCAACTTCATCCCTCTGCGCATCGTTCTCAGCGGCTTACCTCAAATCTTTAGGACTTCCAAACCAGTCCCCTTTGACCGTGGTCACTGATGTCGGGGGTAGTGGTGCAATGGCGAAAATAATGAAAGTGAGACAAGTCATGAAAGAGAAAAGAACTGAATGGTCTGCTCAAGGTGAATTACCCGTACGTTTTACTTCCCCTCTCTTGTGCTTCTCTCACTCTCAGAGTCTCGTGCTGATGAGTGAGTGCTGTGAAGTAGGTCGAGATCCCTCTGCCGACAGGGTACAGGTATCATTCGATCTTCGCATGTCCCGTTTCGAAAGAACAAAGTACTCCTTCGAACCCACCCATGTTGCTACCGTGTGGTCATTGTATCGCGAAAGAGAGTCTGACGAGATTGGCGAGGGGTACACCGTGAGTACTACGATTCCTCACATCAGCTCTCGCGTCGACAAGAGACCTGATTTGGTGGATTTCCTGATCTCGCAGAACTTTGAAATGTCCGTATTGTCCGATCGTTAGTCACGTCAACGCTTGTGTCAGGGTACACTTCTAGGAGAGCTATCGTGGACAGGGCCGTAGGAAGGAAGAAGTTCAGAGAATAGGGTTGGGTTTCGTTGTTTGACCTTGTTTTGTATCTTGTTGTCAAAATCTATCTCAGTTTCTCTCTTCTTCTCTCAGCCATACAGCCAGCGAGCTGTACCTCGATCTCCCGATTCTAATCTCGCATTGTCCTCCGGAACTCGAGAGCACGAGAAAACGAAAAATGAGTTTCTTTCTTTCTTTATTGACATTCGCTCAAAATCACCTTTCCTCTCGCTTCCTTACGTCGAAGCCTCTGTCCCACTTGCCGCCGCCGCTCCTCCGGCTCCCCCAGCAGCTTGAGTCTGAGCGGTACCCCTCAATCGCTCCTCCTCCTTCTCCTTTTCAACCCTCTCGACCTCCTCGATAACCGGCCTCAATTCCTCCTTGTTCAAAATCTTGTAACCCCCCGTCTGTTCACTCACGACGCACAATTGAACATTGTTGAAATCCAATTTCTCTTCCATTACTTGTTTGAGCACTTTCAGGGAGAGGTGTTTCGCTTGTTCTAGAGTCATAGACTATATCACAATTTCATTCGAAGCGAGTTTATTTCAGCATTTTGGAACTGAGAGGATGGGAGGATGGGAGAGAGGAGAGGGAGAGACGTACTTTGGTATAAGAATCTTGAAGTTCAGATTGAGCACCTTCAGATCCAGATCCGATCGCTTTCGCATGGTACCTCATGAAAGTTCCGGATGGATCCGCATGGTACCTGTCAATGTCGACTCGCCGTCACATCAGTTTTGTGTGAGGAAAAATAAGTGTAGAAAGGAGATGAGACTGACAATTGAGGTCCATGTTGATCGTATCCTGCGATTAATAACGCTACTCCGAATGGTCGAGACTGTACGATACCAATTCGAGCCGACTTAGCTCGTTGGAGATCTGAGTGAGTTGATAGAGGTGAGACGTACCATTGAAGCTTCTTCCTCATTAGCTCCCTCTCCAAACCTCAATGCCAAATCCGCTACTGCTTGCGTAACACTCTCAACTTTAATATTCTCATCATAAGTGAAATTATGATTCTGTACTCGCTCATCATTCGTCGTCAGCATTCCGAGATGACTCGGAAGTAAAAAGGGAATAATAGCTTAGAAGAAAGTGAGAATCAAAACTTACTTGAGCAGTAACTCTTGCGTGATCCACCATAGTTCTAGCATCCGCCGTCAACCCACTCATGGCACACCCAATGTGACGATCAATCTCCATGATTTTCTCTACCGAATCACTCTCCAACAAGGGACTTTGAGTTCGTTTTTCGACGGCTAGAACTACTCCTTCAGAGGTTTGGATACCGACTGTAGTGGAGCCCAGCTAATTACACTCGAACGTTAGCTGGGGAAAGTTCGAGGGAGGGAGGGGGGGGAAGGAGAGAGGTACTTTGATGGCTTCAATCGCATATTCGACTGTTTACGAGAGGACGGTCAGCGGTGAAGAGCGGGGGGAGAGAGAGAGGGTGGAAGTACCTTGGAATAGTCGACCTTCAGGTGAGAAAGTGTTTACCTAGAGATCAACGAGATGAGAGAGAGAGTCGTAAGCCAACAATATCCAACTTGAACAAGCTACGAGCGAGATGAGTGAATAACTTACACCTCGATCATATTCGGATCGACTGTTCAGGATGTCTCCCGTTCATCAGCTCTTGTAGAGACGAGAGGAGATGGTAAAGATCAAGAGATGACGAACCTTGAGAACATGATGGTTTGTGGCTCTTTGCTCGCTTGCTTGTGTTATAGGAGTAGTTTGAGTGCGTTCTAAAGTGTCTATGAGCTGTTACTGAATCAGTTAGTCGTGGTCAAGTGAAGTGTCAAGAACCAACATCTCTCGCTCGCTCTCTCTCTCTCTCTGTCTCTCACCTCACTCTATATGCTCAAACGGTAAACATGTAAGGCATCTCTCCCTCTTCTCCAATGACCTCTCCCTAATCCTCGCTCTCTCCTCTCAAGGGCCGCTCCACCCGCTCCCTCCTCTGCTCCACTCCTCTCTCTCTCTTCTCAACCCATCTACACCCCAAACCTCCAACACAATCAAAAATCACTCTACTACGTAAAATCCACCACGTCTTGTATAGCAGGTGCAACAGCTGGGATTTTGGGATTAACGAATTTGATCGGTTTCTCATTCTTTTTCCTAACTACTTTGGTAGTCGGTTTCGGGTTCAGTGTTGGGAAATGTCGGGGCAAAGGTGGGAAATACTTTTTGGCGAGAGGGGAAGAAGTCACGAGTGGGTTGGCAGAAGGTTTGTTTAGTTATGTGTTGTTTTGGACTCGTATGTCGCTCGCTCTCTTTTCTCTCTCATCACTCTGCGAAAAGGTCACTGATGGAAGCGTATCGAGTGTGACAGTCTTCTACTCGCTAGTGTATATCTACGACTAGATTTGGAGTCTCGCCCTGTCGTATCCTTGTGTTGTACTTCTTCGCAAAATTATCGAAACTTTGCTGTTTTAATCCATAGATCGACAGACGAGGAAGCGAGTATCAAAGCTAGACGGGTGCAGAGAGCTCTCGAATGCTCTCTCGAGCATCCTCCACAGAACAAGTCGAAGCAAACGACGATGTCGTGAAAAAATGAGCAAGATTGCGAAAAGGTTACATTATAGATCCCCTTCATATCTATTCTCCCGCTCTCACTTCCAGCTCCTCCTCGTCTTCTCAAACGCCCCCACATCTCGTCCTCCCGTTCGAATCCCTTCATCTAATCGAGGGAGACCTCTGCACCAATAGTCTTGAACAAAGCCTGTAATTTCTCCGCCTCTTCTTTAGTAGCTCCCTCCTTCAGTGTCTTTGGCAAAGACTCTACAAACTTCTTAGCCTAATTCCTCACAAAAAAAACCTCACCTCATCAGCTCTCTCTTTCCCAATCACTTCCCGAAGAAGAGTGAGAGACTTACCTCTACCAAATTCATTCCAGTCATCAAAGCTTTAACTTCCCTAATAGCTTTCGCTTTTTGTGCCGCATCAATCTTTGTCAAATTGACGTTGAATACAGTCTTTTCTTTAGGTTTCTCTTCTACCGGTGCGGATTCACCTGCGGGTGCAGCAGCGGGAGCAGCAGATGCAGCGGGCATAGCAATATCTACAATATTGAGTTTAGTCTACACACTCAGAGAGAGAGAGGGTTCAGTAGAGGGTTTTTGATAGAAAGGAGGAGGAGAGGAGAGGAAAGTGTGTTTACTTTGAGAGCATCGACTAGGTCGGCAGCTTCCAAGAGGGTGAGTTTAGAGATTTCATCGACGATCGAAGAGATCTTGGGGGAGAGTGGTGGAGGTGGTGCAGAGGAGGATGAGGGAGTAGGGGTGGGTTCGGCAGATCGAAGAGTTGAAGTAGAGAATCTTAATCGGGGCGTAACGGTTCTGTAATCCAATGGGGGGAAGGAAGAGTTAGACAATGAGCACTTTGGGGTTGGTGCTAGACCGCTAGAGAGAGCGTACCGGATGGGGAGAGTAGATCTTAGAAAGTTTTGAGAGATGAGACGGGCCTGCAATTCGAATTGGAAGAGGAGAACGCTGATCAGCAGAGAGGATCGATCTTGGACTACTTAGTGAGAGCTACTCACAACCATGATGTATAAGATAGCTAGGATGTGAAGATCTAGACGATGAGGTTTTGCCTTGGAGGAAATTCGTCGGTTTTTGTATTCGAGAGCAAACCTTGCCAATTCAACCTTGGCTCACCAACCTGCCTCTCACGTTGATTCCGCTGTAGAGCACCCTCGATTGAATCTGGAACCGACTCGGATAGCTCCTACCGGCTCACCCCGCCTACCTTTCGCCGTTCCTTCGAGTAGTTCAACTCTAACGAATCGTCGGATGTCCGAAAATGCACTTCCCACCTCCACTTCTGCTTCCTACTCTCGGATAGACGACCCAACCACAACAACAGCACCGCATTCAAAGCACCAAAATCACAAACGACACAAACGAAAAGGAGGAGGAGGAGGATTAACAAGTGGAGCTCTCAATTCTCTCAAACGACCCATAGTCTACCTCCCTCTCGCTGGATTATGTGTCGTGACCGTGTTGGTATCGAGAGGGTGGAATAGAGGAATGGAGAGAGTACAGGGAGGGGACAATTATTTATCAGAAACGATGCATGATTCATTAGAAAGACTCTCGAAAGGCTGGTCGACTTCACTAAGAGGTTCAAGACCAAATGCAAACGAAGACGATGATGGAGAATGGAATTGTAACCCGTTCGAGACGAATGGGAGGTTGAACGTAGACTTGCAAGATCCGACGAAAACTGAGTGGGTTCCATTCGATTCGAGGTGTAACCCTTCAAATTACATGAAGGCACTTTATCGACCACCTGGAGACACTTCACCTTTGATTCCCGACAAGGACAAGTCACCACATGGGAGGGAGTATTTGAGTTGGTTCAAGAATCGAACGATCGTTTTACATGGCGATTCGATTGATAGGTTTCATTTGAAGGATTTCTGTGAATTCGTTGGGGGGAGGTTGGAGTTGATTGGAACGGATCATCAGGCGAACCCTGCAATGTGGAAGAAACCGGGAGGGGACCGGGAGAGGAGAGATTGGGAGAAGAATTGGAGTGAACGTCCGAGGGAGGGTCAGGAATTGACGAATCCTTGGATTTGTGATGTCGAAGAGTATGGAACTACTTTGATCAACGTGTTCACGTGGGGATTGGAAGGGGCAGAGGAATTCTTCAAGACTGAGAGATGGTATTATCCTCCAGGTGCGAATTTTCGCTCTCCTTTTTCTCTCCCGTTTCTTCGCTTTTCGTCATCATTAACTCCTCGTTGAGATTGTGCAGCTACTTGGAATGATCGAATGGATCATATCACCTTGCCTCTCTTACCTCGACTAGCGAAATATCTCGACAGGCCTCAAATCGAAAATCCAGATCTCGTAATCCTCAATTCAGGTTATTGGGATTTACGGAAATACACTGAAGGTACTTTCTACTCTCTCTCTCCTCCTGTTCTCGCACTCTTCTGACATTTCGTATGATTGTGTAGAGGATTTCGTCGCAGCAGGTTTCCCAAATCGACCTTATCCTGAAGATTCCCCGATCCCTTACAACGCTCTGAGTCTGGAGAGGGAACAGAATTGGGAGAAGGAGGCAAGGAAAGCGATCAAACATGCTGCGAAGAGTTTCAGAGGGAAAGAAGGGAAGACCAAGAATGGACCGACACTGTTATGGAGGAGTTTACATCACCCTCCTAGACACAACTATGCTCCTTTCCCTGTACGTTTCACCTCCTCTTTTTCCTCTGACCTAGATTGAGGAGACGATGAAGCCGCTCGAATGAGCGATGGCTATTTGCGAGCGAATACTGACTTCTCGATTCGTTCTCGATTCTCGACCATTTCTAGCGTGTATTCCAACTCGATTCCCTCTCACGCAAAGTAGTCGCCGACCTTCGACTCTCGCAATCCCCTTCCGCTTCGACTCCCTCGACCTTCACTCCCTCGGCGCCCTTGTCGCAACTCGACGAATACCCCGACCGAGAAGATCTAGGATTGGATCATCGATTGAGAATAGACGAGAGTGGGAGGTTGATGTTGGGTCAGGAACATCTGTTTAGGGATTTGTTGCATCCTTTACCGGTACCGGGAAGTTGGGTGTGGGCAGATATAATGCTTTACGAGTACGTACACTCTCACTTCTCGATCGCATCCCGATGGCCCGCTCATCGAGTGTTGAGCGAATGTACAGGCTGAAGAGAGCTGTTGAAGGAGTTGATCGATAACCTTTCTCCATCGTTCCCGACTCTCTCTCGCAAGCATACTCTCCGTCTTCTCATTCGCATCTTATGATTTCGTTTGCTTTCTTCTCTCGTGTATTTCTTTCGGAGGTCAGATCATCAGTAACATCCGTATTATTCCCCCGGAATGGATCAAGCATTTTTCGTTTTTTTGATACAAAACTATCTATCTGCCCTCGATGAGCTGGTTCCTCCGAATTTTCGCCTAATAGTACAGCACAGAAAGGCCTAGGTATATATATCGTACTCGGCAGCTCTGATTTGATCCACCTCTTCACGAAGCCATCATCGAATCTTCTTCTCCCTCTTTCTCGAATCCCTCCTTCACGACACCCTCGAAAGCCTCTTCCTCGCCCGGAGATGATCCAGCGCCGAGGTTCATGATCGAGAAGTCGGAGAGGAACTCGTTTTGAAGAGGTGAAGCAGATGTTTTAACGGTTTTGCCTGAGGGCAAGAAAGGCGATTCACAGTGAGCTTCAATAGCGACTGCAGATGAACACCTTTTTAGACTCACTGGGTACCTGATCTTCTGGCCTATCGTTGATCCCTTTTATGATACCCATCTTCTTACGCCTCGCAACGTTCTTCGCCCTCTCTCGAATCTTTTGAAAATATTTCGTTTTCCCTCCATCTTCCAAAATCATTTCTCCAACTCTTTCGAGTTCCCTCCTTGCCTGAGCCGCTTGATCTGTCTTGACTAGCGCATAGGCGAGAGTGCAACGATTTAACGCTTCGAAGGTGGGAGAACTGAGTGCGAATGAACAAGGGTCGAAGAACGCTTCTTGTAAAGTTGCGATTGCTAGTGAAGGGTTGGCGGAATTGGCGAGGGAGATGAGACCGTTGGTTTGCTCGAGTCGGGTCTGGTAAGTGATTCCGGACTGAGGAAAAGAGAGAGTGCGGAGAGATTAGGGCAACAGCGAAAGGACAAGGGCACAGAGCTTGCTAGGCACTTACAGAAGAACCTTGGCTATCAACTGGAGGCATCAGCGAGACTCGAGAGGTTGTTTTCGAGAGTAGCGGGAGGGAGAGGAGCGAGAAAGTGGAGGAAGTGGGAAAGGGAACAGTGCAGAAACCTCGAAAATTTCGCAAGAATGCAAGCAAGATGAAATGGTCAAAAACGCATGATAGGGGATCGTAACGCGATAGGAGTAGTCGCAAGGGAGGGAAAAGGGAATGAGAAGAAATCGGGGCTTGTTTCGAAAAACGGTCCGTTCGCTGTTCAATCGCCTTAGTTGCTGGCTCTCTCGCAGCGCTGATATTTTCCAAGGCATACAGGAGCTCGGACTAGAGAAACGAATGGGTCAAGCACAACGGAGACGAGGGTACTACTTCTTGTAAAATCGACAGAACAGAAACGAAAAGAGGAGAAATCGATATCTAGATGAAAGGGCGCTCAGCTTGAGCGGTGATGCGTGCACCATGACGACGACCGGCGATTCCATCATTCCAATCGATCAGAGCTGAATGAGCGGTGATTCGGTTGTCCCAGAGAGTGACTGATCCGGGCTCTCCCCAGCGTGCTCGTGCTTGGAAATCGTGACCTTTCGCAATGTGATCACTGAGGAGAGCGGGAGAAGTCAGCGCGGAAAGAGAGAGCCGGGGCAAGATGAATAAACACACTAGAGGAGATTGAGAATCGTATCGGATTCTTCTTTCTTCAATCCGACAATGTAACGAGTGAATCCAGGTTGGACGAAACTGTTCGATCGAGTGGCAGCGCTCATCAGTTGAAGGCGACAACGGATGAGCAAAATCTTGGACGAACAGAGCTTTGTCTCCTGTAACGGGATGACGGCGAACAATCGGATGCTCGTTCTTCACGGGCGCTCGCTTGATCGTATCTGCACCGTGGATCGAGGCTGAAAGTGCAGCTTGCTCGAAACCCTGATCGAAAGAGGGAGAACGTCAAATGAGGTTCTCATCGGAGAAAGGAATGCGACGTACCGAGTGAACTGCTGTTAGGGTCTCGAGGTAAGCACGGAATGAAGGAGAGAGTCGCTTGTAAGCCTCTGTGGAAAGGAAGAAAGTGGTATCAGCGGTTCGTCGGGTTTGACAAGATACCAACATTCGAATTCTCACCTCGTTGATCGATGTAAAGCGTATCTCCACCCGATTCAGGAGTGTCGTAGAGGAAGAGAGTCGTCAAACCTGGAGGCTGTAGCTCGTAGGTGACATCGGAATGAATCGTGGTGTTATTGAGTCTGTTTGAGTAGTCGACACGATCGTCCGAATTCTTCTTCGCATCTCGGAACACGAGGTGGAGTTGCGGGAAGTCTTTCGGTTGACCAGAGACCTAGCGAAGGGGAGATATGGTCAGCTTAGAGTCTACAGCTGTGGCGAGATAGGGCTGCAGAATGAGGAGGGGAGAGGGGGAGCGACAAGAAAGGACAGACGAACAGGATGAGTATGTATACGACCGAACGTAGCACCGTAATCGCTTAGAGAGTGCGAAGATCGATCAGCGAAACTTGAGTGAAGAATCGACAAGATGAAACTCACTTGATTTGCCATTCCGGATCAGCGTCGATGAAGTTCTGCTGGTTACGTAAGACTACAACACCTTTCCTAGCGACGTAGAGGGCTAGTTGTGCTCGCTCGTGACGAGAAAGCTTCGTGAGATCGACTCCATCGAGGATTTCGACGCCGAAGGTAGGGGTGATTTGCTTGATAGTCGCATCGGCGAGGAACGATTGAGGGTCTTCGTCATTCAGAGCTTCGTGACCGGGGTCAATATGGTCGAAGGGCTCGAGAGGAGGGAGTTTGAGGCTGTCGGACCAGTGAGGAAGGAAACGACGATACTTGTAGTCCTCTTCGGCATCGAAGCTCTTGACCTTTTCGGAAGAGACGTTGATGTTGAGCGAAGAGATGGCCTCAGTGACGGTTTGGGTAGCGGTGGTAGACATGGCGAATAAAGATAGGAGAGAAAGAAAAAGAACATTGTCGTCCGCTCTTCTACACGTCTGCCGATTGCATCCGAAGTGGAGGATATGGCGAGCGAGTGAGTGGAGACAATCCCGTGTGTGTCCCCTTCGACAGCTTTCGATTGCGAAATCGGAATCCGGGCGAGAGATTTAGCATGAAAGTCGAGTTGGTAAAAGCGAGCACGACAGATAGGCTGCGGGCCAGCTCGAGCGTATATTGTGATTAGGAACAGTCTTCAGTAGCTAAAGCGATAGAGGGCGTGAATGGTAGGAGGGAAAGAGAGAGCTCGAGAAACACTTTTGACGTTGTCCACAACGACGACGATACACCATGGAAAGCTCAGTTAAGATGCTCAGTAGCTAAGAAAGCTCTGTAGGATACCCTCAAGCTGTCCAGCTGCTCTCTTCAAGCTTCTGTCGCTATTCTCTCACTCTTCGAATTCTGTCATCTCTCGAGGTCTGCGGCTCACGCCATCGCCACAAGAGGACCGCTTTATCGACCGAGAAGCAATGGAGAAGGTGCTCTGAGTGTTCTGTAAGCAGGACTTTGTCGCAAGGGTCAGACTAATCGAAGGAGAGGATGGCGCAATTCTTGCTGACTATCGCGCCTCTCTCCCTCAATGCAGCAAACTCTGATATAGGTCAAACGCCGGTGGTGGACCCTTCGGAGTGATAAAGACGTACTCCCGAAGCTAGTGCGCAATCAGCTCGGAGAAGGACGTCTTTGCAGGGAATTTCGCAAAATGTCGACATTCTCGTTGCGCCTTTGCACGAGTGCATCGGCTAGCGCCTGACTGGCTCGGAGCTCTTTCCTTATCCCACACAACTTCACTAGCTCGTCACCCCGTTCCTCCTCAACTCTTCTCGACCACCGGAACTCGACACTCGAAAGTCCGACTCGAACTTCAGCTTTCAAGATGTCCGATACCCACATTCTCCCGGCTCAGCCGCCTCTACACCCTCACGGACAGCCTCCTGCGTCGACTGAAGAGAAGGACTCACCGACCGCCGATTCTGAGAAGTCTTCCCTCTCCGACAAGAGTAGCTTCAAATCACTCGCTCCTCCAGCTGAGCCTGCTTCGCCTGGCGATGCGATCTTACGGTATCTACGCCTTCGCAAGCGTCGTGCTGTCGACGACCTCGATGCCGTTGCGACTCGAGAGTCGGTTTATGATTCTCCGCTCGCAACTTACTATCAACCTCGTGAGCTCTCTGTCTCGCTTCCACTTGTTGTCATGCCGTTACTGACGAGTATCGAACCTGACAGATCCGAAATGGGAGAATCTCGCATACTTTGACCCGTCGCTTCGCTGGACACACCGAGAGGAGAGGAAAGTTCGACGCAGTGAGTTTGAATCCAATCTCGCGTGCCAAGTGTCGAAGCTGAATGTTTCGTTGAACAGAGATCACACTCAAGATCTTTCTATGGGTGCTCGTTATGTTCATGGCTCTCGACATCGATAGGTGAGTACTTTTCGCGGTCGTCTCGAGACTGCACTGACGTTATCGATCCCTATAATAGGGGCAACATGGCCAACGCTACCGCCGACAACCTTCTCGACGATCTCAAGCTTACTCAAGCTGATTACAATCTAGGTAACACGCTATCGAAGCTCGGTTGTGAGCCAATTCTTCACGGACTTCTCTCCTTGCAGTCGCTGATTCAGCTCCTACGTCAGTCTTACTCGCCGAATTACCCTCACAGATGGTCGGCAAGAAGCTCGGTGTGGATCGTTGGGTGCCCACTCAAATCGTCGTGTTCAGCATCCTCGCAGCTGCCCAGTTCTTCATGCAAGGCAGAGCTTCCTTCCTCGCTCTTCGCTTCATGATCGCGTTCTTCCAAGGTGGCTTTATTCCTGATCTGTAAGTCTGCTATCTAATCTTCCCGAAGTGCGGTCGGGTTCAGCTCATTCGATTCATTCGCTCTTTCAGGATTCTATACCTGTCGTATTTCTACACCAGCACGGAGCTGCCAATGTACGCATCCCCTACCCCTGATTAACCTCTGTTGTACAGTAGAGCTGACATGCGCTCTCTAACGCTCGCAGTGTTCTGAGCTTTTTCTGGTGCATCAGCAAGTCGTCTCCCCTTCCTTTTCTGCGTCTGCAGAATACCGTGCTGATTCCCTCGGACGTCTCTAGACTATCTCGCGGATACGGTGACCGCTTTCCTCGCCGTCGGTTTGCTCAAAATGAGAGGAATTGGAGGACATGCAGGATGGAGGTGAGTCGACACCCACCGACTTACTACTGTTTGAACTGAAGCTGATCTCATCGACGATGGATGTCAAAGGTGGATGTTTTTGATCGAAGGATTAGCGACGGTAAGCTTCCCAGCCCAGCTAGGAATTGACTGAACTCTTCGCTGACACTCGTCTCTCGGTCTCTCGACAGCTCCTCGTCGGCATCTCCTCGTTCTTCTTACTCCCTCCTGGTCCGAGTCAAACGAAGAGCAAACTTTTCCCGAAAGGCTACTTTTCGGATCGTGAGACGTCGATCATCGTCAATCGAGTCGTTCGAGATGGTGAGCTCTTTATATTCTTCCCTTGCCGTATGCCTCATTGCTTAATCACTAACCCCGTGCGATGGATGGACTCGCGATTGATAGATCCTGGTAAAGCGACGATGCATAATCGACAAGCTTTGACTCCGACACTACTCTGGAAATCAATCAAGGACTACGATTTGTGGCCCATGTACTTGATAGGTCTCACATTCGGTATCCCTGCCTATCCTATCTCGAACTACTTCCAACTTTCGATGCGTTCACTCGGATTTTCGACTCTCATGGCCAACCTGCTCTCAATTCCACACACTGTCATCTCCATGATCCTCCTCGTCGCCGTCACTGTCGCCTCCGAAATCGTTGAATCTCGAACTTGGCTCGCCATTCTCGAAAACGTTTGGTTCCTCCCCTTCTTTATCGCCCTTCGCACTCTACCCGTCCTCTCCGGATGGCAATACTTCGCTCTCGCCACGTTACTTCTCGCTTTCCCTTACGTGCACGCTCTACAAGTATCGTGGTGCTCGAGAAACTCTGGTTCAGTCAGGTAAGCTTTCCCGTCAATTTCCGCTACTCGCTCTCCTTGACCCACGTTTACTTCCCTCGTTGTCCAGAACTCGCACCGTCTCCGCCTCGTGAGCTCTTCCCTTCCCTTCATTTATCATTGCGCTCTCGCTGACTTCGCTCCCTACAGTCTCTATAATATGTTCGTTCAAACCTCCGGCATAATCGGTTCGAACCTCTACCAAAAAAGTGATGCACCTCGATACTTCACCGCAAACTCGGTCATCATTGGTATCATCGCGTTCAATCTGATTATCGTTTAGTGAGTCCGATTCGCCTCGTTTCAACAGAAATTTCGAAAGTTGACTCGTGAACGAAATAGCCCTGGTACTTGGTTCTATTATCGAGCTAGGAACGCTTGGAAAGAGAAACGATGGAGTGCGATGTCAACGGAACAGCGTGCGGAATGTAAGTTTTAGTTTGAGCTTGACTATCTAATTCTTTCGTTCCCTTCGCTAACTTTAGATTGCGTCCCTCGTGCCTTTGCAGACCTCGAGACGACGAAAGATGAAGGATGTCGTCGACTCGATTTCCGGTTCGTTTACTAGAGTGGGAGCATCCGGTCGAGTAAGGTTGCGAAAAGTAGACATAGAGTAGTTTCATCTTCGGAAGTTAGGACGTTTCGTATTCTCTTTCAATTTGCAGTACATTCACGTTTGGTTCAGTAATTCTGTCATTCACATAGACGCATCTGAACTTCTGGATGAGCGGTCTGACAGCGCGACTTGGCCGAATCGTCTGTCCAAACTGCTCTCGGCGATCCCAAATCTCAAAGGCGACACGACGACCGTGGATCGAGGTGGTACGAAGTGTGAAGTGCAACATGCGAAGGGTAGGAAAAAAGCAGAAACGAACTGGAAAAGAGCGAAATAATAATCTACTGCCGTCTGCTCTTTCCTGGTCTCTGCGCTCCCCCTCCTCTTCCTCCTCCCCCTCTCGCTCCACCCCTTCCTCTCGATCCACCCCTGCCTCCTCCTCCACCTCTTCCCCTCGCTCCTCCTCTTCCACCCCGTCCTCCAGATCTCGATCCGTCCCCGTCTTCTCGATCATTGTTCTCTTTACTCCTCCTTCCCGCTCCAGCTCCGAATCCGAACTTGGTAT
>Ga0308170_10001208_pt1 | contig 26032 bp, 18 predicted proteins | sample PhyBR2_2_FD_202136 | JGI IMG/M metagenome (GOLD analysis project Ga0308170, IMG submission 202136) | Phyllosphere microbial communities from UC Gill Tract Community Farm, Albany, California, United States - DLSLSB.R2 | ecosystem: Host-associated > Plants > Phyllosphere > Unclassified | place...
CAGATGTGTTTTCGCATCGCCGCCTCACCCTGCACACATGCGCTTGACCCAGGTCGTCCGGTTCCGTGTGCGGCGCGCGATGATGAGCTGGTTCCCGACCGGTCACGGAGGCTGTTGCATGCTGCGTGTTTTGCTCTCATGGGCACTTGTCTTGCCCCAGCGACTGCCACCGCGCCTGTCGTCATTGCCGCGTGGCAGCGAGATCGTCTATCCACTGGCGGCGGTGCTGGTGCCGGCGCTCCTGTTCCTGATCGGGCTGGGCGCCTATCCGCTGCGCGACACCAACGAAGGCCTGTACGCCGAGATCGCACGCGAAATGCTGGCGACCGGCCACTACCTCGTGCCGCATCTGAACGGCGTGCCTTATATCGAAAAGCCGCCCCTGCTGTACTGGCTGGCGTGCGCGGCGATGGCCGTGCTGGGGCCGACACCGGTGGCGGTCCGGCTGGCCTCGGCCCTGCCGATGCTGGGGCTGTGCCTTGGCATCTTCCGCTTCGGACGGCATCATCTCGGCGCCGCTGTCGCTTGCTATGCGAGCGTGGCGCTGGCCAGCATGGTGCCGGTGGCGCTGCTGGCCCACCTGGTGATGTTCGATGCGCTGCTCACGGCCTTGCTGGGCGGCTGGATGCTGTGCTTCCTGCACGCTCACCTGAGCGGCAGCCCGGCCGCGCGCCGCGCCGGCGCCGTGCTGCTCGGCCTGGCCGTGCTGGAAAAGGGTGGGGTCGCGCTGGTGCTGGCGCTGGGCGTGCTGCTGCTGTTCCTGCTCTCGGGCCGCGACCGCGGACGCGACCGCGAATGCGACCGGCGCGGCTGCCGCTTGCGCTTCGATGCCGCCGCGCTGGCGCTGTTCCTGGCCGTGGTCCTCCCATGGCATGTGCTGGCGGCGTTCAGGCAGGATGGCTTCGCCTGGTTCTACGTGGTCAACGAACATGTGCTGCGCTTCCTCGGCCGCCGCCAGCCCGACGACTTCCACCGCGGCCCCGTCTGGTTCTACCTGCCGCAATTGTTGCTGATGCTGATGCCGTGGACGCCCTTCCTCATCCTGCTGGCGCGGCGCCGGCCCTGGGGCGACCCGGTGCGCAGGACCACCGTGCGCTTTTGCCAGGCGGCGCTGCTGTTTCCGCTGCTGTTCTTCTCGCTGAGCCAGGCCAAGGCCGATTACTACCTGGTAGTGTGCGCGCCGGCAATGGCGCTGTGGCTGGCCCTGGTGCTCGAGCAGGCGCTGGCGCGGCCGCCCGGCCTGCGCCTGGCCTGCTGCTGGGGCGGGGCGCTGGCCTGCTGCGTGGTGCTGCTGGTGGCCTTGCCCGGTGCCGAGGACCGGGTCTGGACGCCGGTGGCGCTGGCCTTGCTGTGCCTGGCCTGGCTGGCGCTGATCCCGGTGGCGGCGCGCGGCTTCCTGGCCTTGACCTCGCCGCGCGTGCGCGAGTGCGCGCTGCTGGCCATCGTCGTGCTCGCGCTGCCCATGGTGACCGCGCTGGCCGACCGCGGCAGCGCGCGCGCCGCGCGCGAGAGCAGCCTGCGGATCGCCCAGATCGTGCGCGAAGAAGCGCGCCCGGGCACCCAGGTGTTCATCTACCGCGACTTCGAGGACAGCTTTTCCAGCCTGCCGTTCTACCTGGGCCACATCGTCCCCGTGATCGACAGCGCCAGCCGCGACCTGCTGTTCGGCTGCGGTATCGCGCCCGGCAAGGCCTGCATCGATCACGTCCAGTTCCTGCGCCGCAGCCGCGCCGGGCCGGTCGCCGTCGCCGTGCAAGAGAGGCGGCGCGACGCCTTCCTGGCGATGGCCGGCCCCGGCTGGCGCAGCGAAGCCGTGGGCGACAAGATCGTCTTCTTCAATGAGGTATTTACGACGAGAAATTGATACCTTTGCAATTCCTCCAGCCTGCCCTAGAATGGCTGTTCGCCGAGGCGCCAAGGCACGCCCCGGCGGCGTGTTCATTGCTATTGCCGCCGCGCCGGCGGCCACTGGAGGAGTTGCATGCATCAGTTCGTTCGTTCTGCGGCGCTGGGCCTGTTCCTGACCACATTGCTGGCCGAGGTGTCCGCATTGGCCGCGCCCGTCAAGCCCATCCCCGCCGCCGCCGCCAAAGCCGCCGCCCAGGTCGACATCCCGATCCCGGACGTCCCCTACACCCAATTCGTACTGAAGAATGGCCTGACGGTGCTGGTGCACGAGGACCACAAATCGCCGGTGGTGGCCGTCAATACCTGGTACCACGTCGGTTCCAAGAACGAGCCAGAAGGCAAGACCGGTTTCGCCCACCTGTTCGAGCACCTGATGTTCTCGGGCAGCCAGAATTTCAACAAAACCTATCTGTCGGCGCTGGAAGGCATCGGCGCGACCGACCTGAACGGTACGACCAACGCCGACCGCACCAATTACTTCGAAACCGTGCCGACCTCGATGCTGGACTATGCGCTGTTCGCCGAAAGCGACCGCATGGGCCATCTGCTCGGCGTGCTCGACCAGAAAAAGCTCGACCTGCAGCGCGGCGTCGTGCAGAACGAGAAGCGCCAGGGCGAGAACCAGCCCTACGGCCTGGTCTACCAGACCATTACCGAGAACACCTGGCCGGCCAGGCACCCGTATGCGCATACCGTGATCGGCTCCATGGCCGACCTGGATGCCGCCTCGATGACCGACGTCCAGGACTGGTTCAAGAATAACTACGGCCCGAACAACGTGGTGCTGGTGCTGGCCGGCGACATCACGCCGGCGCAGGCGCGCGAGAAGGTCGAGAAGTACTACGGCGACATCCCGCCCGGACCGCCGCTCCAGCACCAGCAAGCCTGGGTCGCCAAGCGCAGCGGCAGCCACCGCAGCGTCCTGCAGGACCGCGTCCCGCAGGCGCGCATCTACCGCACCTGGAACGTGCCCGGTGCGGACACGCCGGAAGAAGCGCTGCTCGACCTGGCCGCGCGCGTGCTGGGCGGCAGCAAGACCTCGCGCCTGTACCAGCGCCTGGTGGTCAAGGAGCAGCTTGCCACCGGCGTCTCCGCCAGCGACGACTCGGAAGAAATCGCGGGCCAGTTCGATATCACGCTGACGGCCCGTCCCGGCGCCGACGTCGCGCGCATGGAGGCCATCGCCGACGAGGAACTGCGGCGCCTGGTCCAGACCGGCCCCAGCGAGGCCGAGCTGCGCCTGGCCAAGAACGCCTTCCTGGCCAATTACGCGCGCACGGTCGAGCGCATCGGCGGCTTCGGCGGCAAGAGCGATCTGCTGGCGCGCTGCATGACCTTCACCGGCAATCCGCACTGCTACAAGACCTACCTGGAACGCGTCAAGGCCGCGACCCCGGCCCAGGTGCGCAAGGCCATGCAGGACTGGCTGAGCGATGGCGACTTCATCCTGCAGGTGAATCCCTTCCCGAGCGGGCTGGCGACGGACAACACGAGCCTGGACCGCAGCAAGGGCGCGCCGCCCGGCCATCCGGAAGCGCTGCACCTGCCGCCGATGCAGGCCGCCACGCTGTCGAACGGCCTGAAGGTGGTGCTGGCCGAGCGCCACGGCGCGCCGGTGATCAACCTGTCGGTGATGCTCGATGGCGGCTTCGCCTCCGACGATCGCGATACCGCGGGCCTGGCAAGCCTCACGCTGCGCATGCTGGAAGAGGGCACGCAGGATGGCAAGGCCGCACGCAGTTCGCTCGCGATCAGCCAGGAACTGGAAGCGCTGGGCGCCTCGTTCGGCACCTCCACCAACCTGGACGGCGCCTTCGTGAACCTGAACGTACTCAAGTCCACGCTGCCGCAGGCGCTGGGCCTGTATGCGGACCTGGTGCTGCACCCGGCCTTCCCGCAAGCCGACTTCGAACGCCTGCAGCGCGACCGCCTGGCCGCGATCCAGCGTGAAAAGACCGTCCCGCGATCGATGGCGCTGCGCGTGCTGCCCAGCCTGGTCTACGGCCCCGACCACGTGTATGCGCTGCCCCTGACCGGCACCGGCACGGAAGGCTCCGTTTCGCACCTGACGCGCGCCGACCTGGTGCGCTACCACCAGACCTGGTTCAAGCCGAACAACGCGGTGCTGCTGGTGGTCGGCGACACCACCATGGCTGAACTCAAGCCGCTGCTCGAAAAAGCCTTCGGCTCCTGGCGCGCCGGTGCGGTCCCGCACAAGACCATCGCCCAGGTCGCGCAGCCGAAGGGCACGACGGTCTACCTGATCGACCGTCCGGGGGCGCTGCAGAGCGAGATCCTGGCCGCCCAGCTGGCGCCGCCGCGCAACTCGCCGGAAGCGGTACCGCTGAACCTGCTGAACGACCTGTTCGGCGGCACCTTCAGCTCGCGCCTGAACATGAACCTGCGCGAGGACAAGCACTGGTCCTATGGCGTCGGCTCGGGCCTGGTGGCGGCCGAAGGCCAGCGCATCTGGTACAGCGATTCGCCGGTCCAGACCGACAAGACCGCCGACGCGCTGCGTGAACTGGCGCGCGAATACGCCGACATCGCCGGCCCGCAACCGGTGAAGCAGGCGGAGCTCAAGCAGGCGCAGGACAACGAGACGCTCGGCCTGCCGGGCGGGTTCGAGACCGTCGGCCAGCTCAGCAATGCGTACGCCGCGATCCTGCAGTACCACCTGCCCGAGGACTACTACAACACCTACACCGCCAAGGCCCTGGCCGCGACGCCGGCCGAGATCAGCGCCCTGGCTGCGAAGACCATCCTGCCCAGGCAGCCGGTGTGGATCGTGGTGGGCGACATGAACAAGATCGAGGCGGGCATCCGCGCGCTGAACCTGGGCGAGGTGCGCCGCATCGACGCCGACGGCAAACCCTTACCCTGAGAAAGAAAAGAGAAAACATGTCTGTGAATATCCCTTCCACGTCGCGCCGCGACCTCCTGAAATTCGTCCTCGCCGGCGCCGCCGTGTCGGCCCTGCCGTCCGTGGCCTGCGCCGCAGCCAGGGCGGCCACCAAGGCCGGCACGCCCGCCGACGCCGCGCCGGCGGACCGGGGCTTTAATGCCCTGATGGCCGATTTCGCCGAGGAGATCCTGCGCCTGACCCCGAGCAGCGCGACCTCGCTCGGCCTCGACACGGGCGCGCGCGCCGGCCTGAAATCGCAGTTCGAAGACGTCTCGCATGAAGGCGATGCGCGCTGGGCGGCGCAGGTGAAATCGATGGCCGCGCGCCTGGACGGGGTCGACCGCAAGGCGCTGTCCCCGCAGGAGCAGATCCGCTACGACACCTTGCGCTACGCGGTCGGCAACGGCATCGAGGGCATCGCCTTCCCGTTCGGCGGGGCGGCCAGCGGCTTCCAGGGCGGCACCGCGCCCTTCCCGGTGACCCAGCAGGATGGCGCGATCACGCGCATCCCGGAATTCCTCGACTCCCAGCACCAGATCGCCAGCCAGGCGGACGCGGACGCCTACCTGGCCCGCGTGGAAGCGATGGCGCGCACACTCGACCAGGAGACCGCGCGCCTCGAGGAGCAGGCAGGCATGGGCATCACGCCGCCCGACTTCATCATGCGCACGGCGCTGGGCCAGCTGCGCGACTACCGCAAGGTCCCGGCCGGCCAGCAGAAACTGGTGACCTCGATCGCCGCGCGTGCGCACAAGCTGGGCCTTGCGGGCGATTGGGACGCGCGCGCCACCAAGCTCGTGAACGACGCCGTCTACCCGGCACTGGACCGCCAGATCGCCGCCTACGCCAAAGCGGCGCAAAAGGCGACCGGCGTCGCCGGCGTGCACCGCCTGCCGAACGGCGAAGCCTACTACCGCTGGGCCCTGAAGCTGGGCACCAGCACCAGTTTTACGCCTGAAGAAGTGCACAGGATCGGCCAGGACCAGAACCGCGAACTGGAAGCAAAGATGGACGCCATCCTGCGCGCGCAGGGCATGACCCAGGGTTCGGTCGGCGCGCGCATGCATGCCTTGTCGACCGACCCGAAGCGTCTGTTTGCCGACGACGACCAGGGCCGCGCCCAGTTGATCGCCTTCTGCAACGAACGGGTCGAGGCCATCCGCAAGCTGCTGCCGAAGATCTCGCACCTGGGCCTGAAAGCGCCGCTGGTGATCAAGCGCGTGCCGGCCGACATCCAGGACGGCGCCGCGCTCGGGTACATGAACTTCGCTTCGCTCGACGGCTCGCGGCCGGCGATCTACTACATCAACCTGAAGTCGACCGGGCTGTGGCCGCGCCACGAACTGACTTCGCTGACCGCGCACGAAGGCGTGCCGGGCCACACGCTGCAAGGCGCCTACCTGGCCGAGCACCACGCCGAGCTGCCGCTGATCGCGTCGCTGATGGGCTTCAATGCATTCGTGGAAGGCTGGGCGCTGTACGCCGAGCAACTGGTCGACGAGTTCGGCCTGTACGCCCACGACCCGTTCAGCCGCCTGGGTTACCTGCAAGCCCAGAAATTCCGCGCCTGCCGCCTGGTGGTCGACACCGGCATGCACGGCCTGAAGTGGACGCGCCAGCAGGCGATCGATTTCCTGTCGCAGAACACCGGCCGCGCACTGGCCTCCTGCACCAGCGAGATCGACCGCTACACGGTCTCGCCGGGCCAGGCCTGCGGCTACAAGATGGGCCACAACGAAATCCTGCGCAACCGCGAACGCGCGAAGGCGGCGTTGGGCAGCCGCTTCGACCTGGCGTCCTTCGACGACGCCATCCTCAGGAGCGGCGGCGTGCCGCTGGCGGTGCTGCCGACCGTGGTCGACCAGTACATCGCGTCGGCGAAGACACGCGCCGCCTGAGGCTTACTTCACCCAGTAGTCCACCACCAGCGACTTCTCGAGGCAGGCGCCGAGGGTGGCGACGAAGGCCTGGTGGGCCGGATGCACCAGGTAGGCGTCACGGTCTTCGGCCTGCCCGAAGGTCAGCGTGAAGCAATGGGTGAAGCCGTTGTTCAGGCCTTCGGGGCTGACGTTGGTACCCCATTCGTAGGCGAGGATGCCGGGGATGGCGGATGACAGCTGGCCGAAGCCGCTGACGATGGCGTCGACCTGTTCGGAGGTGGCGCTGTCCTTGAACGCAAACAGGACGACGTGGCGCAGCGGGGCGGAAGTATAGGCGGTCATGGCGCGTCTTGTTGAAAGAGATGCGCCATCTTACATCGTCAGGGCAAGCCGGCCCCGCGCGGCTTCACTACCCATGCCGGGCGCGAGGCGGAAATGGCCCACCATCTGCGCGAGATGCGCCGCCTGGTCCTGCATGCTGGCCGCCGCCGCCGCGGCTTGCTCGACCAGCGCCGCATTTTGCTGGGTCGCCTGATCCATTTGCGTGATCGCCGCGTTGACCTGGTCGATGCCGGCGCTTTGTTCGCGGCTGGCGCTCGTAATCTCGGCGATGATCTGGGTCACCCGTGCCACGCTGGACACGACTTCGTCGATGGTGGCGCCGGCCTGCTGGACCAGCGTGGTGCCGCTGTTGACCTGGGCGACCGAGTCGCCAATCAGAGCCTTGATCTCCTTGGCAGCGACCGCCGAACGCTGGGCCAGGTTGCGTACCTCGGAGGCCACGACGGCAAAGCCGCGGCCTTGCTCGCCGGCGCGCGCCGCTTCGACCGCCGCGTTCAGCGCCAGGATATTGGTCTGGAAGGCGATCCCGTCGATGACGCCGATGATGTCGACGATCTTGCGCGAAGCGGCATCGATGGCGCCCATGGTGTCGATCACCTGTCCGACGATCTCGCCGCCGCGCACGGCGACTTGCGACGCCGTCTGCGCCATCCGGTTGGCCTGGGTGGCGTTGTCGGCGTTATGGCGTACCGTCGCGGTCAGCTCTTCCATCGACGATGCGGTCTCCTCGAGCGAGCCGGCCTGCTGCTCGGTGCGGCTGGAGAGGTCGAGGTTGCCGGTGGCGATTTCCGCGGATGCGCCCGCGATCGCCTGGGTGCCGTGCTGTACCTCGGAAACGACCCCGGAAAGGCCGTCGTTCATGTCATGCAAGGCGCGCATCAGGTCGCCGATCTGGTCGCGGCGGTCGAGCTTGAATGAACTGGTCAGGTCGCCCGCGGCGACCTTCTCGGCCACCTGGACTGCGCTCGACAGCGGCTGGGTAATGCTGCGCGTGATGGTCACGGCAGCCAGCGCACCGAGCGCCACCAGCAGCCCGTTCAGCACCAGCACGATGCGTGCGCGCTCCTCGTAACCGGCGCGGATCGAGGCCGTCATCTGATCGATGGTCTGGCGCTGCAAGCTCACCAGATCCCGCAGCGACGCGGAATAAGCCTGCGCGGCCGGCTCGAATTCGTCCGTGTACAGGCGCTCGGCGCCCGCGGCATCCCCCGCCTTCCTGGCATCCATGATCTTTACCTTCAGCCCCTGGTAGCGGGCGCGCAGCGTCTGTATCTGCTGTAGTTTGGCCTTCTCTTCCGGGGAAGCCAGCAGGGGCTCGACCTTCTTGACGAGTTCATCGACGCGCGCCACGCTGTCGGCAATCGGCTTGGCGAACACGCTGCTCAGGGTGTTGTCGGAACTGCGCGCGATCATGGAGGTGCGTGCGATCGCAGCATAGGTGAGGACGTTCCAGTCGGAGACCAGGCGTTCCTTGGTCAGCGGGACCGCCATCATCTGCTCGGTGGCCTGCGCGTTGGCACGGGCGGTGAACAGGGCGGAGGCGGTAGCGAGGGAGGCGAGAATCAGGATCAGGGCAAAGGCAAGCGCAAGGCGTTTACCAATGCCCATGTGGGAGCGAAAGTAATTCATTGTCTCTTATTGTTGAAGTTAGCGCGGCATTGCAGGTTCATTATGCTGTAAACATTGCCATCTGGAAATTATTTCATCCCAGATGTTGCTTTAGTGCACATCTGTCCTGCTCACCTGGCCCGCCGCACCCGCTCCGCTCAGAACATGCCCAGCTCGTTTGCCATCGGCACCGGTTCCGCCTGCCCGATGTCCCACATCTCGGCGATCTTGCCGTCCTCGAAACGCAGGATGTGGACGACGGCGATGTTGGGCATGCCGGGGGCCATGCGCGCGCGCGAGTGGACCGCGACCAGCGCGCCGTCTTCGAGCGCGCGCTGGACTTCGAATTCCATCTGCGGGAAGGCGGCGGCGTTGGCGCGCATGCCGGCCTGGATCGTCGCGGCGTCGCTGGCGAAATAGGGATTGTGATGGCGGAAGCCCGGGCCGGCGTGGCGCGCGAAGGCGTCATCCACGCGGCCGGCGGCGGTCAGTTGCAGGAAGTCGGTTGCGGCGTCCTTCAGATTCGTGTTCGTGCTCATTTTTTCTCCTTGTGCTTTTTTTGCTCTTGCTCGTACTGTTGGAAACGTTCGATGTGCGCTTCGCGCCGCAGGATCTTGGCGTGCGGATCGAGCGTGAAGGTCGCGCCCGGCGCCAGGTCGACGCTGCCACGGCCATCCGCCATCGGCAGCGTCACGATCCGCTCGCCGACGCGCACCTCGACCGGCATCGGGAACGGCGTGCCCTTGTCCGTCTTCCACGCCAGCCGCAGCGTGCCGCCGTCCCGGGTCGTCTGCAGCTCGGGCAGGGCGGCCTGGTACAGGTAGGCCTGGAAGAACCAGTCGAGATCGCGCCCGCTGGTGCGCTTGACGATCGCCATGAATTCCCTGGTCGTGCCGTAGCGCGGGGTGAAGTTGCCGGGACGCGGGTCGGGACGGCCATACACCATCTCGCGCACCGCGGCGAAAAAGGCCGGGTCGCCGATCAGGTTGCGCAGGGTATGCATGACCAGCGCGCCCTTGTCGTAGATGTCCAGGCCCGGGCCGCCGCGCTTCGGGTCGTACACGGCTTCCTCGGTCCTGGATGCGCCCGACACCACCGGCGCCTTGTTCTCGAGCTTCGCGCGCAAGGCCATCAGGCTCGCGAAGTATTCCATGTCGCCGCGCAGGTACTGCATGTACAGGGGCTGCATGTAGGTGCCCAGGCCCTCGTGCAGCCACATGTCGTCCCAGTCGGCGTTGGTGAGCTGGTTGCCGAACCACTCGTGCGCGAACTCGTGCTGCAGCAGCCAGTCGTAGCCGTACATGCTCTTGGCGTACTTGTTGCCGTAGGCGTTGATGGTCTGGTGCTCCATGCCCAGGTGCGGGGTCTCGACCACGCCCATCTTCTCGTCGCCGAAGGGATAGGGCCCGACCGTGCTTTCGAAAAAGTCGAGCACCAGCGGGAACTCGGCGAACAGCTCCTTCGCGCCTTTCTCGCTCTGTGGCAGGTACCAGAAGCGCAGCGGGATCACGTTGCCGTAGCGGCTTTTGTAGTCGCCTTCGAGCAGCTTGTACGGTCCGACGTTGACCGAGACGCCGTACGTGCTCGGGCTTTTCGCATGCCAGTGCCAGGTACGCCAGCCGTCCGCCTCGGTCATGCCCATCGCCACGCCATTGCCGGCCGCGACCAGCGGAGACGGCACCGTGAAGTGCTCGTCGACGATCTTCGGCTTGCCGGTCGGGTGGTCGATGCAGGGCCAGAACAGGTCGCAGCCTTCGCCCTCGACCGCGCTGGCGACCCAGGGCTGGCCGTCCGGCGTCTGCGACCAGACGAAGCCGCCGTCCCAGGGCGCCTTCTTGGCCACGTGCGGCTGGCCATGGTAGCGCACGCGGATCTCGGTGTGCGCGCCCGGCTCGAGCGGCTGCGGCAGGTCGATGCTCAGTCGTCCGTCCGGGTTGCGCCAGCGCGCGGCAGGGAGCGGCTGGCCATCGACGGCGATGGCGTCGATTGGCAGGTTGCGGTCGAGGTCGAGGTCGATGCGCCGCACCGGCGCCCGCGTGCCGAAGGTCAGCAGGGCGTCGCCGACGATGCTGCGGCTGGCCGGGTCGATGCGCAGCTTGAGGTCGGCCTTGTCGAAGTCCAGCGCCAGCTGGTCGCCTGGACGCGCGGCGCCCGAGTTCACGGTGTAGTCGGTCAGCGGCGGCGTCGTGGTGGCGCAGCCTGCGAGCAGAAGGCCGGCGGCCGCGATGGCGGTGTGCTTCATGCGTCTCCTCATTTTTTTATCTCTGGAATGTATCACAGCGGACGCGCGCCGCGCGGAGCCGGCTTGGTGAATACTGGCGCTCATCGCGCAACCCGGAGAACCTCATGGACGACCTGAACATCGACATCGGCCGCACCGCCCTGGTGCTGATCGACTTGCAGAACTTCAACGTAAAAAGCGAGACGGCCCCGCACAAGGCCGAGACGGTGGTCGGCAACGCCGTGCTGCTGGCCGGCGAGATGCGCGACCGCGGCGGCATGGTGATTTTCGTGCGGGTGCTGGTGGACCAGCTGCTGTCGCTGCCGGCCGACGCGCCCATGCGTCCGCCCGGCACGCCGGCGCCGGCGCCGGAAGCCATCCACTTCGCGCCCGAGGCCCAGGTCCAGGCCTCCGACCACGTGGTCACCAAGCGCCAGTGGGGCGCGTTCTACGGCACGGAGCTCGACCAGCTGCTGCGCCGGCGCCGCATCAAGACCATCATCCTGGGTGGCATCGCCACCAACTTCGGCGTCGAGTCGACCGCGCGCGCGGCCTACGACCGTGGGTATGAGCTGGTGTTCGCGGAAGATGCGATGAGCGCGAAGAAGGCGGAAGCGCACCAGGCCTCGGTCGAGGGGGCGTTCCGCGTGATGGGGAGGGTAAGGTCGACGCGCCGGATCATCGATGCGCTGCAGGCGGGGACGGGGGATGCGTGAGCTCCCCGTTGGCGTGATCAACCAGCGCGCTGGATCTCGGCCGTGATCTCGTAGGACCGCAACCGCGCCGCATGGTCAAACACCTGCGACGTGATCATCAGCTCGTCCGCTTTGGTGACGGCGATGAACTCCTTCAGCCGCTGCGCCACCGTGTCAGGGGCGCCGATGGCCGAGCAGGCCAGCGCCGAATCGATGATGGCCCGCTCGGGCGGCGACAGCAGCTCCGGATAGCCTTCGACCGGCGGCTTCAGTCTGGTCGGCCGGCCGCTGCGCAGGTTGACGAAGGCCTGCTGCATCGAGGTTGCGTGCAGCCGCGCCTCGGCATCGGTGTCGGCGGCGAACACGTTAAAGCCGAGCATCACGTAAGGCTTGTCGAGCTGGGCCGACGGGCGGAAGGTCGAGCGGTAGATATCGATCGCCTGCATCATCATCTGCGGCGCGAAGTGCGAGGCGAAGGCGTAGGGCAGGCCGAGCGCGGCCGCGAGCTGGGCGCCGAACAGGCTGGAGCCGAGGATCCAGAGCGGCACGTTCAGGCCCGCGCCGGGCACGGCACGCACGTTGCGGCGCGGCGAATCGGCAAAATAATCCATCAGCTCGACGACGTCCTGCGGGAACTCGTCGGCGTCCGAGGCCAGGTTGCGGCGCAGGGCGCGCGCGGTCGTGTGGTCGGAGCCGGGCGCGCGGCCCAGGCCGAGGTCGATGCGTCCGGGGAACAGCGACTCGAGGGTGCCGAACTGTTCGGCGATCACGAGCGGCGAGTGGTTCGGCAGCATGATGCCGCCGGCGCCGATGCGGATGGTCTTGGTGCCGCCGCCCACGTGGGCCAACAACACCGAGGTCGCCGCACTGGCGATCCCTGGCATGCCGTGGTGTTCGGCCAGCCAGAAGCGGTGGTAGCCCCAGCGTTCGCCGTGCTGGGCAAGGTCGAGCGAACGGCGGAAGGAGTCGGCAGCGTTGCCGCCTTCGGTGATGGGGGCGAGATCGAGAATCGAAAAAGGAATCATGGGATCCATGATACGCCGATCGCAGCAAGTGCGTCGGACACCCCCATGCTTGACCCCGCCTGACGGCCTGCCTATGATTGCCTTTTCTTCAAGCGAGCGCCGCCTGCCGCCATGCGTAAAACCCTGTTCACCCTTGCCTGTGCGGCCGTGCTGGCCGCCGGCTGCGTCACGCCCGAATACCGCGTCGAACGCAAGGACGCGCCGCAGCTGGACGCGAGCCGCTTCCCGCAGATCGACGCCGCCATCGAGCAGGCGATCGCCGCCCGCGAACTGCCTGGCGCGGTGTTCCACCTCGAACGCAATGGCGACAGCTACGAGCAGGCCTACGGCCGCCTGAGCTATGCGCCCGGCGCCGCCAGGGTGACGCCCCACACCGTGTACGACGCCGCCTCGCTGACCAAGGTGCTGGCCACGGCGCCCTCGGTGCTGCTGCTGGCCGAGCAGGGCCGGATCGACCTGGATGCGAAGCTGGCGCAGTATTTTCCCGAATGCGCCGGGCAGGGCAAGGCGGGGATCACGATCCGCCACCTGCTGACCCACAGCGCCGGGCTGCCGGCCGGCCTGCCCGCGATCCCGGGCTGGCGCGGTACCGCCGCCGCCCACGCGCTGGCCTGCGCCCAGGCGGTGGACCACGCGCCCGGCGCCTTCTTCCGCTATTCGGACATCAATTTCATCCTGCTCGGACAACTGGTGGAGCGCGTATCCGGCATGCCGTTGAACGAGTTCGCGCGCACCCGCATCTACGCGCCCCTGCGCATGCGCGACACCGGCTTCCTGCCGTTGCAGCGTGGCGTGGGGCTCGCCACGATCGCGCCGACCCAGCTTGGACGCGCGCCGATCGAGGGCCAGGCGGACGCGCATGCCGACCTCGCGCCGGGGCAGGTGCTGGCCGGCGTCGTGCACGACCCGACCGCGCGCCGCATGGGCGGCGTGGCCGGTTCGGCCGGCGTGTTCACCACGGCGTCCGACGTGGCCCGCTACGCGCGCATGGTGCTGGCCGGCGGCACGCTGGATGGCGTGCGCATCCTGAGTCCGGACAGCGTGCGCCTGCTCACCACGGTGCAGTCGCCAGCGGGCGTGGCGCGGCGCGGCATGGGCATGGACATCGATTCGCCGTACGCCGTGCGTCCGCGCGGCGCGGTGTTCCCGGTCGGTAGTTTCGGCCACACCGGCTTTACCGGCTGCATCCTGTGGATCGATCCGGGCTCGCGCACCTTTTACGTGTTCCTGTCGAACCGCGTCTATCCGGATGACAAAAGCAATGTGCTGGCGCTGTACACGGCGCTTGGCACGCTGTCGGCCGAAGCCGGCGGGGTGGCCGCATCCGCGACCGCGGTCGCCATACACTGAGGACGTTTTCTCTTGACCATGGAACGCCGGCCAGTCCGGCGTTTTTCGTTTGGGCATCCGCGATTGAACGAGCAGAGCGTCTCGTTTTTTCCGCTGCCGAATTTCCAGGCGGCTAACGCGCGCACCCTTCATTGGGACCGCTTTAAACTGCGCTACCTCACTGCATATCTTATTGATACTGTTGAGATTTTGCCCCAAACCTATTAGGAGAGCGACATGAAAATGAATAAGTTACTGAAAGGCCTGCTTGGTGCATCCGTCGCCGTGGCAATGTGCGGCGCCATGAACGCCCAGGCGCAAACCAGTGGCAGCAGCTCCTCGACTGGCGGCACCAGCGCCACGTCGCAAGACCAGACGGGCGCCGGCAGCAGCACGTCGACGACCCACAAGGCAAAGAAAAAATCCAAGAAACACCACGGCAGCTCGAGCAGCGGCTCCAGCGGCACCGGTTCGACCGGCAGCGGCCAGTCGGACAGCAGCATGGGTAGCGGTTCGTCGAGCATGGGCAGCGGCTCCTCGAGCGGCAGCGGCTCCAGCATGGGCAGCGGCTCCACGTCGGGCGGCAGCGGCTCGTCGGGCAGCAGCGGCACCACGGGCAGCGGCAGCATGGGCACCAGCGGTTCGAGCGGCTCCAGCGGCACCTCGGGCGGCGGCACCGGCACCGGCACCAGCGGTTCCAGCGGCAGCATGGGGACCGGCACCGGCTCGTCGTCGGGCGGCAGCGGCAGCATGGGTACCGGCGCGTCGGGCAGCAGCGGCACCAGCGGCACCTCGGGTTCGTCGGGTTCGTCCGGCATGAGCGGCAGCACCGGCGCCGGCAGCTCCGGCCTGAGCGGCTCGAGCGGCATGAGCGGCACCGGCTCGGGTTCGGGCACCGGCACCAGCGCCACCGGCACGACCGGCACGACCGGCACGACCGGTACCGGCACCCAGGGTCACTAAGGGCGGCTGCGGCTGCTGAGCGCACCCCCCGGCGGCCCGTTCACGCGGCCGCCATCGCCACAACACCAGCCCGCGGGCTGGTGTTCTTTTATTTGCCTTCCAGCATAGACCCCGTCTCGCGATAACGCGTGTGCCAGGCGAAGGCCTGCTCCAGCACGTGCGGGGTCTGGCCGCCGCGCTGCTTGGCCTCGTGCACGTACCCGCGCAGCATGGTCTTGTAAGGCTCGGCCACGCAGTTCTCGATGATGACCTCGGCGCGTTCGCGCGGCGCCAGCCCGCGCAGATCGGCCAGGCCCAGTTCGGTGACGATGATGTCGACGTCGTGCTCGCTGTGGTCGACGTGGGTCACCATCGGCACGATCGAGGACACGCGGCCAGCCTTGGCCGTGGCCTTGGTGGCGAAGATCGACAGGTAGGCGTTGCGGGCGAAGTCGCCCGAGCCGCCGATCCCGTTCATCATGTGCGTGCCCGACACGTGGGTCGAGTTGACGTTGCCGTAGATGTCGGCTTCGAGCGCCGTGTTGATCGCGATGATCCCGAGGCGGCGCAGCACTTCCGGATGGTTCGATACTTCCTGCGGGCGCAGCACCAGGCGGTCGCGGTAGCGGTCGAAGTCGCGGAACACCTGCGCGCTCTTCTGCGGCGACAGCGTGATCGACGAGCCGGAGGCGAAATCCAGCTTGCCGGCGTCGAACAGCTCGAAGGTCGAATCCTGCAGCACCTCGGAATACATGGTGAGCTTGTCGAAGGGGCTGTCGACGAAGCCGGCCAGCACGGCGTTGGCGATGGTGCCGATGCCGGCCTGCAGCGGCAGCAGGCTGCGGGTCAGGCGGCCGGCCACGATCTCGCCCTCGAAAAAGCGCACCAGGTGGCCGGCGATCGCGGCCGTTTCTTCATCGGGCGGCAGCGCGGCCGAGGTGCTGTCCGGCTGGTCCGAGATCACGATCGCCACGATCTTCTCGGGCGGGATCTCGATCCACGGCGTGCCGGCGCGCTGCTCGACCGACATGATCGGGATCGGCTCGCGCACCGGGCGTTTTTTCGGGATCCAGATGTCGTGCAGGCCTTCCAGGCCGGTGGGCTGGGCCAGGTTGATCTCGACGATCACCTTGTCGGCCAGGATCGCGAAGCTGGCGCTGTTGCCGACCGAGGTGGTGGGCACGATCGCGCCGGTCTCGGTGATGGCCACGGCCTCGACCACGGCCACGTCGACCGGCTTGATGTGGTGGGCGCGCAGCTGCTCGACGGTCTCGGACAGGTGCTGGTCGATGTACATCACTTCGCCGCGGTTGATCGCGGCGCGCAGCACCGGGTCGACCTGGAAGGGCATGCGGCGCGCCAGGACGCCGGCTTCGGTGAGCATTTTGTCGGTGTCGTTGCCGAGCGAGGCGCCGGTCAGCAGCGTGATTTTCAGGGGCTCCAGGCGCGCGCGTTCGGCCAGCGCGGCCGGAACCAGCTTGACGTCGCCTGCGCGGGTGAAGCCGCTCATGCCGACGGTCATGCCGTCCTTGATCCAGGCGGCTGCTTGGTGCGCGCTCGTGACGCGTTCGCGCAGCCGCGCGCAGCGGATACGGTCCAGGTATTCAGTCTTCATGTCTCGTTTCAGTGTGATGGTGAGGCTTGGTGATACGCAGTGGTACTCAGTGGTACTCAACTGAGCCGGTAGTCGACCGGCTGCAGTGGCGGGGGAAGCGCCCGCTCGCCCAGCGCCACCCGCACGTCGATTTCGATCGTGCGGCAAATGGCGTCGAGCGGCAGGTCGTGGTCGGAGTCGCCGAAGGGCTCCTCGATTTCGTCGCCGAGGGCATCCAGGCCGAAGAAGGTGTAGGCGACGACGGCCGTCACCACCGGGGTCAGGTCGCCGATCGCGTCGACCAGGCCGAACGGCAGCAGGATGCAGTACAGGTAGGCGGTGCGGTGCAACAGCAGGGTGTAGGAAAACGGTATCGGTGTGCCGCGGATGCGCTCGCAGGCGGTGGCCACGCCGTTCATGGCCGACAGGGTTGCATCCAGCGTGGGCGCCAGCAGTGGATCGATGCGCCGTTCGCGCAGGCACTGCGCCAGGTCGGCCCCCATCTGCAGCAGCAGCGCCTGCGGCAGGTTGGGCAGTTCGCGCACGCGCGCCCACTCGCCGGGCGCCAGCCAGGGCGCGACGTCCTGCTGCGCATCGGACTTGCGCAGGTGGTGGCGCAGCGCGTGCGCAAACGCGGCCGCGCGCCGGAGCATGCGCGCGCGCACGTCGCTTTCATTGTCGGCCGCATTGTCGGCTGCAGTGAAAGGCGCCTGGACGTCGATCAGGCCCAGGCACTGGCGCGCCAGGTTGCGGCTGCGGGCGATCAGGTCGCCCCATTGCTTGCGGCCTTCCCAGTAGCGGTCGTAGGCCGCGTTGTTGCGAAAGCCGAGGAAGATCGCGAGGGGCAGGCCCATCAGCGTGAAGGGAATGGCGCTCAAGGTGAGCTTGTGGCCGCCCAGAGTACCGCCCGTGAAGGTCACCGCGACCGCCAGCAGGGTCGTGAACAGCAGGCTTTTCCAGATGCTCGGGAGGACCGAGCCGCGCACTACCAGGAACAGGCGCAGGGGGGAAGGGCGGTCGCGGACGATCATCGATGATTCCGTCCGTGCCGACGCCGCAGATTGTAAGTCGGATCGGTCATGGCTCTCATTGTGCATCAGCTTGAGCGCGCGCCGCCGTACGCTTGCGTTGCGCAGCTTGCTGCCAGGCTTGCGGCCATTGTGATCCTGCCCACCGGAAATGACTAATTTCGATCGCTGATGGCAGCCATGCATGCGATGAATGGTGCGGTGCGAAATGGAACGGTACCGGGCGCACAGCCGTGTGCCGCCGACTTTGCGAACGCGCTATCGTGAGCGCCGCACGTACTTCAGGAGGCAGCATGAAAACTCGTCAGTTGGGCAACCAGGGATTGCAGGTCTCGAGCATTGGACTGGGCTGCATGGGCATGAGCGATTTCTATGCCGGACGCGACGACGCGGAGGCAATCGCCACCATTCACCGCGCCATCGAGCTCGGCGTCACCCTGTTCGATACGGCTGACATGTATGGCCCGCACGCCAACGAAGCGTTACTGGGCCGGGCGATCCGCGGCCGGCGCGAGGGCCTCGTCATCGCCACCAAGTTCGGCGTGATGCGCACGCCGGAAAATCCGACCGACTACCGCATCAACGGCCGCCCCGAGTATGTGCGCCAGGCCTGCGAGGGCAGCCTGAAGCGCCTGGGGGTGGACGTGATCGACCTGTATTACCAGCACCGCGTCGACCCCGATACGCCGATCGAGGACACGGTGGGCGCGATGGCCGACCTGGTCCGTGCCGGCAAGGTGCGCTACATCGGCCTGTCCGAGGCCTCGCCGGCCACGATCGAGCGCGCGGTCAAGGTGCATCCGGTCACGGCTTTGCAATCGGAATACTCGTTGTGGACGCGCGATCCGGAAGACGGCGCGGAGGACGGCGTGCTGGCGACCTGCCGCCGCCACGGCATCGGCTTCGTGCCTTACAGCCCGCTGGGCCGCGGCTTTCTCACCGGCGAAATCCGCCGGCCGGAAGACTTCGCGCCGGACGACTGGCGCCGCAACAATCCGCGTTTCCAGGGCGGGAATTTCGCGCACAACCTGGCCCTGGTCGACAAGGTGCAGGAGCTCGCGCAGGAGGCGGGCTGCACGCCGGGCCAGCTGGCCCTGGCCTGGGTGCTGGCCCAGGGACCGGACATCGTGCCCATCCCCGGCACCAAGCGCCGCAGCTACCTGGAGCAGAACGTGGAGGCGGTCGACATCGACCTCGGCCCGGCCCAGCTGACCGAGCTGGAGGCCATCTTCCCGCGCGGGGCGGCGTCGGGGACCAGGTATCCGGAGGCGCAGATGGGGGCGGTGAATCGCTAACGGCTATACCGAAGGCCACCCACTCAACCCCGCAATCGCCTCTTCCTTCAGCTTGGCCTCGATCTCGATCCACGGCGCCTGCGCATACGAGGCCGGCATCACCGTGATCAGGTCAGCGTGCTGGCGGTCGTTGAAGCCCTCTTTCCCGTTCGAGATGTGGACCAGCTGCCAGGCCGGGTCCGGCCAGGTGGCGCGGGCGCGCGACAGCATCTCGGCCACGCTCGGGTCGTCGTAGCTGTCCAGCTTTTCATGCACGATGTGGTGGTGGGCATCGAAGACCATCGGCAGGCCGCTCCTCACACACACGTCGTGGATCTCGGCCGCGCTGTAGGCGTATTCGTCGTTCTCCAGGCCCAGGCGCAGGCGGATCGCATCGGGCAGTTCGGCGATGCGCGCCACCAGCGCGTCGCTGCGGTTCGCCTTGCCGCCGTGGATCTCGAGCAGGGCCCAGGGCGAGCGCGGCTGCAGCAGCAGGTCCATGATATCGGCATGCATCTGCAGGATCGTGACGCTGTTGGCGACGACGTCCGGCGAATCGGAGCTCAGCACCACGAACTGGTCCGGGTGCATCACCAGGCGCAGGCCGAGCTCGCGCGCGCGGATGCCGGTGCGCGCCAGCGCGGGCGCGAGGCCTTCCATCACGCCGCGGCCGACGTCCTCGTCGAAGAAGGGGAAGATCGAGGATGGCATGCGGTACAGGCGGATGCCCTCGCGCTGGCAGTACTGGAGCGCGCCGTCCAGCGTTTGCAGGTTGTCGCGGTAGATGTCGTCGAGCAGCTTGCGCTGGCCGGCGTCGGATTGTTCGAGCAGGCGCTTGCGCGTGACGGTGCGGTAGCGCACGTCCTTCGAGGTGGTGATGCAGACCAGGCCGAGATGCGGTGAAGAAGACGATGTGGACATGAGGCCGATGTTCCGCCGTTTCTCAGCCTCCGTCAAACGAGTGCCGCGCCGCAAGCGCGTCAAGGCGGGTCAATCCTGGGGCAGCAGCGGCAGGTGCACCGTGAACGTGCTGCCCTTGCCCGGTCCGGCGCTGGCTGCAGAGACTCCTCCGCCATGCAGCTCGACCAGCTTCTTCACCAGCGCCAGGCCCAGGCCCAGCCCGCCCTGCGCGCGGTCGAGCGTGCGCGAGCCCTGGGTGAACAGGTCGAACACCGCCGGCAGCAGGTCGGCGCTGATGCCGTTGCCGTTGTCGATGACTTGCAAGCGCGCCTGGCCATGATCTTCCGTGAGCACGGCGTCGATGCGGCCGCCTTCCGGCGTGTACTTGGCGGCGTTGTTGAGCAGGTTCGTCACCACCTGCACCAGGCGCGTGTGGTCGCCGTCGATCGTCAAGGAATGGTCGGGCGCCTGCGTCTCGAGCCGGTGGCGGCGCGCATCGACCAGGGGCCGCGACTGCTCGACCGCTTCCAGCACCACGCGCCGCAGGTCGATCGGTTTCTTTTCCACCGTGACCAGGCCGCGCGTCACGCGCGATACGTCGAGCAGGTCGTCGACCAGGTGGCGCATGTGGGCCACCTGGCGCGCGATGATGTCGCTGATCTTCTTGACGCGCGGTTCGTTGGCGTAGGCGATGCGCAGCATGTCAGCCGCGCTGCCGATCGGGGCCAGCGGATTTCTCAGCTCGTGCGCCAGCATGGCCAGGAATTCGTCCTTGCGGCGGTCGGCCAGGCGCAGCGCTTCTTCGGCGCGTTTGCGTTCGGTGACGTCGATCGCCGCCACGTGCACCACCGTGCTGCGCCCGTCCGGGCCGAGGCCGAGCCGGCCGCGCAGGTCGACCCAGGCGATGCGGCCGTCGTCGGCGCGGCGGATGCGCACGGTGAGGCGATACTCGCCCGTCGCGTGGATCGCCTGCTCGATGGCTTCGCGCAGCGGCTCGCGGTCCTCGGGCTCGACCAGCGCCCACAATTCGGCGACGTTGGAGCCGGACTTGCCGAACACGCTGTGCAGGTTGGCCGAGAAGGTCACCTCGCCGCTGGCTGGATCGCGCTCCCACACCGCCATGCGCGCCGCCACCAGGCCTTGCTGCAGGCGTTCCTCGCTGTGGCGCAGCGCGCGCTCGGCTTCCTCCAGCTCGGTGACGTCGGTGCAGGTGCCGAACCACTGGCGGATCGCGCCGCCGGCGTCGCGCAGCGGCGTGACGGTGGTGAAGAAGCTGCGGTAGCGGCCATCGGCGCCGCGCAGCGGGAAGCTCATCTGGTCCATGACGCCGCCGGCCAGGACCTGCCGCCAGCGCTGCATCACGCGCGGCAGCATTGCCGGATCGTGGCGCGCTGTCCAGTTTTGATTCAGGTCCTCGTCCGGCGCGGCGCCGGTGAATTCGTACCAGCGGTCGTTGAACCAGGTGATGCGGCCGTCCGGGTCGGCCATCCACACCAGTTGCGGGATGTTGTTGGCGAGCTGGTGGAACTTCAGGCGCTCGGCTTCCAGGCTGGCGTGCTGGGCGTACAGGCGGTCGAGCATGCGGTTGAGCGCGCGCGCCAGGCTGACCACCTCGCGGCTGCCGGCCAGCGGCGCGCGCTGGCTACTGATGCCTTCCTCGCCGAGGCTGCTTGAAAAGCGCTCCAGGCGGCGCAGGTCGCGCGTCAGGCCCAGCGCCAGGCGCTGCGCGAGCAGGAACACGCCCAACGCCAGCGCGGCCGCCACACCGAAGATCAACGCGTAGCGCGGCGCGGGCGCGCTGTCCAGGCCGGGCACGCGCCGCACATCCTCGCGCAGGCCGAGTCCAAGGTAGGCGAGGCCGGGAGGCAGGGGCACCGCGGCGCCGATCTCGTGCGGCCCGTCCGCGCGCGCATTGCCGGGGAAGACGAAACGCGCCCAGGGTACCGGAAGCAAGTCGGCCAGCCGGATCTTGTAGACCAGCGCGCCCTCCGGCGTGCGGGTGCGCGAGTAGCGCAGCAGCTTCACGCCGAGCAGCTCTTCGCCCTGTGCTCCGGCGCGCAGCAGCGCGCGCTCGTCGCCCTTGTCCAGGCGCTCGCGCAGCCAGGCCAGGTCGGCCGCGGTAAAGGCGGCGGCGCCATTGTCGGCGATCGTCTTGCCTTCGAAATCGGTGAACATCAGCTGCAGCGGAATGCCGTTCATCTGGCGCAGGCCGTGCAGGTAGGGCACCAGGTAGGTTTCCTTGCCGGCGCTGTCGACCAGGGCGGTGGCCAGGATCGGGCTGGCCGCGACTTCGGCCAGGCGCGTGCTCAGGGCGCTCAGGTTGCGTCCGACCGTGTCGGCGTGGAAGGCGACTTCGCGCTGCTGCAGCACGAGCGTGGCGTCGGCGCGCTGGCGGTCGATCAGCCAGAACGAGACCAGGGCGATCAGGAGCACCGCCGCCGCGGTGAGGATCGCCGCGGCGAGCGCGAAACGGCGCGACAGGGGCGTGGAGGCCGGGATGCTCGCCATCGTCAATCCCGGGCCGGCGCCAGCACGCCGTCGGCCCGGTAGCGCGCCATCAGGAGCTCGTCCGGGCCCAGCGCCTCGTGGCGTGTGGGTGTGAACGGCGGCGCGTAGGTCTTGACCAGGCCGTGGTAAGCGCCCAGGTGTTCGAGCGCATCGCGCACGGCCTTGCGGTCGGTGCTGCCGGCGCGCTCGATCGCCAGCGCCAGGATGTGGGTCAGGTCGTAGGCGTGGGCGGCGCCGACGGGGCCGGGGATGTCTTCGATCTTCCTGACCGGTGCGCCGGACCCTTTGGAGACCTTGGCTGCGCTGGCGAGGAAGCGTTTCAGCATCGGCGGGTCGGCGCGGAAGAAGCTGAAGGTCTGGATCACGGAAAAGTCGACCTGCTGCAGCGCCGCGCCGGCCTCGTTCGCGAAGGCGCCGCCGGTCACGCCCCAGTGGCTCAGGATGGGCAGGCGTTCGGCGCGCGGCAGCCTGGCCACTTCGCGCACCAGCAGGGCCGCTTCGTCGTCGTTTGCGACCAGCACGATGGCCTGGGCGCCGGCGGCGCGCAGCTTCTGGTAGTTGCCGACCAGGCTGGTGTCGCGCCAGTTGTACCAGGAGGTCCCGACGAACTTCATGCCGGGCAGCTGCGGCAGGGCGCGCTCGGCCGCTTTACCGTTGCTGCGGCCCCAGGAGGTATTGGTGAGCAGCAGGCCGACCCGTTTCAAGCCGCGCCGGTGCGCCGTTTGCAGCAGCTTGGGCATGGCCAGCGCGTCGCGCAGGGACAGGCGGAATACGTAGTTCGGATGCATGCCGTTGTCGACGATCGCGTCGGCCGAGGACCAGGGCGCCATGTACAGCGTGTGCGTGGCCGTCAGCGTCGGCAGCTCTTCGATCACGACCGGGCTGAAACGGCCGCCGAACACGGCGACCAGGCCGGGCATGCGCGCGAATTCTTCGATGTTGCGGATGCCGCGCGCCGGGATCGAGCGGTTGTCGCGCGTGACGACTTGCAGCGGGCGCCCGTGCAGTACGCCGCCGGCCGCGTTGATTTCGTCGATCGCCGCGCGCATGCCCAGCTCCACGGCCTGGGCCGAGGTGCTGTTGTCCAGGCCGAATTCGCCGTCGAGGCCGAGCAGCACCGGTTGCGGATCCGCCGCGCGCACGGGACCGCCCAGCACGAGCAACAGCCAGGAAAAAAACATCAGCAGGTGGCGCAGCCGGCGCGAAAACCGGCGCGTGAAGTGGGACATGGCGGGCTGGATTGCAAGATCCTGGTGACGAATCAGGTCGACATTGTAACGTCGATCGGCGCCGCCCCTGCGGACACGAGTTTCGGGCCCGGGCAAGAATCTGTTGCAAAGCCGCAACTTCTTGAGTCTGGCAGAATAATTACGGATATCATGTAATTACGACGCGGAAATCTTCCGTCAGGCCCAACCCCCGCCTTCAGTCTCATCCTCCCGGCCTATCGCATCACTGCCGAACGGCGCCCAGCGCCAGCATTCCTGTTTTTGTGAGTCGAGCATGAACATCAAGAATCTGAAGATCGGGGCCCGTCTCGGCCTCGCGTTCGGCGCCGTCCTGGGCCTGGCCATCGTCCTGGCCGTGTTGGGCATGGCACGTCTGCAGCAGGTAGCGGCCGCCACGGGCGATATGGATGTGGCGATCAGGAAGGCGCGCCTGGCCGACCGCTGGCTGGCCGACAGCCGCATCAACCGCTCGCTGGTCGAGGCGCGCCTGCGCGCGGCCGATACCGAGGACGTGCAGCGCATCGCGGCGCGGATGAAGACGAACAGCGCCAACATCTCGAAGATCCAGCAGGAACTGGCCACGCTCGTGGTCGCGGCCGAGGGCAAGGCCCTGCTGGCGCAGATCTCGGACAAGCGCAAGGTCTACTCGGCGGCGCGCGATGACGTGTTCGCGGCCAGGGACAAGGGCGCCGCGCCGGCCGAACTCGACAAGCTGGTCAACGACACCATGAATCCGGCGCTGGACGCCTACGACGGCCTGGTCGGCAAGCTGGCCGAGCGCCAGACGCGGATGTACGACGAGGCCAGGGCCAACGTCGGCCAGACGGTTGCCAAGGGACGCATCCTGCTGGCCGGCGTCGGCCTGCTGGCCGTGCTGCTCGGCGCCGTGCTGGCCTGGCGCCTGACGCGCGGCATCACCGTGCCGCTGCGCCAGGCCGTCGAGGTGGCGAACGCCGTGGCCGAGGGCGACCTGTCGACCCGCATCGAGGTGCGCGGCGGGGACGAGACCGGCCAGCTGATGGCCGCGCTGCAGGTCATGAACGCCAACCTGAACGCACTGGTGACACGGGTGCGCAGCGGCGCCGACACCATCGCCACCGCGGCCAGCGAGGTCGCGGCCGGCAACCATGACCTGTCCTCGCGCACCGAACAGCAGGCGGGCGCGCTGGAGGAAAGCGCATCCTCGATGGAAGAGCTGACCAGCACCGTGCGCCAGAACGCCGACAACGCCCGGCAGGGCAAGCTCCTGGCCACCACGGCCTCGCAGATCGCCAGCCACGGCGGCGAGGTGGTGGCGCAGGTGGTCGAGACCATGGGCGCGATCGACGCCTCGGCGCGCAAGATCGTCGACATCATCGCGGTCATCGACGGCATCGCCTTCCAGACCAATATCCTGGCGCTGAACGCGGCCGTGGAGGCGGCGCGCGCGGGCGAGCAGGGACGCGGCTTCGCCGTCGTCGCCGCCGAGGTGCGCATGCTGGCCCAGCGCTCGGCCGCCGCGGCCAGGGAGATCAAGACCCTGATCGACGACTCGGTCCGGAAGGTCGACGCCGGCTCGCGCCTGGTCGGCGAGGCCGGTGTGACCATGAAGGATGTGGTGGCCAGCGTGCAGCGCGTCACCGACATCATGGCGGAGATCTCGGCGGCGTCGAGCGAGCAGAGCGCCGGCATCACCATGGTCAGCCAGGCGATCAACGAGATGGACCACGTGACCCAGCAGAACGCGGCCCTGGTTGAAGAAGCCGCCGCGGCCACCGAATCGATGCAGGAACAGGCGAGCATCCTGGCCGAGGCGGTCGGTGTATTCAAGCTGGAGCGGGCGGCTAACGGTGCACCGGCGGCGGCGCCGCGGCGTGCTGCGCCGCAGGCCACGCGTGGGCTGATTCCGGCCACCTAACACCGTCGCCCCCGCGCAGGCGGGGGGCCAATTTTGTGTGAGCTAGCGAAACGCAAGCAGAACTTGGATCCCCGCCTCCGCGGGGACGACGAGTTAGACCTCCTGTCTCACCGGCAGCGCCAGCCCGGGCAACGCCGCCGCCAGCGCATCCAGCGACACCGGCTTGGTCAGGTGCAGGTCGATCCCGGCCTCCTGGCTCCTGAGCCGGTCGGCCGCCGCGCCCCAGCCGGTCAGGGCCACGAGATAGGTGTCGCGTAGAAGCGGACGGGCGCGCAGCGCGCGCGCGACGTCGTAGCCGCTCATGTCCGGCAGCCCGATGTCGAGGAAGGCCAGGTCGGGCGCGAAACGCTCGGCCAGGTCGATCGCTTCCTGCCCGCTGTGCGCCAGTTGCACCGTGTGGCCGGCCATGCCGAGCAGGTTGCCGAGGGTCTGGGCCGCATCCACGTTGTCGTCGAGGACGAGGATGCGGCGCGGACCGGCCGCCGGCTGCTGCGCCGGTTCCGGCGCGGGCGCGGGCGTTGACGCGGGCGCCGGCTCGTCCTGGGCCAGCGGCAGGCGCAGCAGGAAGGTGCTGCCCTCGCCAGGCCCGGCGCTGCGCGCGCTCAGCGTGCCGCCATGCATCTGCGCCAGCTGGCGCGCGATCGCCAGGCCGATGCCGACCCCGCCCTGGCGCATGTCCTGCGCGCCGGGGGCCTGCGCGAACATGTCGAACACCTGCGCCTGCATCTCCGGGGCGATGCCGATCCC
>Ga0308170_10001210_pt1 | contig 25948 bp, 38 predicted proteins | sample PhyBR2_2_FD_202136 | JGI IMG/M metagenome (GOLD analysis project Ga0308170, IMG submission 202136) | Phyllosphere microbial communities from UC Gill Tract Community Farm, Albany, California, United States - DLSLSB.R2 | ecosystem: Host-associated > Plants > Phyllosphere > Unclassified | place...
CAGAGTTTTCATCAATTTGGACAAGGAAGGTCCGCACATGTGTACTTACTGGTACGTCTGACTCACTCCCATCGACTAGTCTCGCTCTTGACGAGACGGAACGAAGTGTCTCTCTGCGAAGAAGAGGAAAAGAACTGATTTCCCGTTTTGTTTGTTGCGATGGTTTCTACAGCGGTATCCGATACCAACACGAACATGCTGATCACGGTCATGGTATCCCTACTGGAGGTATCGATGGTACTTTCTCAGAGTAATCAGCTAGGAGAGGGTTGTGTCGGTTTTTTCAGTTTTCAATTTTTGTGTTTTCCTCCTTCTTTTTCTTGTTCAATGCAATTCCTTTGTCTCTTCTATCGCTGCGTCTCCTCAGCCTTCGAGAGCGATTCAATGTCAAGTTTTGCTATTTTGAACTTGTGAAATTTCTCTCTCATCTTTTATTTACCACTTTCAGCAACTTTCTTCAACCATGTCTGAATTCGACGATATCATCTCTGGAGGTTCTTCTGGCGTACTAGATTCGAATGGACAACCTCAAGCGATCCCTTCTGGGTTCAGTGCTGAAACTGCAGAGAATGATGGAACTGTAAATCTCCCTCTCTCTCACTCTCTCTCTCTCTCGCGCCTCGCTCGTGAGCTGATAGAATAGTATATGAATAGATTGAAATGCAATTCGCAGTTACTTGCGTCGAACAAGCAGAAACTTATTGGAAATTGATCACTGGAATCCAACCTTCAACTCTCAAACGACTCACAAAGTACGCTCCTCTACTCCTATTCTCCTCTACTCTCTCACTCTCGAACCATGAGTGCTGATCTGTGCTCTATAGATTGGACGATGAGATTTTCGATTCTTTCTCTCAACACTTTCCCGATTACTTGGAGGACGGCGGAAAGAAGTTGAGGCAGTTGAGTGAGGACGAGATCAAGAGTGCGACGGGCAAGAAGCGATGGAGAGAGTTCATGTTGCCGTTCGAGAAGAAAGTTGGTGAGTTTTCAAACAAACTGTCTTCCTTTTCTTCGCTCATGGGTTTGGAAAGAACGTGAACTGATCGTCATCTCTCCGACATGAATGTATAGATGAATACAACTTTGGAACTTTGATCAGATTGAACTCGGAGGATGATTATACTGAAACTAACTCAATGTTCGGTACGCTTGCGACCGTCTTCCCTCCATTCCTGCTCGTCGTGGATTGATCTGATCTGACACATTGAACGTCTGTAGGCTATCGAGTACAATTCTATGCGATCGAAATTGCAAGGAATCGAAATGGTTTAAACGATAAAGTTTGGAAAGCTGCTCAAGACGAGAAGAACTAGGGTCTCGACTCGGCACAAGAGACGTTGGTTCGGATGCAGAGACGGATGAGGAGTTAATAATCTATAGATACGAAAGGAGGAAGATCCACAACCAATTGTAATTAGCGAATCTTCCTTTTCTCCTTTTCCAGAGATCCTGCTCTCCTTTCTCTCTAGTTCTTTGCGAGGAGAGCTCTTCCGTGAATGAGACTATTGTTTGCTATGATTCCGAAGTATCAAAATAACCCTCTACTAAACGGTACTCCTTCCACCCCTCAAAACTGAAAACGGAGAATCCTATAACACCTACCGAACGAACGAACGACGACGAAACCATGAAACGAACAGAAAGAGAGATAGAGAGGGAAAGGGGAAACACAGTACATGCACATATAGGGGTTTCTAGACGAGGCTTGAGACGGGCAGAGAGGCGGAAGAAGGGGAGGGGTTAGGGGGAGAACGAGGTCGGAGAGAAGAGGAGGGGAGTTGTTATGCAGTAAGAATGAAATGGATTGAGGGTGAAGGTGAATGCAGCAGTGGGATGGAGGTGTGCGATTGCTTGAGGGAGGAAAGCGAGAAATGAGGGCGAATAGAGAATTAGTGTTCCCTCGCTCTTCTTATCTAGGTTTCCCTAATTCCATCCCGTTACTGGCAGCGAGTTTCGCTTGAGCTGACTGAGCTGATTTCGCGGCAGAGTAGACGAGTCCCGCGATGAACCCGACCATGATCGAAGAAACGTTTGCGAACGTTGCTGGGTCTCCGAAGAAGATCAACTGCAACGAATTGAACTCGAACGACATTAGCGCGAGTCTGAGCAGGAGGGAAATGGAAAGGACGTACGCCTGATGCAGCTACGGGAAGCTTGTTGAGCGCTCCGACCATTGAGAACGTCGTCGAACTGTTTGTTCGGATACACCATGCGGTAGTGTCTGCATCCGATGCTACAAGTCAGCTTGAAGTATGAAGGCATTCAGCGAAAGAGAGCTTACAAGAGATGAAGACGGCTGCTGCACCAGAGAATGCCATGAGGAATAACAAAGAAGTTCGAGTCTCCTCGGGGCTGTTCTCGAAAGAATCGTCAATCCCTTGACCACTCGTCGCGAGGATATGAGACTGTACTCACAAGTTGAGAGCGAGAGATTCATAGGACCAGTTCTCGACGAGGAGGGAGAAAGTGACGAGTACCGGAATTGACAGCAAGTTGTTGTAGAACATTGAATCCCAATCCTTGAAGTTGGTCACCTTGATTCGTTTACGCATTGCGAGGACGTAGCCTGCTGAGACTAGGCAGTTGACCTGAAGACGAGACTTGGGGTGAGCAACTGAAGAGGCTGGTGAGGAGAGAAAAAGAGGAGACTGACCATCATCCATGCATAACCGACGTTCGATTGACCGGGAGCTTTGATCGTCTCTACACCGTTCAAGAAGTTGATGAGATCTGGACTGGCGGCCATCAAGGATGAAACGACCTGTGATCAGTAGCAAGCAACTACAGCGTTTAGCTTTATTCTCATGTTCAAGAAGGAATAGTTTCAGGCTCACCATGAGTCCGAACGAGACGAGAGTCAAAGGAGTCACGATCCCTCCGAACCATAACACCTCTCCGTATGCGATCAAGATGATTGTCAGATTTTTGAAGATCGTGTAAACTGGTACCGAAAGGTATTGCTATCGTGCCGAATTGCCCTCGATTAGCTAACAATTCTTCTGTATCGACAAAGATAGAGATACGAGACTCACGAGTGACTTTGAACCAGTGTAAATGACGGAAACCAACATGAAAGAGATTGGGAACCATTTCCTCGCGTCGTCTTTATCCCAATCCCTGAACGTAATCACCTGTTCGATTCCTTGCGTGAATCAGCTGTCGTCGCTCGAGAATGTCAGGAGATACTCGACTTACACCTAACCGTTTCGCAGTGATTACGCAGGAGACGCAGACTGTTGATTGAATTGTCAAGAGGAGGAAATTCATGTTGAAATGTGAACCAGATACGACGAATTCTGCATCGCAAGCACTCTCTAGTCAGTCACAGTCATACTCTGTTAGGCCTACTGAGAGGTGTACTGACTATTGACGACCTGATCGCGAAAGGAAACGAGATATTGAGTAATGTGAGCGAAAGAGTGAGAGAGATGAGAATGGTCAACTCACCGTCATGAGGATTGAACTTGCGCAATAACACAAGATGGGTAAAGCAGGATGATTCGACATTTGATCTGTTAATGAGAGTTGAGGTCTGATTCCTCCAGCTGATTGTGAGCCCGCAGCGCTGAAACTTGATCGAGTCGAAGGAGATTGAGAAGAGGATAAACCCAAGTTGGCTTCTTGATCTTGATCGATTACGACTTTGTAGTCGCCTTTACCGTCACTCGTCATCTAAACGTGTAGAGTGAGGGTGGGAAGAGGGAGAGATGGAGAGAGAAAGAGAGAGTCGTGTTTTGAGAAGAAGGCGAGACAAGTGATTGAGAACGAGTGGAGGACGCGTTTGTCGGTAATCTGAATGCTCTAGAGTAGTTCAAGGTGGAGCAGGAGTGAATGGGAGAGGGAGAAGACCTCGATCAATTTTTAAGGTTTCAAATCTTCAAACGAACGGAGACGAGACCTAACCTCTTGCCTTCCTCCACACATGCTCACTCTGAGGGAATGGCTATTACAGAACCATGTATACCTTGATCAGAGACTATCCATCAACTCGAATCCATCTCTACACCTAGTCGCAAACTCTTCAATTCACTCGAAAGAGACGGGTGGGTCAACTATCCTCGATCTCGCTTGTACCGCTAGTACTGACACTCTCTTTAGTCTAGTTGCAAGCATCCCAAAATCACTAGTCCTCTCCCATCGCACTTCAGCTTTATCTCGACTAATTCCCGATTCTCCTTCTCCCCTCAAACACCTCGCTTCGACCATACAACTCTCGATTCATGTCCTATACGAACTACAATTAGGCGACAGGTCGAGATGGAGAGGGTACTTTGATCACTGCCCGAAAGAGACTGTCGATATCGGGTTATTATGGGAAGAAGAGGGGAATGCGAGAAATTGGGTCAGAGGGACTCAGCTAGAACGAGAGATGCTTCGTAGAGGAGTCACAAGGGTGAGTGACATCTTTCATTGCTCTAGGCCTGTCTTCTGATCGTTTTCACTTCGTTACAGACCTCTCTTTCCAACTTATTCAATTCCCTCGTCCTCCCTCTCTTCTCTTCACTCCCTTCTACATCCTCCGACACTCTCAGTATCGACGATTTCTATCATGCCTACTCCCTAGTCTCTTCTCGAGCTTTCCAAGTCGATACCTATCATCAACTCGCCCTCGTACCCCTCGCGGACGCGTTCAACCACTCCTCCCCGAATCACGTTCACTTCGCTTCCGACACGTGGGTCTGCGAGGAATGTGGGAAACTCGATGAATGCCCGCACGATGATTCGATCGATCAGAGGGAGGCAAAGCGAGATATGAGAATGACTGGAGTTGAGACTGAGGATGGCCAGACTTGCGACATGGTTACGACGGAAGAAGGAGTAGCGGAAGGGGAAGAGGCCTTCAATTCGTATGGGAGGTTGTCCAATGCGAGATTAATCGCAGAGTATGGGTTCGCATTGGAGGCGAACGAGTGGGACACGATTGCATTCGAGGAGGAAGAGATCCACGAGTTGCTCGCTCGACACGAACCACTACCCGTCGAATCGAATAGTCCAGTCCGACCGAACGAGTTGGAGGAGGAACACCCGTTGATCGCACCACCATCTTCGCAACTCTCCCGTTCACTTCATTTCGACGCGGACGCCCGAATCTCCTACGCACTTTGGTCGGCGATCGCTCTCTCGGTGCTCCAACAGTATCGACATAGCTCGGAACTTGGCAAGATCGACTCGGCTCGACTCGCCGAACTCGCGCAGACTCTCGCTAGTCTCGTATCGGAGGAGGAGGAGGAGGAAGAGGAAGAGAAGGAACAGACCGGAAGCGACTCTGGTGTCGACAAGGCGGACCTTGCGATACTGGAGGATATCGCTCGAGTCGTGCTTGAACTGTGTTGGAGACGATTGAGGGAACAACATCGACCCGAATTGAGCGGTACTCAATTACTGGATCTCGCAGAGGTACGTCTTCACTCTCGTATTATTTAGCCTCGTTCTGCAGAAGACTGACGAGATGAGCTTCGTGCAGACCGTCGAAGACAAGAGGGAGAAACTAGCGATTGAATTTACGGCAGGGGAAAGATTGTTACTCGAGCGAGTCAGGGTGAATTGGATTCCGTTCAGGAGGAGTGTAGATGATGAAGGGCAATACAGTCATGGCTTCAGCTGAGTCATGTACAGATGGGATGCGAGACCAGAGAGTGGAATTTTCGCCAGCAAGAAAGAGAATCGAAAGGATGCTAGAAAACCGTTGTTGTATGCTTAGTCGCCAACTTTGCGCGGGACTCAAGTTGATGCAAGTTGTGGCGAACGACTTCGTTCAGCGCGAGACAAGATTTAAGGCTGAGCGAAACCATTCTCGGTTTCACGATTTTCTTCTCGCAAACTTTCACTTTTCAGCTTTCACTCCTTCACTCCATCACCTTATTACTTCGCTCTGCTCGCTTATGATAGAACTTCCAATGGTACTATCAACAGAACCCGTGAGTAAAGCACTCTCACTATCTTCGAGCATTTTCGCTGATTGGCTTTGAATCACTATCAACCAGATCTTCGCTTCAGGCTGCAAGCTACCGAACGAGCTGCTCGCCATGATATTCAGATATGCTTATGAAGGGTTCGAACAGCCCCCAGGTCCTTTGTCGCAATCCTCGCTCGACATGTACTACAACTCGCTCTTCGAATTTGTCTCGCTCTCCTCTTCTGAACAGCTCAAATCTCTTGTCGAAGCCATCACGTCGTACCCAGAGAACGGTAGTCGGATCAAGCGTCTCGAGATCACCCAATTCGCTCGAGGACGCAAGGATCGCAAACGGTTTCAAACTTTACTTCCTACTCTTTCTCGTCTGGAAGAACTCAAGATCGGTCACAAAGGTCGATTTATCCTCCGAGCGATTCAATTGGCACCAGTAGACGACAGCATTTTGCCCAACCTCAGAACGATCAAGCTCGCTGGAGAATTATTGGAGTTTGGGGATGGCCTCGCGAGCTGGACAAGTCGACTCGGTAGTCTACGTCGACTCGAGCTCGTAGACTGGAAAGGGTCTCGACATCAGAGGAACGTCGTCGGTACGCCAGCTACTTCGGTCGATGAGATTTCAATCGACAATCGAGGAGAATCCGGCGACGGCTTCGACATGAACCCTCTCGACCTCCTCGAACACTTCCCCTCGGCCTCATTCTCCGATACGAGACTCACCTTTTCCTCGATCACCTCCTGGGCGGATATCGAATCGTTCCTCGCCGCAGTGAATCCAAGAACGAAAGCTTTGTTTCTTGACGCGAACACTCACTCTTCCCTTCTCGACGACCCGAACTACGCTCCGCTTGACTCGTACCTCACAAACTTACCTCAGCTCGAACATCTCAAGCTAGTCTCACCCCTCTTCAGCGACCGAATCCACCTCACACTCGCATCACTTCGAAATCTTCGTACTCTTATCATCGAGGGCGAAGCCCCGAACAGCAACTTCGTCTCGATACTTCAAGGACCGAACCGTCTGCCTCGTCTCGTATCAATCAGTTTCTCGCTGTATCCTAACTTCTCCGGAGGCAGAATCGACAGAACCAATTCTTCAGAACTAGCTTTCGTCGGAGACTTCGACGGCCTTCCCGATTGGACTCTCCCCTTCGCTGATCAATCCTACTACCTCGAAGGGACTCTCGGAATGAAAGCCATACTCAAAGCTGCCGTTGAAGCGCAGGTCACGTTGAAAGGAAACTTCGTCGGAAGCCTCAATCACGCTTGGAGGTTCGTCATCGAGGTCCACAACAGAGGTGTCGCCCGTGCCTATCTTCAAAGGGATCTCAGAGTCCTACGACAGGCTAGAAGCTTCGCCGAAAGCAACTTCCCCAGCTTCGTTCCTCAAACCACGCTCGAAGTTGACGATTCAGAGAAGGAGGACTGGGAGCTTTACGAAGTTGAGTGGGACGAAGAGGAGAGAAATGGATTGTACGACTGTCATGTGTTGAGTTTGAGGAACAGAGGTTGAGTTGGCTGGAATGTACAGCGAGGACTTTCGACAGATTCGCCGTTTCAGTTTGATCGGATTCAGCGTAGAAAGAGCACGAGAGCGGCAAGTCGACCTCGACTGTCAGAGACGTATGGAGTTCATGATAGCGTACTTCTAGACTGCAGTTGATTTGCGAATAGTTCGAGAGGGGTGCGAAGCGAAGAAACTTCCTTTGTCTCCGACCGCTCACCACTTCGACTCGAATCTAGCTCGCGACCGCGTCATTCTTGATCAAGTACCATCAGAACCCTTCACAGCCATCCTTCCGCCGCTCTACGAGTCATCTTACAGCCCATTCCCTTCCCTCAACATGTCGAATCTCCCCTCGTCGACCTCGAAGCAAGAAGCGCTGATGGAGTTCTCAGCACTGGGTCAGGTGGACCATACCCCGGCTGGGATGTATGTCTTTCCAACAGAAGTCTTTCGTGAGTCTCCCTCTCCACTCGTTCGTTCTCATCTCGAAACTTGACTTTCATCCCTCTCTCGCACTAGGCTGGTCTGGCGTCTTATCGATTCACAAAGGCTACTGGCAAGGAGCAATTCTACATTTCACCCTCCTCATTCCGAGCACCTATCCTCAATCTCCACCTCAAGTAATCTTCGACTCTCCAATCTTCCACCCTCTCATCGATCCAGTCTCGGGAAGAATGCGATTGGATTCGAGATTTCCTCATTGGAGACCGAGGGAAGACTTCATCTGGACCGTGTTGCATTTCGTCAAGAGTGCATTCAAGCGACGAGGACTCGACGAGTTGAGGGAAGCTGTTTGCGCGAATCAAGAGGCATACAGACTGTGAGTACTGCATTACTACTTCTGAGGTGTGTGAGCTACAGCTGATAGGGGTATATCGTAACGATAAGGTATCGGGAGCAAACTACATTGTTTGCGAAACTAGCCGCTCAATCTGCCAACCTCTCCACTTCTCCCTCAATTCTCTACGCACCACCTCCATCAAGAACAACCGATCCCAACCCATCGCCGATCCAGTTCCGGAAGTTGAACGAGAAAGAGGGAGAACGAGAAAAGTTGAGGGAGGAAGTGAGGAAGTTGGCAGAGGCGAAGATTGTCAAGCGGAACTGATCGACGGTCGATAAACATCCCTCTGTTGTCTTTTGTACTGTCTCCAATTTCCCATCTGGCCGTACCCCGTTCATCCGTTTTGATACCGTTTTGTAACTTGATACCCTTTCTTCAATCCTCCTTGTTTCCGCGACCCGTTCCCCATCGCAGCACTCCCTTCACGAGCTCTTGCACACCTCCGACGACAGATTCCGCCTGATAACTCAGGAGAGGAGGGAGTACGTCTGCAACTCCGATATCCGGCCAATTCGGTTTGATGAAATGGAGGACTGTATCCTCGTTGCACTGCTCACATCCCTGGGCGTTCAGCATGAGGAGCAGATACCGTCGGAAGAAGAGAGAAAGAGGCTTGCCTGCCAGAGAAGGAAATCTGAGAGTCTCGATACTCCTGAAGTTCGAATCAAGATGTCAACGGGAGGAGAGGCGGAGGTGTAGAGGTTTGAAGCGATCGTGTCCTCCGTGATATCGCTATAAGAAACGCTAGACATAATCAGTAAGGCTCGCATGAAGCCTACAGAAGAAGAATCACGCACGAAGGAGAAAAGGACGAATCGGATTCGCAAGCGTCTACTGTTCTCTTCACTGCTGTCGCTATTTCTTCTTGCGAGGTGTACGGGCAGCAAAGGTTCAAGATACCTCTACACAACGAAGACAGGGTGAGCTCGACCCATAGAGCTCTAGAGTAAAATTCAACGAACTTTGTGTTGTGAGCTGTCATTGCCTCTGCTTGAGCGCAAGACTCCTGCACATCCGGCGGCAGTAGGTCTCGTCGACCCAATACCCTTATCTGTACTCCATACTGCTGCAGCAATGCGCTATGCATAGGAGAGCGTGAGTACGAATCCGAAGAAGTCAACGGGAATTTGCTCACCCATGTTGACAGATCTCGACCAAACGTTTCCTCGCCATCTCCATCAACGTATCGACTTCCCTCGGATCTCGATTGAAGTTTTCAATCGAGAACGCATAAACCGTAACGTGAGGAATGTCCAACTTGAGCAAGAAACTCAAAACTCTCTTCAACGCTTCGAACCCTTCTTCGTGTCCGACTTTAACCGGTAATGAGCGTAATCGAGCGGATCGTCGATTGCCATCCATGATGAAGGCTACGTGTTTGGGCCGAGGGCCGAGACGGAGAGAGCGGATCAAGATTGTGCGAAGGAGAGGATGGAGGCGAGATGGAATCCAGGAGAGGAGAGACGACATGGGTAGGTTCTCATCTTCATCCTGTGGGAATGTTCCTGTCGATACGGAGGCCGAGGACGAGGTGGAAGGAAGGAGAGCTGATAGAATCGGAATCATCGAAGGAAGAGGAGTAAGAAAGGCGAGGGACGACTAATTCGAGGTAGCGATTCCCTGTGATGACTTCTTGAGGGCTGTAGCGTACTCCGAGTTATCTCTAAAGTGATACGAAGCTGAACAGAGTGATTGGTAGAGGTTCAAGAGAACGGAATGTTTTGGTTGAACTCTAACTCTTCCCTCACCTCACCCGAGGTTGCTATGCTCTACTGTTAGACTGCTAGATATCACAAGAATATTTCAAGGATACCCAAATCAGTACCGGTAACCTCAGCAACTCAGGTCGGAACCTCCTATCGATCCGAGATGTCATCCAATTCATCTTCAACGGGACAGAGACCAACCGGATCAAGGGTGAGCAATTTCTACTCTCTTACTCTCTGTGTAGCGCGATCACTCAAGTCCATTCGATACAGTCTCGAAGTGGAGGAGCAACCACCTCAAACCTTGAATCAACTATAACTCGTCTCCTCGTTTGCACAAAATCTCTACTAGAAGGTATGTCCGTACCCTGCCTAACTCTGAACTATCTCATTAACCGAAGAAGCTCGACTAGGTCTCGCGAAATGGTCAAGAGGAGAGGTAAACGAGGAGGAAATATCAGCGATTTACGTCAAACTAGGCAACGACTTTAACGTGGCGTGTGCAGTGTTTGCGCGGGAGAATATATCCATGAAGTGAGTTTCCCTCGAGAAGAGTGGAGGGATTCGAGGAAAATTGACAATTTGCCAACTTCGCAATAGTGAATTACTTTCAGTTCCTTCCGATTTACGAGTCTGCCTCGAAACCTGCCTCTCCGATACTCCTTCACAAGCGACTCTCGAACGGCATCTACCTCAAGTACGACAGATCATCATCGGCCTCTTGCACGGATTGAGGGAGAAGCAAAGGTTGTATCGAGATGGAGTTGCAGCAAGGAGGGCGAAGGAGTCACAGGAGCGGACTTCAGTCTCGACGACCTCTTCATCTACCTCAACATCGAATCTCACGGGTCCAATATCGACCGGACAACCACTCACACCCAACAGTGCCGGAAGATCGAAAGAAGACTTGCGAAGATTCGTCAATCAAGCACAACAAGCTGCTCCTTCGACTTCAGCAGCCCCGCAAGTCCCGCAAGATCTGCCTAGACAACAACAGCGGTACGGCGGAGGAGGAGAACGGAGAGGTGCAAGTGAGGACTTCGCCTCGACAGGTCCGAGACCACCTTCGAACATCGGATCGTCCCGCTCGATCAATTCCCGAGGAGGTTCTCTTCGTGAATCTTCTCGCTCGTCTCGAACAATGCTCGAAGGCTCCGATGGAGGATTCTTCTCGGCACCAAGCTCTGTCAGCTCTACTTCTCCAGCTCCTTCGCTTCCTCCCCTCGCAAACCTTCCTCCTCTCCCTCGAACTGCTTCAGACGCATCTCTCAACTCTGTTACTGGATCTATACGACATCTTCCAGATCCTGAACGAACTTCACAACGCAGACGATCCCCACCTCCTCCTCCACGAGACAACGAACCGATTCCTCGCACTCCGACCCTTGAACACTTCCCATCTCCCTTCGCTCCCCCGATTCCTTCTGCAGCACCTCAGCAACCGATCCCTACTATCGTCAATCGACCTCCTTCGGTCGCAGAGCCCAATCAGCCATCTCCGTCAGAACCTCCGCAAGCCAATGCCGCATCGCTCGAAGCGCTCAAAGCGTCGGACAACCTTTCGAGAAGGGCTAGTAAGCGATACTCGGCCTATGCGATTCAGAAGATGACGAGCCCAGGTGGTGGTGGACCAACAGGCGGAGACGGTACCGCTTCGTCGCCGATCTCGAGAGTCAACTCGAGTCGGAGCCGGAGTGACTTGTCGAATGTGGCAAGCCCGAACGGCGATTTGACCCGGAAAAGGAGCGAGAAAGGTGATCACAGACCACATCGCAGCATTGGAGGAGGATCGAATGGACCTTTACCACCGATACCTGCGATTCCGCGCTCGTTCTCCTCGCAAGGCAACCTGTCGTCTCGTGGGCCTCATTCACCGATAGTAGAAGAAGACGAATTCAGCTCTTCACCATCGGCTTCTCCCGCTCTCTCGACTGCGACATCGACTGGTCCACCTAGTTTCCCTCCTCCACCTTTACCTTCTTCGACTTCGACGACTTCTCTCGCTGCCTCCGAATCCTCTTTCATCACTCACCCTCCGAACCCACAATCGGATTCGATTCATACCAATTCTTCAACCCTTCCTTCTCGCGCTCAATCTCCTACTTTCCCTTGCTCGATCTTCTTGCAAATCGGCCGCGATGTCAAGAAAGCAAGACTCGACGAATCGCCAACTATCCAATCTCTGCGTCAGCTCTTCGTCGAGAGGTTTCAGTACAATCCGGGCATCTCGGGTTGGCCAGAGATTTACTTGAGAGATCAGGAAGCTGGAGTGAGTTACGAGTTGGAAGAGATGGAAGAGGTAGTTTCGGGAAGTGTACTCAGTCTGAATATCGATAGTGCGTTTATCCCATTTCTTTACTTCTCCCTACTTCACCAACTCGCTCGTACCATGACAGCTGTCGAACAAGTCAAGCAACACATCGATCACGGCATGAGCTCCCTTGCGCAAGACATCAAGGAGCTACGATCTCACGTCTTCTCGATGCGTCGACTATCAGTATCGGCGAACGCTCATCCCCACTCGAACAACGGTGCTCTCCTCTCTCCCGAACCTCCCTCTGCCTCTTCACCTTCGCTTCGACCGAGTCCATCAGAAGCTCAATTCCAAGATGCCGCCCAGAGAGTCCTTCGTATGAAGCGATTAGGCTCGGTCACAAGTATCGCACCGGACGAAAAGGAGGAGGACAATATGGGAGAGAAACCGAAGAAGGAGGAGGAGGTGAAGACGATCCCAGTTCCAGCAGAAACTCCCCCAACTCCTACGACTCCCTCAACTCCGACTCAATCTACTACCGAGATCGTTTCGACGCTCAAATCACAACACGCCGAAGTCCAGAATCTTCGTCGAGAAATCGGAGTTCTTCGCCAAGTTTACGTCGACTTCACCTCCCAAACGAAGGAGATGTTCTCTGCTGTTCGAGTCCAGAACAGTCGAGTTCATCATCTCGCATCGACGAAACTCTCTACCGATCGAGCATTCGTCGAAGCAGGAACGGCGAAGCTCGAATCGGATTCGACCAACCTCGTTGTCAAAGTCGACGAACTGCAAGATACGGTCGAACAACTTCGAGAGGATACGGTGAAAGGAGTTAGACCTCGACCTCAACAGTTGAGCGAGATGGCGTCGCAGTTGAGGAAAGCTACGGAAACGAGGGAGAAATTGGTCGATTGGTTGAAAGAGGTCAAACCTTCTTGGTCGCAGAAGTGGAGTGAGGAGTTGAGCAAGATCTTGGGAGAACAGAAGGCGGTGGAAACTCAGGAGACGTTACTCAACGAGTTGAGCGATGATCTCGAAGACGTCGCTGGGGTGTTCAAAAAGATTCAAGCCGTTGCGAAACAACTCAAACCGAGTGCTTCGGGATCATCTATCACTTCGATTGGAGGAGGTCCTCGTACACTACGAGAACTGGGAGGAGGTGACTCGCAGGAAGGTTTATCGACCGTCTTACTCGAAGTCAAGGCTCTCCAACCTGATCCCGGGAAACGTTTGGAAGCGATCGCGAAAGCCGAACGTCAACGTGAGTTGTCCTTACAGAACAAGTCGGACGAGTTTGCAGACGAGTTGGGAGAGTTTGTTGGCGGTGGAAAGTTGAAGAAGAGTGGAGGGATCGAAGAGACGGAACGATTGAGGCAGGCTAGGAGTGAAGCAACTTTGAAAGCCATGTTTAGCGGCTGATAGTTGAAATTGTTTTACTCAATGATCGCTAGAAGTTGCCTTCCTTTGCGAGAGAATCGTTCGTCTGAGAGATGCGATGAAATATGTATGACAACAAGCTACGAACAGAATCTCGACAACCCTCAATATCGATCCTTATGCGACCAATGATGCTCGCTGTATCTCCTCCCTTTCCCGCTCCATCTGGACCTCAAGGGCGCTCGGCGGGCGACTTGGTTTAGGGGTTCCAACCTTTTCGACGTACTCCTTGGGAAGAGAGGCGAGACAAGGTGCGGCAAAAAGAGTCCCTCTGAAGAAGCCAATCGCCGTCGGAACTGCAGAGAGGATCGAATCAGATCGAACCCTGACGAGCGGAATGCGATAAAAGGGAATTACTTACCGAAGACTGCGACCCATAGTACGAAAACTACAAAGGTGAGGATCGTCGAGATGACTCTGTGAGTGATACGTGAGGTCAGCGTCGACACAGAGACAATTGAGTGGAAGAGGAAAAGGCGCACTTGAAGAACATCGAGTTGAGCGTATCGGCCAATCCGAAAGTGAGCAGACAGAGAGAACCGATCGGGACTGGTTTGATGAGGTGAGCAGTCAGTCAAGCGAGTCAACACGACTTGAGTGAAGAGTATACTCACAAGTGAACGACCAGAAGCCCATGTTGAACAGTGGCAACGAAGAGTTCTCCCTTCTTCCCGCAGTAAACTGAATCGCGACGGACACGAATGCGAGGAACAGGAACCAGAGTCCTAGTCCCCAGAGGAAAAGCCCACTAACCAATCCGACTCCATAGAGCGCGGGACCGAGTTGCGCGAGTTGAGGTCGCTCGTCTGCGATCAAAGGAAAGAGCTCCATCGCGACTTTACCCTACTCGCTCAATCAGACACGATAAATCAATGTCGAGAGAGCATTGTGAGGAGAGAGAGGACGACTCACAGCTTCCAGTAGAGCGTATCCTCCTTGACCGACTGCTCCTACTGGCAAAAGCGCCGAAACGATCACTTCTCGTGGTGGAAGTTGGTACAGCAGTAATCTTTGGAGATACAGCACCTGTGAGAGCAGGTAGACGTTGTAGATGGGCATATGGAGGGTCAAGAGCGAGAGGCAGACGAACCATGATTCCGATGGCCGTGCAAAGAGCGATTCCAAGGATAACGTATGAGGTGATGAGGACGACGAATGCGTAAGAGTATCGGTGTTGTAGTAGGAGTAGCTTGCAGATGGACGTCCCGACGGCGGCCACTGTACTAGGGGGAACCATGGGAAGCAACCAAGCTGCCGTGAAGGTTTCGGCTTGAACTCGGTGGGCACTGAAGATGACGCATGGTACGCCGAAGCTCGTCAGGAGCGACATGACTGCGTTTGACAGGTCAAGGGCAGTCAGAACAGCAACGAAAAGCCGAGGAGAGGAACATTGGAGGAGGGAAAACTGACCTAGAGCGATCCACCACAAAACGAGACCCGTGTCGAGGGTATCGAGTCCGTACTCGTGCCCCGTCAAGCAGATACCACTGACGATAGTGACGAAACCCATAGGGATACATCCCAAGAAGAGGGAGTGCGTTTCGTGTCGGATCATGACGAGAAAGATTCTCGGATAGATGGTGTAGCGAAGGATGGTCAGGAATGAGAACACAGCGAACATGATCATAGCTAGGATGAGCCATGCTGCACCTATGGCTCGGAATACGGCGTGCGAGGACTCCCAGGGTAGATTATAGAGAAGCGAGTTCACTATGCCAGTCCCCCTGCGATGCAATATAGGAGCATAAGAGATCCTATCGACGTCAGAATCGACAGGAATGACTTACATGACGACGGAGAACCAAGACGAGGTGACTAGAGAGGTTTAAAGAGTCAAAAGGCAATTCCGGTGCGAAATTGCGAGGGAAAGGGTTACTCACATCGAATCGCTCTCAAGCGCAAACCTCTGACCTTGTCTGCAAAGAGTGGATGTTTACCCCAGGTGACTCTAGGTTCAAGTTGAGGGGTCTCTGTCTCTTGTGAAGTTGAAGTTGAAGTTGAGCGAGTTGTCTGGGTGAGAGAGTGATCAAGCGGAGGAGTGGGAGTTCTCCGTTGTAGTGTAGGTAGCTCCTGTTCGACTTGTGAAGCCATTGGTGAGATCGGGTGACAAGTAGGAGAGAAAGAAGCGGAACTCGGAATTTTGTGGGAGAAAGTTCCCTTACTCGCTCGTTATCCTTCATAAGGCACTCTCCTCGACCCACTCTACCGTATATAGTCTATCAACTCCCTCCGACCCTCTCTCTCGAGTTGCCTTTCGACTGTGGCTCGTTTCCCCATCTTTGCGATCAAACCCTTTCCCACAATCAATCAATCTTGACTACAACGCAACACCAAGGTCTCAACGCGCTCTGTACAGTTCAATTAGAACCTCAAATCTACTGTGTGAGTCCGGTTCCCTCGTACTTCGAGGTTGTGAGGGAGGGAGGGACCCCTCTTTGATTTACCCTTCGGACTTCCATCTCGAAACGACACTCCGTAGAACTGCTGCTGAACCGCTTTAGTCACTCTACCGAGCTGTGGAAGTACTAGGACGACAGAGAACCGAAGACGAGCTGTCACTAACCTTGTTTGAATCATCTCTCGTCGACAGGTCACATACATCAATCACACTCACTCAAAGCGTGACCTCGGAAACAGGAGAGCAAGGTAGTCAAATTCGAGATATCGTGATGTAAGTGGACTACACTCACACTACTGAATCGTAGCTGATTTCGTTTCGCAAACATGGGCAGACCTCCCTTTCCTCCATGTCTTCACCTAATCTCGGGCTAGACCTCTCTCCGATCAACTTGAACGACCTCCTTTCCGACCATTCGAACGATCCGAATCGAGCTCTCGCCGCTCTCGTCTCTCGACACAATCGACTTCTTCACGATTATGCAGTATTGCGGCAGGAGAAAGAAGTAGCGCAACGGGAATCACAGCGTGCAGCGGTGGAGAATCAGCAGCTATGGAGGAGTCTGAAAGTGACGAGTCCGAGACCGGCAGCTCAACGGCAGAATTCAGAAGGGAATCAATCGCAAGGTTCTTCAGGGAGGGAGAATGCCCGTGGATTAGGGATTGGAGCGTTACCGGAGAAGTCGAGTTCGCAGTCATTGAGGAAAGCGAGCGGTGGAAGTTCCGGAGAATCGACGGGACGTTACGACCTCGCACCACCACTTCCTTCTTTCCCTTCTTCTCCTCGACTCGACACGAACGGCGTAGACCCTCGATTCTCCTCCGCCTACGCACAATCGAGCTCTCAACTTCGATCGAAAGCCGCGACTCCACCTCCGACTGGTTCTCCCCGACAGGCTGACTCTATCGGTGCGTCGAACTTGCGGAAAGCGAGTTCGTTGGATCTCGGTCGATCTCCGAATGCGCCTCCGCTCGACGGGAACACAGAAGGGATCAGATCAGACTTATCGAATGGATTGCCTCGGACACCACCATCGGGAAGTCGATCAGATTCTCGAGAATCCAGTCCAAGGCTACCGAGTTCGGCGAGTATGCCTTCAATGGCACTGAATGAGCGAAGGTTAGTGTCTCGCAGAGACTGCAGTCTGTTTCTTTGAGCTCACGCCGTATCTTTGTCGCTACAGCCGTTTCCTTCCAACAATCACACCCGTTTCCCCCCTCCTTCACGAAATCACCGAAAACAGCACCTCGCCTCGCGATCATAGTCGAGAACGAGAAACCTCCTCATCCGATGCTTTGCAACACCAACTTCAGCTACCGAGTTCGAGTCAAGAACAGGTGAATGCTAGAATTCGAGATCGCACCTTTTCGAATCAATCCGGATCTTCCTCCTTGGCGAGCGCTTTCGACGAACGAGGGTTCACGAGTCGGTCAGCTTCGACAAATCCTCTACCTTCGACTTCCTCTTCCTACTCTCTCGCAACCCTCAGCGATTCCCCTCAACCACGAGATCGACGACAAGGACCTCTCGATGGTGTACCTCCGACAGCTCGGAGACAACATCACCTCGCTCAAGACAGCGACACTTCTTCTTCCTCTACCCCTCGGAGAACACTCGCACAATCCATTCCCACTTACAGTTCGACTTCCACCCCTCCACTCGCTTCTCCTTCGACCTCCATCCCTTCATTAGCAAGTCGACCGATTCTCAACCCTTCCTACCTTCCTTTCACTCGATTACGAGTCACCGCCAGTTTCATCAAAGTGAATGATCGCAACAAGGAGATCATTTCGTTCTTGATCGAGATCCAACTTCACCTTCCTCCTTCTCCTTCGAATCCGGATGATATGGGAGGAATGGCGAGCTGGAAGGTCGAAAAGACTTACTCGGACTTCCTAGCGTTGGATGCAGCGGTGAAAGCGAAAGCGAATCGTCAGGAGAGAAGTGGGATGGGTCAATTACCGGATAAGAGTTTGTTCAAGGATCATGCGCCACACAAGAGTGATCAAAGAAAGGTGAGCACCATTTCACGCTCGACAGGAGAAAAGACAAACGCTCACGCGCATCGTTCCTACTTTTAGGCTGTTCTCGAGCGATACCTTCAGACACTCGTTTCTCTACCACTGCGAGATCGCTCTTCGATCTGTGACTTCCTCAACACTGGTGTCGCTACCGAACCGTCTTCCTCGTCATTATCAGGCGGCGCAATGGAAGGGTTCTTGACGAAACGAGGGAGAAATTTCGGTGGTTGGCAGGTGAGCTCTCCCGTATTGCTCCATTTGATGACAAACGAAGCTGACAGCAATGTCGAGGAAGGGATGGCAGACACGTTATTACGTTCTCACTCCAGGCTCTTGCCTCTCTTACTTCGAGACTCCGAACGGTCCGAAGATCGGCGAGATTCCTCTACAGGGCGCTGCGATAGGTCGACAGTCTTCTTCTCGAGCGGCAGCGGATGGAACGATTGGAGAGGATGCGTACCTCCACGCATTCCTCATTCGGACACAAAACGAAAAGGAGAAGGAGGAGGATCACATTCTTTGCGCTGAGAGTGACGAGATGAGGGACAAATGGGTCAACGCATTGACGACTGTTCAAGGGAGAGGGGCGAATGGTCACACTCATCAACAGCAGGGAGCGATGAGAGGAGTAGCAGAACGGGAACGAACACTATCGAACAACGTATCTACTCCTCAAAGTCAAAATTCAGCCCTTCCTCCGCCGACTGTCATCGCCACCTCCGATTCTGACCCTTCTTCCCTTTCAAATCGAGATCGACGTCGATCTGGATCCGGTCCTGTACCCTCTTCGATGCTACCCGAGCAAGATCCTCGAGGTCTCTCCGCTCGACTAGGAGGTAGCGACTTCCCTCCCTCCGTTTCTCTCCCTGCCAATCTCGATTCGGTCGCTCGCAATGGAGGTCCAATCGAGTCTACATCACAAGGCTTACCGTCGAAGAAGTCAAACAACTCGGATCAAGCTATCACTTCCGGAGTCGTCTCTACCCCTTCTTCGAAACTCCAGCCTCCATCTTCTCGCCGCACAAACGCTCCTCCTGATCGACCTGTATCTCCCGATGGTCGACGAACAGTCGATCTACCGCATTCTTCAGCTACTTCAAAGTACTCGGCGAGTGATGTATCAGGTCCCATGAACGCTGTTCCTTTACCGAGTGGATACGAGTTCAAAAAGGCTGAAAGACAGAAGAAGACCAAGTCGAGCTTCTGGAACTTCTCAGGTAGAGGTACGCGTCTACTTGATCCAGTCTCATTGACTTGAGCTGACAAGCATGAACGAATAGGATCGAACGACAAAAACTCACTCTCTCCAGCTCCGGCTCCTTCTCGACCAGTTTTCGGTGTTCCACTGAAAGAAGCTGTCGCGATCTCTCGTATCCGACCTGGACTAGAACTTCCCGCCGTCGTCTATCGATGTGTCGAATACCTCGAAGCCAAGGTGCGTTTTCGTTTCTTGCACTTCAAAATTCGGAATCCTACTCATGTACAGCTTGAACATAGAACGCTGAACACGAAGAAGGAATCTTCCGATTGTCTGGATCTGCCAACGTGATACGAATCCTCAAGGATCGATTCAATGCCGAAGGAGATGTCAACTTGGTTCAAAGTAACGAGTACTACGATCCTCACGCTATCGCCGGTAAGCTGTCATCTGTGGAGGTCACGATAGACGAAACTGACGAACTTTCGTCGACAGGTCTGCTCAAGCAATACCTTCGAGAATTGCCTGTTCACCTTTTGACGAGGGAACTGCACACCGAATTCTTGCGGGTGATAGGCGAGTTTACATCTCTCTCTGTATCAATGGGATTGTATACTGACTTTCGCTTGTCAACGGTAGATCTCCGAGCTCGGAAAGATCGTGTCAACGCTCTCGGGAAACTCGTCGCTCGACTCCCGATCGAAGAATACACCTTGTTCCGCTTCTTGTCAGCTCCTTCTATCTTCCGAACGTATTGAATCATAGCTAACGCTCAACATCATCATCAGCTTCGCCCACTTGTGCGTCATCGCACAGAATGCAGACACGAGCAAGATGACTCTTCGAAATCTCGGAATCGTTTTCTCACCTACGCTAGCAATTCCAGCACCTCTATTCGCCCTGTTCCTCCTCGAGTTCGATGTGAGTCTTTCGTATCGTCGTTATCGCTGTCAGAAGCTGACACTTTTCCCCTTATCAGCTTGTCTTCGCCGTTGAAAAGGAAACTGGTACCGCGAAACCCATCATGGTTGACGACGAATCGACTGGAGATGGAGAAGTCGACAACAGCGATCCTCGGCGCGCAAACCGAAACTCGCAATTGTATCAAGCCAGCAACGCAGACAAGCTGATGGAAACCGAGTTGACCAAGTTGAGAGGTAAGACCCTCCTTCATTGTCTCTTTCTTCTCGAAGCGCGAGCTGATCGCCTGTAGCATCCCAACCAGAAACCGACGAGGTAGAGGATGAAGCCGTAGCCGATGCCGTTGAAGATTACGAAGCTTCGGAAGATCAAGAAGGTACAACCGTTTTCGACCCTTCCTCCCTCGATCCTACTTCTGGCTACTACTCGAATCATACGCCAACCTCGCACTCTCACACGAACGGTCTCTCTGCTCAGCCAAGAAATCCATCTGGTCTACCCGCTTCTCCTCGTCCTGGCGCCATTTTCGACACATCGCATTCCGGCATACCTCTTACTCCCTCTCGTTAACCTTAGACGTGTTGTATTTCTCTACATTTCCCCCCAATATACCCTTTCTCAGCTTTTAGGACAGTCATTCTTTGACGTTCACGAATTCTTGAGCCTCACTAATTTCGTTTTTGATATCCCTCTAATGTTTCTCTCTCGTTACATCTTTCACTGCTGTCCTTCACACTATTCAAGCTCTTCCGTAACCCACTTCGTTTGCTGCTGATCCATCGGAGCGAAATCGAACGCAGAAAAGCTGTTTGCGACCTCGCTTGAGTGTGAGATCTGCAACGGGCGATCCTACTTGGCATAGTCTGCTGTCTTGCCGAGCTGTCTTTCCGAGCTTGCCTGGAAGTAAGACTTGAATCGCAGAAAGAAGAACGAGAGAGGCATAGTTTCGAGGAAAGCGTCGAGGACAGCGAGCAGCAAGAGACGCCGTCATCACCTAGCGGCGCTGGGAACAAGTCGGCTCGTCTGCAGAAGCATAGCCAAGCGAAAGATCGAGCCAGAGTTGAGAATGCGAAGCGAGAGGGAGAAAAACGGAGAAGCGAAGGAATAGATCCGCCAATCCCGCCGAGTCTTCTGCGCGATTTTAGCATTAGCTTGAGGGAATCTGTCTTGCTCCCGTGAACCCTAACTGAGCTCCAACGCTCGTCGCCTGAAGACCCTGCGAGGTGGACTCGATAATCGTTTCCCCTTCTTCGAGTGATGCAGCTTGTAAAGCTCTATGCCCCCGTATCCAATACAGGCCATCCCAGACGAGCTGCTCCCGAGACCGTGGGAGCTGTGAGAGTGGGTGGGCTCGATGCGAAACAAAGTCGATGATGAGACTGAAAGTCGCTGCAGAGGCGAGGGTGGAAAGGAGCTGAGCCAAGACGGTCTGGTAGTAGAGGTTGATGGTAGCCTAGTCTAATTAGCGATTCGTGGCGTATCAGGTTGACGTGGAGGGACAACTAACGATCTCTCACTTCTCTCTCCTCTTTCCCTTCCCCTCCTCACCCGATTTTCATGAAACCCAGCTCGACCACTTCTAGCTTGAAGACTCCTACTACAGCCGCTACACCTCGTCAGCCACATCGACTCTCAAGGTCTCCCGCAGGTCAGAGGGGAAGATCTCGGAAGGCATCCATTCAAACTCTTCCTTCAACCCTTCGCAAGTTCAGGACTTCCCCATTCTTCTGGCCCGCTGTTATCGCATTCGCTATTATCCTCCTTGCTCTCCTATAGTACGTCCTCTGCTTTGACTTTGATTTCGTTCTCGAGACTCATCTTTCTTCGGAACTTTTCTCTCAGCTCTGCCTTGCGCATATCCTCTCATACTGCCGACTACTACCCTTCGACTGAACCCTCATCGACTACCCTTGTTCGACCGGCGAAGAAAGGACGAATAGGGCGAGCAGGAGCTCCGGACGCCCCTTCGATACCCAATCTCACACCTCACGAGTCGAGTGGCGCAACTGAAGCGGTCAAAAAGATCAGAGTAGGAGAAGGGGAGCTGGAAGAATCGATCAGGAAAGCGTTGGAGGATACTTGGCATCTCTCTGCGAAGGAGAAAGGATCGGAAGATGTTTCGCAAGGAAACAGTCGAGTAGATGCTGAGAAGGACGCGGAACCCCTACTGAAGGGAGCCGATGGAAAGAAGAGGAGTCTGTCGGAACTGTATGAAGAGCTGGATGGCCTCGGCATATCGGTGGATGAGCTGAACGAGGTGATGCAGAATGCAATCGGAGGAAATTTGTAGCTTTTCTCTTCCCCTCCCGCCTGCCGAAATACGATTTCGTTCATCTTGAGTCGTCGTACGAATGATAGGGTAGTCCAATTCTTCGAGAGAAGTGACCCAGACTGCCACGTCAGATCCTTCCCTTTCCCCCTGCTTCCTCTCTTCCTCCCTCCCCCAACTCTCCACTTCTCGGAACACCTTTGAACCGCATTCAAGATGAGGCTGAGCTATCTACTGCCAGCACTCGCCGCTTTGACACTCTCCCCGCTCGTCTTAGCACAAGATCAAATCCCACTCTCCGATTCCTTCCTCAGCACCGAACAATTAGCGAATGCTGGCGGAGAGAGACATGCTTACCAAGTGAGCTCACTCTTCTCCCTTCTCGAACTGCTAGCACTGCTGACTGAGTGACTTTGACCTCATCTCGCTCTTACCTCGCGCACTCTCACTCAGTCCGACATTCAACGGTTAATGAGAGTTGTCGTATCTCACCTGTATCACGACAAAGATGTATTCGTACGAGAACTCCGTGAGTTCCGCTCTCATCTCGTCGAATTTGGCATCGAAAGCTGATTTCGAGTTCCGCCAGTTTCGAATGCGAACGATGCTGTCGAAAAGGTTAGATTGATGTCGTTGACCGACTCGAAAGTGCTCGAACCGGCGAAGGATCTCAATGTGACTGTCCTTGCGGATAAGCAAGGAGGAAGAATCGTCATTCGAGGTAAATCTTCAACTCTCCTTCGTTCTGCCTTTGTTCGTCTCCTAATCGAGCAGAGAGTTGACGAGCGTCCTCCTCTGTAGATACTGGTATCGGCATGAACAAAGAACAACTCGCCCAAAATCTGGGAACCATCGCACGCTCTGGAACGGCAGAGTTCGTCCAGTCCCTCGAAAAGAAAGACGCTTCATCATCTCTCATCGGTCAATTCGGACTCGGGTTCTACTCTTCTTTCCTCGTCGCATCAAGAGTTACCGTAGCATCAAAGTCCATCGATTCTCCGGCTCAATTCGTCTTCGAATCGGAAGCGGATGCAGAAGGGTTCCGTATCTATGAAGATCCTCGAGGCAATACTCTCGGAAGAGGTACAGAGATTACACTGTGGCTCAAGGAGGAGGCTGGAGAATACCTCGACGAGGAAAGGTTGAAAGGGTTGATTCGAACTCATTCGGAGTACAACTCGGCTCCTATCTACCTATGGGGGCAAAAGCCAGCGGTTGAGGAAGCGGAAGGAGAAGATAAGACCGAGATTGAAGAGGCATCATGGGAGTTGATCAACGATATGCCTCCTCTCTGGATGAGAGAACCGAAAGAGCTTTCGGATTCAGATTACGAGGTCAGTCTCCCTTCGCCATTCTCTTTCATAGCCTTGCACTGACGGAGTCTCTACTCAACCATCAGACTTTCTTTGAGAAGACGTTCAAGGCACCTCAAGCGCCTCTCGGATGGTCTCACTTCAAAGGAGATGTCGGTTCTACCGCTTTCCGAGCTCTCGTCTTCCTCCCCTCAGGTTCGTCTACTCTTGATCATCTCTTCTCACGGAATGCTAACATCCCAACTAAATGTAGCCGTACCCAACGACTTCTACTCGAAGGACTACGTCTCGTTGGAATCCCTCAAGCTCTTCGTCCGACGAGTCTTCATTACCTCTGACCTCGGCAAGGACTACCTCCCTCGTCATCTGAATTGGATCAAGGTCTTCATCGACGTTGATGATCTCCCTCTCAATGTCGGACGTGACTCTCTTCAGAAGACTCGAGCGATCAACCAGATCAAGAAGAACCTCACCAAGCGTGTACGGGATTCCTTCCCCTTCCTCTTTCTGCCGACACTCTAGATGCTGACTCTCATCCTGATTCTCTCAGATCTACGATCTCTTCGCCAAGATCTCGGTCGAACAACCTGAGAAATACCTCGAACTCTACAAGTCAGCTGGAACTGCACTCAAGATCGGAGCAGTAGAAGACGAGAAGAGCCGAGAACGAATCGTCAAACTCCTAAGATTCGAGTCGTCGGCTGGAGACGATTTGACTACCCTCGATGATGTCGTTTCGAGGAGGAAGTCTGGTCAAGAACAAATCTACTTCATTTCCGGAGCTGGACAGAAGAAGTCCGATGTGAGTCTCGTCCCCAAGGATTTAGACACGAGCAACACACTGACGGGCCGACGTCTCTGTATCTACAGCTCGAGAAGAGTCCATTTGTCGAAAGGATTCTCGCACGAGGATACGAGGTTCTCTACTTCACTGAGCCAATCGATGAAATGCTCGCAAACGGAATTCAGACTTATCAGAACATGCGATTCGTTGACGTTGCGAAGGATGGAGTCAAATTCGGTGACGAGGGTCAGCAACTTCCCTTCTCGCGCTGAGTCTAATTTGTCGCTGATATCCCGCTATCACCCTGTCAGAGCAAGACGACGATGAGGATTCGCTCAAGGAGACATTCAAGCCTCTTGTCAGCTACCTCAAGAAGGAGCTCGCAGAATTCGTTGATAAAGGTAAGCTCTTGACTCGATTCCAGTTCCTCACAGAACGCTTACTCAGCTTGTATTGTCGTTTGATAGTCGAGGTTTCTACTCGGCTAGTCTCCTCGCCTTGTCTCGTCTCCGCTTCGACTTACGGCTACACTGGCAACATGGAACGACTCCTCGCCGCTCAAAACGCTGGAGGATCCGAGAATTTCATGCTCAACTTCGCAAAACAACAGAAGAAGAACTTTGAGCTCAACGTCAAGCATCCCCTCGTCGAGAGACTGCTCGAGAAGGTCGAAGATTCGGAACATGATGAAGAGGTTGCGAACGAACTCAAGGAGACCGTTCAAATCCTCTGGTACGTCTCAAATCGTCGATCACGATACCCATCTATCATATGCTGATGCTCTGTGATCCGTCCGCACAGGCAAACGGCGTTGCTCAAATCCTCTTACACTATTCCTGACCCCTCCGACTACTTCTCTCGCATCGAATCGCTCCTACGTCGATCTCTCGGAGTTTCAGAGTCCGCAAAAGCTCAAGTCGACGTCAAGCCTGCTCCATCAGTAGCGTCCGGTCCTCCCGAAGCAGCAGCTCCTCCCCCTCAAGACGAACCTTCGTTCTTTGATCTCAACGCCGAGGCGGAAGAGACGAAGGGAGGAAACTGGGCAGACTGGAAGGACATCAAAGACAAGATCCAGACTGCTGGAGAAGCGGTAGGGAAGGTTTTGCCTGACTTGTCGGACGATGCTGGACACGAAGAAGTTTTACATGAAGAATTGTAGAATGTCGTTCAGACATGAAGGAGACTGTATTGCCGCTTCTATCCGGAATGGAACGTCATTATCTGACTCAGTGAGTCCTGGGCAGCGGGAACGGTTTGATCATCAGAAGGAGAACAACTTGCGAAAAGAATCGAATCTTGACTTTGCGAGAAACCGCGTCTTTGTTCGCTGTTTGCACGTGAGCCGCGTCTTTATCGCTCATTAGACGACCCACAGA